>Ga0123355_10017640_pt1 | contig 11290 bp, 4 predicted proteins | sample TergutEmb28metaG_3_FD_89872 | JGI IMG/M metagenome (GOLD analysis project Ga0123355, IMG submission 89872) | Embiratermes neotenicus P1 segment gut microbial communities from Petit-Saut dam, French Guiana - Emb289 P1 | ecosystem: Host-associated > Arthropoda: Insects > Digestive system > Gut ...
ATATGCTGCCACAACACCTTGTTTACAAAAACGAACTAAATCGCGAATATGTAATAACTTTAGCAAGGAACGACGAAACTCCCTGATGATGATCTGAAAAGATGAAAACATGTCGGTGTGGTCTTAAGCGTTTTAATGTGTTTTAAGTGAAAGCTCTATAGGTGCATTTGTTGGTTAATAGTTGAAGTGATTTTACGAAATGCACGGTGCAACGATGAGATCCCGAGAGTCCTGTTTATGATAGGACTCGATACTGTCTATCAGTGCTGACTAACTCTTTCTAAACAAGTCGGTAAATACTCAGAAGGTCAAGATATCCCACAGTTTTATAGAGTCCGACATTTAATTCCAACGTTCACAAAAGCCCGTGTTTGTATCCCATCAGGAGACAGCTATAATCAGTTCGGTAGTTTTGTTCTAAATAAAATAATTTCAATTAGATTCGATATGAAAATTGTTTACGAATATTTCTCTCTCATTAATTTCTTGTTAAGGTCAGGCATCGGGTGATAAAGGCTTATATATATATTATATATATATATATATAATTCCACAAACAGCCAGTATCTGGAACATCTTTTCCGAGAAAGTTTGTAGCCTTCGTTAATGCAAACACGGGCGTCATACACTGCGTATTATTTACATGTTTACTGTAGTCATCAGCAGTTACTGTGACTAGTAACGACGCGAGGCTTGTTTCGTTTGAAGCTAGTCGCTCTGCAGATATTAGTATTTTAAATATGGACAAATTCTTTTCCTAAGGAAAGCCAAGGGACCAAGTCTTTCTTTCTTTCTTCTTAGTCTGATCTCTTCTTCCTATTCACTGTAGGTTATGGGTTATTTTTGCATCTGACCACACTCATTGACACACATACACACATACACACACATATACATACACACTCGGTAGGAATCCTCTGTACGAGGGATCGGCGTCAACCTGACAACACACATCAATTACCGGAAGCAGACGGCCATGGGAATCGAATCCGTAATCATAACAAGCGAGCGGTCGCAGACTTACTCCTCAGACCGAGCGACCAGTGGGATCGGCGAAAATTCAGTCTTGAGAAGGCAATTATTCTTCAACTAGTCAAAACTTTCCCCGAATTTTATGTAAACAGATAGTTATTTTACCTTGTTTACAAACCGTTCGCCACTCATCCTTCTCTCTAGCCAGACGAGTTCAGTCTACGCTCTAACAACCGATTTCCTTCAAACTTATTTTAATATTATTCTCCCATTTACATCTAGGTCTTCCAAGTTGGCGCCCTGATCGTAAACTTTGCACTACCTATAACAAAGTACATTAGCTGCACACTTCATCAAAATTATCGCATTAACTCAAGTGACTTGATTTTGCTGACAAACACGTATTTTAATTAACCCTGGGTCTTCTTTTTCGAACAGCAGAAATACTGCGTCACATTTTATCTCTATTGAAATTTCTACATCTTCTAGCTATGGAAATGTCTGTGATGACATCATCATGCATAAATGCATATTAGTAGCAATAACAATAACATTTAATAGCTATGCTACTTGTGTGTGTATATATGTGAATGTATTACAGTTGCAAGCCATTCTAATTGAGACGGAGTGGTGGGTTGGCGGGGTAGCCTTTGGCAAATGGTACTGCGGACTGCGGACTGAGATAGCAACCAAGCTCTCTCGCTCGGCTGGATGGGGACGTGCCGACTGCAGATGACACCGGTAATAGCCCATTCGTTGTACGAATATTCTCCCGCAAGCGTCTCCGCATGATTGCAAAAGCGCCAGCAATATTCTTTTTCTGATGGTTTGATCAATAATTTTATTACAGGCCATTCAAACTCGATAAGTTTTTAGAACGTACCTTCTTTGGATATGCAAACTTTATAGTAGATGAATTCATTCCTTTAATCAGGAAGAAGATAAGTAGGAATAAAAAAAAACAAAGTTCAAAGTTCTTATGGTGTGTGTGCTCATTTAAAGACGATATGACTCGTGGCTGTACCGAGCAGGTAGGTGCAGCAGCAAAACTCTACGTGTGTATTTGGTAGGTGCGGCAGAAAAGGTCTGCATATGTATACTGTAGGTGTAGTAGTAAAGATCTGCATATGTATTCGGTAGGTGCAGCATAAAAAGTCTGCATATGTATACAGTAGGTGTAGTAGTAAAGATCTGCATATGTATTCGGTAGGTGCAGCATAAAAGTCTGCATATGTATACGGTAGGTGTAGTAGTAAAGATCTGCATATGTATTCGGTAGGTGCAGCATAAAAAGTCTGCATATGTATACGGTAGGTGTAGTAGTAAAGATCTGCATATGTATTCGGTAGGTGCAGCAGCAAAGGTAAGCATATGTATACGGTAGGTGTAGTAGCAAAGTTCTGCATATGTATTCGGTAGGTTTAGTAGCAAATGTCTGCATATGTATACGGTAAATGTGGTAGCAAAGTTCTACATATGTATACGGTAGCTGTAGTAGCAAAGTTCTGCATATGTATACGGTAGGTGTAGTAACAAAGCTCTTCATACAGCGTATGTATTCGGTAGATGCAGCAGGAAAGGTTGGAAAAAGTATACGGTAGGTGTAGTAGCAAATGTCTGTATACGTATTCGGTAGGTGTAGTAGTAAAGTTCTGCTTACGTATTCGGTAGGTGTAACAGAAATAATACGCATGTGAATTCTGAAGGTGTTCGCTGCGAATTTCTTCCAGGACGCTGAACAATTTTATTACAGTTTTTTCCAGTTTTCAGAATTCCTTCCAGGCAAACACCGAGACTGCGCCTCTAATCCGCAACTACTGTCACCTAAACTCTTTATAAGTCATCGTTTACCTGCCAACCTACTATCGATGATACTCGAATACTGTCCGCTTTCTAAATCAAACCACAAAATATTTGTCTTGTTTTTTTTATTGAAAAAAGAGTTACGTATAACATCTGTATGTTGCCAGAGGTTATGAAGGTTAATCTGTTCCTGTATAATAAGTTTATTAATTCTTTTCGCCTTTAATGAATTTTCACTAAAGAATAAAATAATTTTGTGAAAAATAAATATTGAGGAAAAATCAGATGATTAGTTTAGACATTTTAAGAACTCAATGCACGATATTCCTAAAGAGGTCTTTTGGGATCGTTCATACGGAGTGGGCCTACACCTCCCTCTACGTTTCTAAATATCCAACACCGGAATGGAAAGATGGCGAACGTTAAGGTTAGCCATGATATTGGTTCCTCATTTCTCACTTCATCCCCTAATTACCTCCCTTCCCATAGGCAACATAGAACTAAAACATTCTGCTGCAGAAAAGGATGGGAATGGGGGAAAAGAGGAAGAATAACTGGCATCTACCCTCAGTGTGACGCGGTCTCATAAATACTTTGTGGTATTGAAGCAAGCCAAGTTGAGCATTTCACCTGGGAGGAAACTTCGGAAATGGTTCCGTTTTGAAGATAAATCTCTTTTTTTACAAATTGGTGGTAGAGGAATGAAGGAGAATGGGGGTGGATGGAAGAGCCCATGCCTGCTGCCATGTGATATATTTGTCCGCTGGGTGTTTGAGCTTGGTCCGGAGCGGCTATCCAACGCCATCGAATAGGCGAATCGGTTGACTCCCATCGCGGGGAGGAAAACTTTGAATCCCCGCAAGATTTCTTCTCAGCGCCTAGGTGCGGATCATCACTAAACCCAGACCTCAATAATTGCCAAACGTTGTTTTTATTCCTTTCATATGGAAGAGACTAGAAATAGGTTTCCTCTTTTTTCGCAGCTATAGCTTTACTGCTTGCTGAAGGAATGAGCAAAAATCTCGTGGGCTGAGGGATTGGTGGTCAAATCCCATACTGATAGTTCCGAAATCGCTGCACCTGTGTTCTCAATTCATTTCTTGGCAAAGCAGTTTACAGTGGCTCGATTACTTAAGTTTACGCCCCCCACACCATCTGCACATAAAACTATCGTTGCGTAGAAAGTGCGATTAATTCCCGGCGTAATTGGAAATCTCTAACTAAATATTGATTTTGTGTAGCCTACTACATAAGCGTGTTATCAAAGACGTAGAAAATCCTCAATTACAGACATCGGGAAACCCTTTTTTAAAGTTTAGTCACAGAAGAACAGATTAAAACTGTGAGAATTCTTAGTAAAAGTAGGTAGAATTTTGAATTTAAATAGGTAGCTCAACTGTCGAACACAAAGTGGAAACTGTTATTTGTGATACAAAATTAGGGCAAACAATATTTCGCAAGATTAAATTATAGCTGCAAGAATAACCTCTGATGCAAACACACATTTACAGGAACAATATCATCAAGTCGCATTAAAAACCCGTTTGGATTGCAAGAGCAAATTTCGGTGACCTCTACACTAAAATGTAGACCAATTTTCAGATATACTCACTGAAGCTTATAAAAGCTTTCATCAGATCCACCTCAGTCTTGAATTAGTCTAAGCTATTTCTACACAGCTCTTGCGCTCTCGTTGCAAGTAATCTCCCATTCATCTCTCATTGTATTAAACTTTTGACGCCGGAATTATTTTTTAAATTTTAGCACACTCTGTATATAAAATGTGAATAATACGGGAACCAAATATGTTAGAATTATGAAACAAACTACATTTTGAAGAGGAAAAAATGGAGAATATATACCATGTTTAAAATATTCAGTAACTATATTTGTTGAATAAATATATAAAATGCAACATTTAGAGGTTAGCGGTGCGGTACGACCACTACAGTCGTCGTTAGGCGTCAAAAGGTTAAACAATACCTGCAGTTTATAAAGCATGGTTAAATTACAAACAAATTACCAGAAATGCATTTATAAACTAACCATATAATAATATACTAAAATGGATTACGAAGACTTCTTTCCAATTTTATTCAGTTTGTCACTCACATAATTAAGGAGAAGAAGAACTTATGATATAAATAAAATGTAAATTTTGAAACTACACAGAGTATCAAAATACATATGTGTCAATTATGCTGTTTATGCATCAGTTTCTATGCACAACTTCTACTAATTCCGAGTTAGGCTACGTCGTATTTTTAGGCTATCACACGGAAGGTCCAAACAAATTCTTACTTGATACCTACTGAGGTTCAAAACCCTTTCGCTCATCATGTATGACGTTTAAAACCTCCAAAATTTTAAATCAAATATTTCATCAGAGTGGTAGAGTGGCTTCAATTTACCCTTCTTTGTTTTAGGAGGCGTCACTCAGCACTCGACTGCTCCATAGATCTGTACATACGACAATAAGCACTTACAGTAAAACATTTTACAACTCCCAGCTATCAATAATTATTTCCACTGTTCTTGCCTTTCTTCGCAGAGCGGATCTCTAGAGTTTCGTCTCTTCGAGTGTGGATGTCTTGCATACTATCCACACCTGCGGTCACAACCATAAATAATAAACGTCAGAACTAAGAAGCGTAACAGAAAACCGTACCGTACAACTTGCAATAACACTCTACACAATATTACTTTAAACCACAACAGTAAGGCAGTAACAGCCATCCATTTTTTTATCAGGTGGCGTTCAAAAGCTCATGCTCTCTTCTCAATCTCTAAAGCATATTTTAAATATGAGCAACTGTTAACAGCAATTTTATAGCACTTATATTACATAATTTCTAAAAAAAAAAATTGTAAATGGTGTATTCCGTGACCAAATACACCTTTTTTACGAAAGCGTTCACTAGATTCAAAATCATGTAAGATTGCACAGTATATGCTAGATATAATTTAAGTCTATACGCAAAAAGTGCTGCTTTCTCTGACCAGATTTTCACGTAAATCATAAATTCTCAAGAGCATCATATGCATAGCTCGTGTACCGAACGTCACTGAAATCCGAAAATAGATGTAGAACATAGGGGTCGAGATTCATTTACGCCCTGAACTAAAGTATGACTTTCAATGCGAAACTTTTCACGAAACACAAACCACTCAATGAATTTTATGGCCATCTCTAGCAGTCAGTTCATTTTATATCGATAGAAAAATGTGAAATATATTTAAATTTTCTCTTACGTCTTAAGCATAGTATAGCTCTCACTGCACCGATTTTCAAAAACTCTCGTCTGCTGACCGACATTATGTTTAGATCTCAGTACCGAATTTCAACCACATCAGTCAATAAATACAGATAGTGCGGGTACAAATTTATTTACAACGCTACGTAATAAAGTCTTCCCAGGTTACCAGCCGCGTCGAAACTTTTAAAGAAACTACGGTTTGTGTGACCACTGCAGGTTGCAACATCAAAAATCAGAATTGTATTGCTGGCTCCTCAAAATACTTGATCCGCGTCGTACTCCGAATTTTCTTTATTGATTTGATGTTTGTGTGACCGTGCATCACTGCCACAATAATATGAGCAGGCAACTAAATGCAATAATAACAAAATTTTAATGATACTTACAATCAGCTCAACATATTTCGGGCGATAATTTCGACCATCCTTACGAGCACTAGACTGTATTATACCACAAGCTGTAAATACAGTCTAATGCTCCTGAGGATGAGCAAAATTATTGCCCCAAACATGTTGAGCTCATTTTAATTATCAATAAAATATTGTTATGGTTGCATCTAGTTGAATGTTTACATTATTGTATTCTTTATTGAATTTGTGTCGTAATTATTCAAATCACTTACTAATTTACTTATCTTGATTATTTCTCAGGTCGTATTTCACTTCAAACAGTCTTTAGCAATGTTATTTCTAGTATAATTGCACTTCTAGGCTGAAGTAGTTGCCCACACCCACATTTCCCACCATCAGTGGGATCCGGTCATATCGCCAGTCCAAGCTCTACTTCTGCATACAAGTACACGTATCAGGCTGCAGTAGTAACTGTATATCTTTGAATAAAGTCCTAACTTGGGCAATCCTTCTTGCTAAGGAGTAAACTATTCAACGAGTTCCACCACCAAAACTTTTGACTTGAAGGAATAAAAGCTATTAGACCGAGTCCTTTCAAGCACGTTTAATTATTCACAGTCAGCTTTACTCCGCACACTTCAAAGACAGCTACTAACATCACCAACCATGACCGAAACTCACACTCGGTAACTCGAAATTTTACAGGCTCATAAAGCCCGTGAAACAGTTAGGATCCACAGCACAAGTTCAACCAGCGAGCTAGCAGCTACTGTTACCAAGGTTGGGACATCACGATACAGCCAAGTTAAGAAAATGTCCTTATTCTGCTGTGTTTCCAGATAAACATTTCAGTCAATAACACTACATATCACGGCTGCGTAAATTTTCCAAAAATCTAGCAGCCACCTGAAGATTCTAGATGCCGAATGGAGACACGAAGTAAGTTCCATATTGAGGATCCAAAAAGTTTATTCGTCATCGTAAAAAATATAGTCGCCACGGCGGACTGACTCCTGGGATTTGTTCGTCCAATCTATACAGTCCGATTCCAAAATCATTCGTCCCGATATGAAATAAGTTTAGGTTAGATATGTGTTCTTGTCGCACGGCTTCTTCTACAGTATTTTCGAAGTGAAGATCAAATATCTTAAAGTTTTGTGTGTGAATTTCCTTCTAACCAAAATGTTATTACAGTACTCACGTAAATGTACATACAGACAGGTAAGGAACGGAGAAATTCGAAATAAGATCAAAATATAAGTTGGTAAATCTAAAAAGAAGGAGACTCTTGGAAGATAAGATTAAAAGGAAATATAATATTAAACTTGATCTTGAAAGAAACAGTATTTTTTAGAAAGTGGTGTAAAATTAAATAGTTCGAAACATAAATCAATTCAGGGCTGTTCCTCATAAGGTACAAAATTTTAGGACTGCAAAGTGTGATACGAATTTAAAAGGTGCTCCAAAAAACTACTTTCGGTAGTTTAATACGAAAATATTTCTGGCATTTTAAGTAATTATGAACTAGCACTGAAATCCGCTGACAGCACAATGGAGGATTCTTAAAAACGAACGTTGATAAAAACTGAGAAATTCTGGACAGATTCTACATTTGCACTAATAAACAAAAGTAGATAAAATAAAAATATGCACCAATTACTGCAGTTATATGTTTACAAGCTTGTGTAATGACATACCGAGTCAAGCTTACCTTTAATTGCAACCATCTTCGATCTTCTGTCGAAGATAAGCACAGAGAGAATAGACAACGTTAGCATTTTTAATAAACATAAACAAATAATTTTTTGACATTTTGCTGACCGTGCATCTCAGTATATTTATCTCAGTAATTAACCAACTTGATGCACAAAACTTTGTTTTACAGTAAGTTTATTTCATGTCTCTACATGTTTCGAGCACATGTGCTCGAAACATGTAGAGTCATGAAATAAACTTATTGTATAACAAACATTTTTTGCATCAAGTTGGTTAATTACTGAAATAAATATACAAAGAATTTCAGTTATGAACAACGAATTTTATTAAATAGATAACTAGTTTCGGCACATATTTCGGGCCATTATCGGACCTGTATACCAGAACCCATGAAATAAACTATAAAAATTATCCATTGGGTCGAATTATCTATTATTTGTAGATAAATTTTGTAGTAGAGTTTCGTGGGTTCTGCTATACAGGTCTGATGATGGCCCATAAAACTAGTCACCTTTGTAATCAACTCTGTTGTGCATGACTGCACTTCCGATATATTGATTGATCTGAGCGCAACGGGGGATGTGTCACTTACAGATTTGCCTTTTCTATAAAAGAATGTTCTATTCCTTTCACTAGTGATATTACCAGTCACATTGCTTGCTGGAATTTCACTCATTGTAGCATACCGCTATGTGTTCTGAAAGACGCCGACGTCGTGTGAACAGCTGTAAGTTACAGAACTCGAAAGCTGCCGTTCTTCAGATAAGAGATGCGTTTGCTGGTGTCGTTATGTCGCATAGGATGGTGTCACACTTGTAGGTAAACTTGTTCCAAATTCTTCTGCCGATATAAGCCGATTACAACCTTATATATGGTAGCACATAACTTGAAGCATTTTCTTCGTGAACTGGTGGAAATGCGCACAGCACAGAACTGTGAAAAGCAGTATAGCGGTAAAATGTTTTATCAACGAAACTGATCACGAAAACTAATCTGGATTACACACAAAAATTTAGTTTGTACCCTACAGCAAACACAATAAATGTGTAGATGTAAATGCGAGAAATAAGACGGAATCAGAAAGCCGGAAGTAACAGTTAATCATCTAAACACAATTCAACTGCCCCAAGCGCAAAACACAAGAGATCGCCTTCACCGTGTTCGGACTGCTTTCAGACTATTTACGATTAGGAGGATCAGCCGTAATTACAGAGTCCATGACGGCGCACATACCAGCTATCTTAGACCCTAAGGACACTTTTTCGGACAAATAAGAACAAGCTGAAACAAAGTTGCACCAAGATTCGATGTTGAACTTTCATGAGGACAAATCAATATCACCATCACGAGTGGGAGAGGATAAATCCAGAGGTCCAAGTGCTTCACCCACTCTGTAGGCAAATGTAAAGACGTAAGCAACACATCCTATGAAATATCAAAATTATACCTTCAGTTTTCATAAACAGAGCATCATGTCAGTTTAGCAAATTATCTCCCTCTTCTCTTTCTGGTCACAACAGTTTTTCTTTTCAACCATGCTAAGTACCGTTTCACAAAAGCAATATCCCATAATCCGGTCTCCTACAGGACGACGGCAAGTATACGAACTCGCACACAGTAGCAACTGTAACGGCATATAGCAAGATTTTTTGTTTCAGACGGTGCTGCAATGAAAATAAATTCTCATGAAAACATCAGCGTGCAGCTTTGCTGGTTGGGGTGGGAGATGGGTTAAGGGGAAAGGAAAGTGTAAAGGAGGAGGGATAAACTTTTTGTTCCTATCTATAATCCACACGAAGCGTAACCTTAAACCAGGTGGAACCGGAGAGGAACTTGGCTGTCGGTTAGCGTCAAGCATTTATTACTTTTCTGTCAGCGTTATAATAAAAGGGATTAGTAATATTCCTCTCCGAAGTGACTAAATTGTACGGCTATGACGTACCAGTACAGACCTGAGGTGTAACTGTAAATCTAAATATTTCACCTGTACATAACCTATAATATTAAAAAAAAAACAGGTTTCACATTCAAATAATATTTTATTAACGTTACAAAGAAAATAATCAATGTATTATGGGAAAGAAAAACTGGAGCAACGAACATTGTAAGAGAAATAAAACAATACCTGGAAAAGTGGCTACAACATGTACAGAGGACGGACACAAATGGAGTATCAAAACAAGCACTACAACATCAATCAAAAGGACGAAGAAACATAGGACGGCCGAGGAAGAGATGGAGGGACCAAATTCATCTTAAGGATTAAATAAAAGGAAACACGCCTAACCATTCAGGAACATTATTATTATTATTATTATGCGATATGGGTGTCTCTTGTCACAGGCCTTTTCTTCCTGATACTTCTCTTGAACCAGCGGTGATCTCCAACGCTCAGGCTTCAAGCTTCACACTGCAGTACTTTCCGTATTATGTGTGATGTTCCAAGTATAGCTGTCTTTTGTAGTGAATCTATCGAATGTTTCCCTGGTACAGTTTCCAAATTTTTCCTTCAGTTTCTCGTTACCATTCCAGTGGCTCCAGTTATTACCGGTACAATCGTGCATTTCAGGTTCCACATTCGTTGTATCTCTACACATAAACTCTTGTATTTTAACTTCTTTTCCGCTTCCTTTTGCACAACATTTCTGTCTGCGGATATTGCCGCATCTATCAGTGTGCATGTTTTCTATTTTTTGTTTTTAATTATTATATCTGGCCTATTTGCTGTAACTTCTCTGTCTGTGTGTACTGCTTGATTCCACAACACTGTAACATCTCCGTCTTCACACACTGGCTTCGGAATGTGTTTGTGTGTACCATTTGTCTGTGGTTTCAGTGCCTAAGGCTTTGCATATTGAGTAGTGCAAATGTGTACAAACTTTATCGTGTCTCATTAAATATTCGTTCTTTGCCAAAATGGGGCATCCTGAGGTTAAGTTTTCAATAGTCTTCATGTTGCTTACATAACTGGCATTTACTCTCAATTTCTTCCTTCAAAATGTTTTTCTTAAAATAGTTTGTACTAATTGCTTGGTCTTGAGCTGCCACTATTGTACTTTCTGTTTCTCCCTTGATGTCGCCAGATTTTAGCCAGCGATATGACTGTTCAATGTCCACAAGCTTTTCGTCTAAGTTACGTGGCAATTGTCCATGCATCCTCTTCCCGTGCCATCTTTCTTTTGTTTTCTCCGC
>Ga0123355_10017642_pt1 | contig 11290 bp, 2 predicted proteins | sample TergutEmb28metaG_3_FD_89872 | JGI IMG/M metagenome (GOLD analysis project Ga0123355, IMG submission 89872) | Embiratermes neotenicus P1 segment gut microbial communities from Petit-Saut dam, French Guiana - Emb289 P1 | ecosystem: Host-associated > Arthropoda: Insects > Digestive system > Gut ...
CAGTTCACACCCTCCCTGCTGTTTGACTATACACTGAGCCATTGAAATACAGCTCACACCCTCCCTGCTGTTTGACTATACATTGAGCCACTGAAATACAGTTCACACTCTCCCTGCTGTTTGCCTATACACTGAACCACTGAAGTCCAGTTCACACCCTCCCTGCTCTTTGACTATACACTGAGCCATTGAAATACAGCTCACACCCTCCCTGCTGTTTGACTATACACTGAGCCAATGAAGTACAATTCACACCCTTCCTGCTGCGTGACTAAACACTGAGCCACTGAATTACAGTTCACACCCTCCCTGCTGTTTGACTGTACACTGAGCCACTGAATTACAGTTCACACCCTCCCTGCTGTTTGACTATACACTAAGCCACTGAAGTCCAGTTCACACCCTCCCTGCTGTTTGACTGTACACTGAACCACTGAAGTACAGTTCGCACCCTTCCTGGTGTTTGACTGTACACTGAGCCACTGAAGTCCAGTTCACACCCTCCCTGCTGTTTGCATATACTCTGAGCCACTGAAGTACAGTTCACACCGTCCCTGCTGTTTGCCTATACACTGAACCACTGAAGTCCAGTTCACACCCTCCCTGCTGTTTGACTGTACACAGCCACTGAAGTCCAGTTCACGACCTCACTGCTGTTTGACTATACACTAAGCCACTGAAGTCCAGTTCACACCCTCCCTGCTGTTTGACTATATACTGAGCCACTGAAGTCCATTTCACGTCCTTCCTATTGTATGACTCATGTTCTAATCCTATATTCTGAGCCACTGAAGTCCATTTCACACTCTCCCTGCTGTTTGACTGTACACTGAGCAACTGAAGTCAAGTTCACGGCCTCCCTGCTGTTTGACTCATGTTCTAATCCTATACTCTGAGCCATTGAAGTCCATTTCACACCCTCGCTGCTGTTTTACTATACACTGAGCCAGTGAAGTCCAGTTCACACCCTCGGTGCTGTTTTACTATACATTGAGCCAATGAAGTCCAGTTCACACCCTCCCTTCTGGTTGACTCATCTTCTAATCTTCACCGACAGTAACAGAAACCTTTAGGGGAGGCGAGTCACAACCGCTGACCTAGCAACTGGACTACGGGCTCGAAATCATAAAACTGTGATTCGTTTTCCGACAGCAATTAGATGTATCTGTTATTCTATAAAATGTCGCGGTACCTCGGTTATGAATGCGTGGCGCTATAGCTACGATCCCCTATATGCCTTCGTGGCATAAACTGGGTCAGCTCTTTCCTTGAAGTTTAATACAACATGGTCTCTACAAAATTACGATTTATGTTGCAAGTTATGTTTTACTGAAGACAATATTAGATACTGTTATCTTTATAGCGTTTGTTACTTATTCAACAGTCGTACAAGGCTAAATATAAATGGGAAGTTCACGTGACGAAAACATAATTGAGGTTCAGGAGAGATCATGAATTTGGTTTCGTACATAAAATCAATTTTTTGATACATAAATAATAATAATAATAAACAAAAAGACACGATAGAGTGTGTGCACAACTACACTTCAACATATGCAAGGAAACAGGGGTACAGTTGGACAAAAAACACTGGTATGAACATGTGCCAAAGTCTGCAGAAACAAGTCAAGGAGGCAAGGTAACCATATTGTGGAACCAAGAAATACAAACCGACAGAACTATCCCCAACAACAAACCAGACATTATAATCCGTGATAATAAAAAGGGAACATGCATGTTTTTAGACGCTGCAAACTCAGGAGACCGAAATGTGATTAAAAAATAAGCCAAGAAGATTCTAAAATATAAAGACCTTAAAATAGAAATACAGTGCATGTGGAATGCAAAAACAAAGGTGATACCAGTAATAATAGGCGCGACTGGGACTATTTCAAAGTCATTCAGAAAATACGTGAGCAACATACCAGGAAACATGAAGTCAGGGAACTCCAGAAACAGCCATATTGGGCACTGTACACATACTTCGGAAAGTACTAATATAAAAGTACAATAGATTCAACACTGAAACTAAAGATATAAGCACCATGAATAGTAACAACAGAATAGCTGCAACACTCTGTTCCCTAGGGACATAGTTTGTCTCAGGAATATAAGTATAAATACCCTGCATAAAGGAGATGATGATAATAATGATAATGATAGTAATAATAAATAATGTGAATAAGACAAGTACATTTGAAATAATAATATATATCATAGACAAACTTAAGTTATTAGCAGTTTAGTTGTGGATATGCAATGGCAAAAAAACCTGCTATTACTAGTTACATCGGAAGAAATATATTTGTAACTCAAATAATAGACCCTCTTTTTATCATGAAACAGTGTTTTATGGCCGTGACAAGCACAGGCTATGGCTAGTGATAAATTGATTTACAAGTTGTCACTGACACACACCAACACACACCAACACACACACACACACACACACACACAAACCAGATACATATACAAAATAAATATATCTACTTTTGCAAAGATCGAAAAAAATCGCAAACAAACATTTCCTTTAATGTGACTACTTGCTAAGGAATTAGTCGAAAATGTTATACAGCACACGTTTTGAGACGTTTGCCGTTAGAGGCAGAAGATATTATCAAATGGGGTAACTCCAGTTTCAGCACGTTTTCACTACGATAAGGCGCATTGTGAGATGTATCGCGACATACAGTGTAGACTAGGGCCCAGTTTTGATCAAAGGATCACGAAATACACGCACGACAAACACTGCAGCATGCTTCGAGCTGCCACTGATACACGGGAATCGCATTGCATTATTCTGACCGACGTCATTCAAAAGCTAATGTATTTCCACGACTGGGGGATCGTCTCTGTAAGACATCAGGTGCAACCACTACGGCACTTGAGAATGAATGGCGCCAATTAGGGACACTGGCGAATGAAGATGCCATAATTGCAGCTGAGGGCAGACAGCCATGTAGAAGCTACGCGACATAACTCAAGAATTCGTGCTAGACTCACCGAGAATCCTCGAAGTACTTTTTGCCAATCAAGTGCATGCACAGCAATTTTCGCGAGACGAACATTTGGGTTCCCATGGTCGCCCTCTACACATATTTACGTTTACCCACTAGGCGTCCGACCTTTTGCCATTTAATGGTGATGTATACTTCGTAAAATAAACGCCTCACGACATTAGTTCCACAAACATTTCGACTTATTTCTTTTAACAAGGAATTACGTTACCTAGATTTATCAACGCATTTCTTGTCTTCCAGTATATATACACTAAACGTAGCAGCCACCAGACATACAGGGCAGAGAAAATGGCGGAACCAAAATATATTATACTCAGAAAATACCTCCACTCTTCAGTTTATATGATTAGAACGAAAGTAGGCCTCATAAATTCTTACTAGGACTGCAATAATTCTTCATAAGCTTTCTACCGAGATCAGCTTCTCTGCTTTGTGTCAACTCTGCGTGAACTGTATGTAATTTTGTGTTGTACACATGCATGTGCCCTGAAGACATCGTCACAGTAGGTTCCTAGTTTATTTTTTTTATACATTCGTCGATGTCTGTTTTCTTCGGTTATGATTTATACCTACTGCAGCGTAGGTATTGGAATAGCATTCTGACAGGAAACAATCCAGTGCTATGACTTGAACAACAGCACGCGACAGCTTCGAATGGGAACAGCGATGTAATATGTGTGCGTGTGTATACATACGGAAGGGCAAAATGGCTTTTATTCCAGAGCCCACACTTTGTGTGAACAATGGAGCGTGGCCAGTAATGTTGACCGTCTTCAATCCATTATTACACTAGTAAAGGGCGATGAGATATCTCATCATACAAGGGGTGGATATGTTCGAAAATGAGGTGTTCACAGTTCGTACAGCCTGGTTAAATCTTGGTGATCACACAGCTGGTTAGAAAATGTAATAATATACCAATTAAAACTGTGTAAGGTACACAATGGATTTTTTGAACACGGTAATGGACTTCGCATGAGATGCGGAGAATTTCTTAAGTAGCTGAGTAGACGTTAACTCTTTCAAGAATACCCCTACAGCTGTTTTGTTACGTTCATCTGACTGCAGGATGTGTGACCAGTTCGTCCAAGGATGAATATGGACGGAGCTTTCGAAAATGCGACATTGTAAAGTGGATTCTTCCAGGAAGTAACGTTCCGACGAAATAAGGATTATAAAGGCCTATTGGTGAATAGATGAAATATTCTGACGATTATAAATGACAATGATGGTGATCATGATGATGATGATGTCGACGATGATGATGACATTGATGTTTATAGCTTATTTAACGGTGTTGTCACTGTCTAGACAATGTAGTCTCAATGGCATAAGAATATGAATAAGGAGCATCGGTGAAATGATAAATGACATCTGAAGTAGTCGGAGAAGTATCTGCCGCAGAGGTATTTTGTCCACCGCAAATCCTATATAGAATTTTCTGGAATGAAACCACGTCCTGTTTGGTGAGAGGATAGTGAGTATCCGCCTGAAATATGAAATGGATGGATATGTTGATCGTGATGTTAAATAATAATAATAATAATAATAATAATAATAATATACGTGGTATCTGTAATTAAGGGGTGTTACATATGAAATGAATCAGAAGATATTCGAAGAATGTGCCAACATGTAATATGAACTGAAATATGCTATCAGCAGACTACAAACAAATTTGAAAGTATAATTTTTTATCCATCGCAATGCAAGATGTATAATGCCAGCGATCATATAGAAGTATTTACAGCACTTCAAGTGTCTAACGACAGTTATGAAACCGAAAAGACGATAATATTTTAGCAAATAAACTGGATATTGCTTTGGTTTGGATCTATAATTCCGTCTACATTAAGTTGGAACTTACTACATAAATACTGGGCATAAATCTACTATTATTTGGGATTTGATATTTTCGAAATTTGAAAATTAACAGTCAATCTGATTGTAGGTAATAGGGTTATAATTTATCTACTATTTTCATAATGAAGGCCCAGGATGTAAATAAACATGCAAGTCTACTACATTAAAGGCATAACATTTCTTTTTCAATGCACAAGAGAATGTAAGAAATCTCTTAATATTTCGAACTTATGTCCGTATTTACGTAGAAGTAAGTCCGATAACCACCGCGTTAAGCTTTATTATAGCACCGCTATTCGTTGGAAGTCTGTCTTAAATTAAACAGAATCGAAATAACATTTCTCTAAACACCCATCCTGCGGATAGAGGCCAATATTCTCATTCAACTCAAATAAAATTACAGAATAAGTAGGAAGATTTCATATCTGCTGACTATTCGTGTCCATGGACCCGCTAACGTAGTGATCACCTTCTGTACTGACCGTTGTCCAGCAGTACGGTCGCCGTATATCTGAATCGCTTGGTACGTTAAACAACAGACATGTTCGCACAACACAATGAACGAGACAGATCAGCGAGGTAACGCAGATTAAACGGGGGACAAATTATACATTATTTCTTACAAATCTGTCGATAACTTGTTTTTCCGTTGCACTGAGAACATGGGTTGAATACTAACCCCTGGGCTGCGGCTGTGAGGTGCTTTTACACTCGATTTTAAAGTTGGGTTTTGTAGTGCAGATACCTGTGAACGGTCGGAATGGAATCCCATTCCGAATAGCTGCACGTAGAATGTTCCGAACATTCCTTCCACATCGCCTCCCTCTCTCTATCTCAAAATTGTCATTATACAGGGTGGGCCACGAAAAAGTAGCCCGGGTCCGTAGCAGAGCGTAAATACAGAAATTAATAAAAGGTAAAAGTAAAGTGATCCCTTTACAGATCCGGTGTGGCCCAGAGGGTGGGTAGAGGTATAGCTCTACTTTTCCATGACCGCGGCACTAGAAGGGGGTGAGTGGTTAGCAGCACGCCCCGACCGCACTTTACCCCCGGGAAAGACCCGGTACCCATTTTACAGGAGGCTGGGTGGGCCCCAGGGACGGTCTAGACGGGCGGAAAATCTCGTCTCCACCGGGATTCGATCCCGATCCGTCCAGCCCTTATTCAGTAGCTATACCGACTGAGCTACTTGGACCACACAGAAATTAATACAGTAGCCAAATGCTGAAAGGATATACCATCATAGAAGATGTTGCAAGTGGTTACCTACTGCATCAATACACAGCTGCGCACGTCTAATCACGTTGAGGTATACCCGATGTAACATAGTGATATTTGAAGGCTGCAACTGCGTGGCTGATGTTGTCTTTCAGTTCCTGTATCGTGTGGGGCTTGATTCGTATACCGTACTTTTCTGTGGGGACACTTGAAAAGTACGGTATACGAATTAAAACCGAACACGATACAGGAACTGAAGAACAACATCAGTCACGCAGTTGCAGCCGTCAAAATCACTATGTTACATTGGGTGTACCTCAACATGGTGACAGCACGACTGTTGACTGACTGTTCAAACGCTCTGCGCAATATACGTAATAACGCCAGAGAGAATATCACAAGGACACGTGCAAAACGGAAGGCGGGCTATTTTTTCGTGGCCCATCCTGTACTTTATGCTTTTGCCACTTATTTCTCCCAGCAAGACTGCTCTATGTGGCACAACATTTCCAGAAGTGTGTATATTTTAATCATAAAAATAGTCTGGAAAACTGGGTAACAAAAGAGAGAAACTAGTAATTATTAAAAACACTGAGTACTAGGGGTATCTAGAGGAAAATCAGGAAGGTTGTCGTTGTCAAGATAGGCCAACGACAAAAATGTGTGTGTTTATGTATGAAATTTACGTCATTCCACTCAATTCAATAACAACCTTTCAATTCTGAAAAGCAGACCATTTGGTGCATCGAGCTCAGATTAACAGGGGCTTGCTATGTCCTTGATACATATTTTTACGCTCTAAAAGTCCGGAATATCAGATAAACTGACCGTTACAGAATAGAGACAAATATTAAAATTTGAAGATAGTTTTGGATATTTCATATCACATAGGTCTTAATGAGGCTCTGCAGAACGTCACGACTAATAAACAAGGTGTATCTCCCAGCGGGCGAGCATTCAACGAGTCAGTCTTTTTCTGCATCTTTTCTCTGCAACCCACCCTCCTGCGTTTCCTTCTCTGAAGCTTCATTGTTCAGTCGTCAGCACAACTTTAATGGAGGATACAATATCAAACGTAAGCAAGGCAGAGTTCTTTGTTTTAAGGACCCAGTGGATTAGATTTTAATACTGAACCCGATTGTTTAAAACAACGTCATCTATCATGTCTCGAATTCCCATTTAAAATATTTATTTATTCTTAAATAATATTTTGTTCTAGCCATCAAACTGTTAGTAATTCTGTATTATAGACAATTAGCAGGTGGTGTTTACGATCTATTTTCCACATTGAACTCTATTAACAAGAAATAAATGACACAGAATTTCAAACCAAATGAAGGCCCAAAACGTCCTATTTACACTGCTGCTGACACATTTGAGATCTTCAATGACTGAGTGGCTTCCAGTGTTTGATGATTACCATCGCACTGTAAAACTTTATTACTCAAATTTCCGTCAAATTCAAACAATATGTTAATCTTATTTTCATCACCAGTTCGCTTTGCAATAGGTTTCGGAAGCAGCTTCCATCATCCTGTGATTATACATTCTGAAAGCTGCTCAAACAGACATGCATACCTACATTAATATTGCCAAATAAGACACAACACTACGTTACAGGTGTAGAATATATGGGATGTCACTACAGGTTTTTGGTGTGCTTTACCCAAACCCACGTCAACCAAACCATAGCTACCGCCATCAGACAACTCCAGCTAAAGTAAACATAATTATACTAACCCTTTTTCAGGCGCTTTCACAGAATTGCAAAAAAGCTAGCATTAGCTTCGTCATGACCTTCTGTCCGTCTGTCCGCATGTAACATCTCGGCTCCCACAGAATGGATTTTTGTTGCATTTCATATTCGAATATTTTTCGAAAATATGGAGAGAAAATTCAGCATCTTTAAAATTTGACAAGAATAACAAGTGCTTTACATAAAAACCAATATAAACTTTTGATCATATGTCTCTTCTTGGCTTCTTAGAATGAGAAATATTTCAGACATAGGTTTTAGAGAAATTCAAAACACACATTACATATTCAATAACTTTTTTTTTTCGAAAATTATGCGTTTTATGAAATAAAGCGGAAAAATTTTGTACAGCCGGACAGGCCGTACATGACAATATGGCGTATGCGCATTGCATGCTAGATACCAAAGGCTACAAACACACACTCAGAATGTGTAATAATTATTGCTTTTCTCTGGCATCAATGGTTGCACGAACGCGCCTCGATGTGACGTTATACGAAAATTGCCTCTTTTGTTTTCCCCTGTGGCACAACAGCCCAAATCGGGCCTAAGCAGACTCATTTAGGTTACTAGAACTCGCACGCACGCACACACATACATACACACACTGGCAGGACTCACAACGAGTGATCAGCTCGTAGCAAACGCCGCTACTTACACAACAAACACATGAGACGAACATCCATGCCCCCAGCGGGACAGAAACTCGCGACCCCAACAATCCAGAAGCAGAAGACCTACGTCTTATAGCGGACGGCCACCGGCATCGGCAAATTCAACAAACATACGTAACGTAATTCAACTTCTGTCAGAACAGATAGTGGAGAGGTCCATATTCGGATCCTAACCGTTCCACACGTTGCGCACAAAAGACCCTGGCCTCGAGGTAAGCAGTTATACTCTCTGGTCACTCCACACCAACAGTACACCTATCAATACTTACTGCACCACACACAATACATACATGAGAAATGGCTGTTACAGAGAAGCAGAGCCACATCTTACCAAGTTCATACCCATGATGCCGAGGTCAGGAATGAGTGAAGGAATATTTCCATTCCCTCTTACGCAGCAGAATTTCGACAGTAGACCACAACGTCTGCAAGACCGACGTTGCTCCGAACTACAGATAAGCGCGGACCACACGGATTACGACAATTTAGAACGCAGGATGAAGATAAAGCGTGTGGTGTAAGTATTTTAGCAGTACGTACTGTATAGAAAACGTATACAATTTAGTATAATATCAATGTATGCAATACTACAACAGTGCAATATTAAACATAAACCATTAAGTTAATAATAATAATAATAATAATATTTACGTATTTACTGCAATTGGGTTGTTACCTGGTGGCAGTGGCTATTTTACATATAAACAAAACATGAAATTGGTTACTACTAAAGTTAAGTCGGGAGGGCTACATGAGAAGCATGTAGTGGCAACTTGGAATCTTGGGAACCATCTCAGCATTTGAGGGGAAACCAAGAAAAACCTGTGTCGAGATGACCGGTAGCAGGACCTTCCGAATACTGACTTACATTACAAAGAAATTAAAACTCTCTACAAATAAAATACAAGCCATCGGCTAGGACGAAACGCAGCTTCGAACAATCGGGACTCGGAGAATCGAGACTTTAATGGAGTGCACAGGGTTAAATTTATCTCGAAGAATTTGAAACTGCTGGTATGAACTGGGTCCAAGTGGCTTAAGACTAGATATATTGTCAACACAATAGCAGATCTTTGGATACCATAGCCTTCGGGGAACTTCTTGGTCAGTTCAGACATTCTGAGATCCCGAAAATGGGTGGGAATCCACTAAGTTGTTAGGAAAATGTATTGATTTTGTAACCTGTTGCCAATCATAAACCAGCCAGATACTGGATGTAACAACTGGTAACCAATATTAAGTTTTGTACATTCGTGGAATAATTTGTAACACATGTCAAGTCCGTTCAAATTAGAAATAAAATAGGGCTCTCTGAATCAGACTAGAATGAAGGTAGATCTTACGGGAAATAGAGCTGAACACGATAGAAATTTTGCCGCCACAGGCGATTATATGAAAAGAGGATTTACAATTCATGGCTCTGGGCGGAGGTAGGAATAAAACTGCATAACATAATGCGAACGGAGAAACTATAGGTTAAGCTATATATATATATAAATATACATGACTAAGCGAAGTAAATGATAGAGGAGGAAGAAAGAAAATGGGTAATCCAAAGAACTGTAATAATATGTTTAGACAAGATCCTATAGGATGTGGTGTCCAGTAAAAGGCATTAAAGAAAATCAAAACGCCCGCAGAATTTTGCTGGGGAAAGCTACTCTAAACGCCAACTTGGAATACATGTAGATATGTGGGTACACAAATAAAATGTATCTTAGAGAAATAAGTGAGTGGGAGTGACTCGTGATCATCCTCAGTAGTGGGGAGTACTATTAGTGATCTTGGGTGTACGCGTACGCGTTAACAATTATTTTATGAATTCAAAAATATACAACATTTACTTTCTCTAAGAAACATAAATTCAGATTCTATTTTACACCTAAGCATTAAATCCTATTCTTCTTTGATACTAAGCATGGCATATATGATACAGAATTATAATATGTAATTTCATACTAAAATTTCTATGTTTCAAACAATGTCTTTCAAGAACTTAAAAGTCACGGAGCATTTAAACATCACTAAAATATGTACACAAGCAACTGGTTAAAATTATTTGGCATATCTCTGTGTTTCGAACACTATTTTGACGGTTGGGATGAAAGTTTTCCAAACCGTCTGGAGCAGTGAGAACCCTGCGAAGTATCTTGAGTTGGCAGGTGAAGTGAAGGCAGTTTGAAACCACATGTCACTACGTCAGAGAAGCTTGAAAACACAAGAAAGGTTTTCACCAGAGACTGTAAACTGTCCGAGGGAACACCTTTCCGCAATATACAATAAAGTTGGTAACTCTGCTTGCAGTTGGCCTATAGAGTTCTAAAATATACTTGTTTCTCGTGAATTTGTCATTGCACTTCTTTGGGTAAAAATCTATTTGTAAGTTACAGTACCCAAGTTTGCGGGTTCAAACCCTGCCGAAGCCGTCGGATTTTTAGGGCGAAAAAATCCTCCGCACGCATTCCTTCGGAGGGGAAGTAAAGCCGTCGGTCCCATGTCGTAGATTTGCGGCATGTAAAATTTACGTGGAAGTCGGAATTTAGGCAAAATTGCTACCGGACATCTTTCTTGCCCACAGTTCCACCTTTCGCTGCTAGGATCTCTCGCGTCTTTGCGGACGGAGGCACCTGGTGGCTAAAGTGGGAAAGTCTAAAGGCGGGGGAAAGCAATGGCAAACTACCCCCAAGAAATTGCCCAGGATGCAGTGTGCCAGAGCCATACCGGTCACATGACTGGGCTCTGGTTCCTGCCAGGCCCGG
>Ga0123355_10017643_pt1 | contig 11289 bp, 4 predicted proteins | sample TergutEmb28metaG_3_FD_89872 | JGI IMG/M metagenome (GOLD analysis project Ga0123355, IMG submission 89872) | Embiratermes neotenicus P1 segment gut microbial communities from Petit-Saut dam, French Guiana - Emb289 P1 | ecosystem: Host-associated > Arthropoda: Insects > Digestive system > Gut ...
AAGATGGTCGTATTAACGGCCGAAACATGTTGAGCATTGAATAAAATAATAAAATAAGTGGCATCAAGTTGGTTTCTCTTTACTCAACTATCAAGATGATGCACGGTCCCATAAACATAAGGTAGCAAGATTATGTACATATACTGTATATGCTTGTGCTTATACATATTTACGTATTTTCACCTTATCTGAATGTTTTGGCAACACTGCTAACGATTGCATCACAAATTAAATTAAGTACCTGATTTGCTTACTCTTTATTGATTCACCAACTGATTTAACAACGTGTATTGTGTCGTGATTTTTAAAGCCGATGGACTTACGAGTTGAGTAACTGCCTCATTGGCTAACTCGGTTACAGATATATTGATTCATGTATTTGTAGACTACTTTCTTGATTATATGCAAATTCTACGGGCGAACATTGATATTTCATTACCTGTATCGTTGTATGCAATTTAATTTACTTCAGGCTTCAAATTTTATAAGCTTAATCACAAGCGCACGCGTATTTGTGAGGTGTTACTGGCTATGCTGCAGGGATCAGCACAGGGCCTCTCTAAACTCGTGCCTCCACTGTAGGAGATTTAAGATTCTCACGACGAGTGTTAGGAATGCGGTGTTCTGTGATGTGATACGGAGTAGGTTGTTAGAAAGCTACCAGCATTTCAGGGGAGACCACCACCTTCATCTTTGAATAAGGAAGTATCATGCACATGAAGGCAAAATTTCCCTACAAAATATTTGTTTATATCTACAAACTTACACAGCGTAATGTCCTAGAAGAGCTTACTCTACCTTTGCATTCATTGTTTTCTGGATAATGCTTAAACTCCTTCGTAATTTTAAATCAGTCTCTTAGTAGACTGGGAAATGAACTGTAGGTTATTTAGCGCCTTGAATTACCTCGCAAAAAAAGCGCACATTTTCCTCCTTTCTTATCACTTTAGTCGCTTTTTTAAATTTTATGTTTTACTTTGTTCGTAGAGGTTGTGCAATGGCTCGATACGTCATAATCAGTGATGCTTAAAGGAATGTAGGATCTATTCTTGCTGGAATATTCTGCACCGAAAGAGCGTGGCAGGCCTAACCCGCGAAAGCTAAAGGAAAAGGAAATTATGTCGCAAAATCACACTCTCCGGTATCAGCGTAGTTTGACCCAGCCAAATATAAGGTCCATCCTTTTTACAGGTTTAACGCGTAATGTAGCCTTGTCAAAGAAATTTCAAGGCATGTGTCTCAGTAAGGTGTTTAATATCGCTTTATGTTAATCAGATTTTTGAATGCTGAAGGACATTTTGTATTTTAGGTAATCGTACGAAAGGTATCTAGGACTTGATAAAATAAATTGTTTGTATCCTACATGTACAGAAACACCATTTCGATAAATACACCAAATAATCTTGCGATAATTTTGTTTACTTAGTACGTGAAGTACATGTTATAACGAATTAGCTTCAGTTTCTTAACCTTTCAGTTTATGTCGTAAGAGGAATCTCTTTTCAGGTTGCCTATAGAACTAAATATTCAAAGGGTACATTTCTCTATTGTTAGGATGACGAAACTTACATGTTTCTTATTTGACTATGCATTTTAAAGATTTATCAGCTAGTATTAAAGTATACGAAGAGAAAAACAGCTTGTGTTTAATTATACTGTACTGTCGGATTTATAAGGAATGTTGTGCCTCTTGAATGTACAGGCATGTTCCCTATTTTAATCGGCGATAAAAGCCTCTTTAAATCTAGGGAGAGGAAGACCAGAAATGTCGATAATGAAGTGTTGTACAGATGGCTCCTTGGAGAACCATTCTGTCGGACGACGTGATGTTTCAGGTTAGCAAATTACGTCCCAAAGGATGCACAAATTCATCACGATTGTCGAATTTTATCAAGGAATGGAGTATAAGTGCATTTCATCGTATACTGTTGCCTGCGTATGCCTTAAGGGTAACTGGTTGCTATCAGCTTCCTTATTATTATTATTATTATTATTATATGTGTGTGTGTCCCTGAACTCACTTTACTCGTAGATTTGCTGTAAAAATTTCCCTTGCGATTAGTAATCAAAATTGTTCCGATTCCATTTACTTGAAATTGTTCTTTCTTAAGGTAAATAAAGAAAAATGTCAACAAAATTTATTTTTGAATATTCGATGGATATGAAATTATTAGTTAGACAAACACTCGTTCATATAATATTAAAATTTCAAGATAAAAATTTACTTTAGAGGGAAATGTATGAAGGACTTTCTGGTTTACTTTGTCGAAGATAATCGATGCACTACAAAATTGTTCTTATGTTTTCACAGTTTTAACAACAGACACAGTTAAAAATCGTTAATATATTTCAGTTATCCATTAAGTTAGGAAGCCCTTGTTTTTAGTTCACTTTTCCTGGACTAAAAATTATTATAGCTATCGTACCGGCTCTTTTTATTTGGTTATTTATTTGAGGGTTATTTTATAACACTCTACGTATGTGAGAGTATGTAGCTTCGAATGGCAGGACGACAAATAAATACGTTGATCTCAGTAATTAACCAACTCGATGCACAAAATTTTTGTTTTACAAAAGTTTATTACATGCAAAACTTTTGTGCATCAAGTTGGTTAATTACTGATATAAATATACTGAGACGCACGGTCAGCAAAACATCAAAAAATAAATACGTATTTAACTGGACACAAATTTGTGTCGATCCAATTCAACTTCTACTCTTTTCTCATTGTAGAATACTCGTATTTCCCATACCAAGGTCGTGATCGTCTGAGCAGAATTGTGTAGGCTAACTGCACAACAGGCGTGTCGGAGAAGTTGCCGATAAATCAAGGTGGTATTTCCCTCTTTGCGAGCCATGAGGATCTAATGGCGGTGCTGAAGATTAAAATCTTCTGGGATATGTTGCAGTGTGAATTGGTATAGATACCGATACTTAGGTGTTAACTTCCTGCCTTCATTCACAGCGTAGTTGAAAAAGAATGGATTCCTTTTGGACTATCCTGAAAATAAAGGCCACAGGCTCCTCCAAAACCCTGGATCTTGCATACCAATCCAAACCCCGTAACATCCCATAAAACTGAAATCTTTTGTTTCTTGTACAGTGCAGTTCAGAGAGGTTCTCGGTGTTGAAGAAGAAGTTATTTTATATGTCATTAGAGGGCACTGATTAAACCATTCATATATACTCGTATTACGCCCTTTCTCATTAAGCTTATGTGTGTTTGCACAGGCTTATCATTATACCAGCCCTAAGACAGCCTAATCCGATGCGCATATTATACCTCTATTTTCTGCGATCACCATTAAATTTCTGATGAAACATATTGATGGTGTGGGTATTGATGGTGAAGGCTGTTTTCATGTTATATTTTGATGTGTATTGTGTAAGGGTACAAAAATTTATGCACTACTTTACTAAGTGTCTGGAACATGCAACAAAGGGAAAAAATTAAATTAATCATTTTTAATTTTTACACTGTGACAGGACGAATAGCTATGGAACAAAAATGGAAGGGATATAGGTTGTGAATTTTCATGTTAGTGACTTTTACAGTGCACACTTAGATTCAGTGAATATTGTGTTAAAGCTGGAACCCTATGGCCTACCTTTGCGCTCAGGCCTTTAAAGCATAAGAAGTAAGGTAAATAAATAAATACATGCAATGGAGGAGGGTGTTAGTGACAGGCACTGCATGCATATCGAGAAGACGGAAATATTTTCTGGCTCTGAAAGTTTACAGGCAGTGTCCGCTCTTCCTTCTGGTAGAGGTAGTTTCAAGGCAATGTCAAGCACTGGGAAGTACAAAGGTGAAGTGCTGGGAACTGTGGTGCTCTGAATATGTAGCAGGAACAAAAGTTCAGCATTTACTGTATTAGGGCTGAATATTGATGCAAGCATTGGAAGGACTGCATGATGACTGGGGTAAATGTTTATATTAGGATATCTAAGTACAAAGGCATAACGTTCAATGTGTAATGTGGGTACTAACACAGCATCCCGTTAAAATGAGGAAAAACAAGCGCTGAAAAACTTGTTAGAATATCCGTGTCACGGAAGCTCCAGGATGCAAACCGATTGTCCACCAATAGTTATGCATTTATATACGCTTCAGTTACAAACGCGCATACTTAATTTGCAAGTGTTTGTTCCGTGAAATAAAGTGAAATACCAACTTGATGCAACGAGGTAATTTTATCGATGTATTCTTAGCTCTACATGTTTCGGACTTATGCGCCCGAAACATGTAGAGCTAAGAATACATAAATAAAATTACCTCGTTGCATCAAGTTGGCATTTCACATTATTTCATGAAGAAGTTGCACGGTCAAACAGCCCTCATGTTTGTTCCATATCTGTTCATTTAAATTGGCGACGAAAACAGAGACATAAAGAAACGAAGGATAAATGTCGTCGGTCTCAAATTAAATCATTGGTGCCACACTATGCTCTACAGATTGGCTGCACGGAAGTTTTCCGGAAGGTTTGCGGATACCTACAAATAAAGAAGAATTCTAATTTTCTATATTTATTGAGCAAACGCTATTAAGTTCTTACTAGAAAGAGTAAATTGCTTTAGTGGAGAATTACATTGGAGGTTTACTGCCACTCTTAACTTGTACTTAGGAACCCTCCTTGTAGAATAATGGTTCTAACAAAGAACTGAAAGAAATTGCGGAATTTATGGCTCGCAAAAGAAAGCACAATAAATTTCATTTAAGACTAACAAATTCATTTAAACTGCGCTACTTTTACTGTGTTCGATAAATTTTGATTACAGACAAGCATAAACATGGACCGCCAGATCTAAATTTAATCCATGAGTTTTATTGGTCCTAGGATTATTCATGTTTGGTCTAGACAAATTTGTATTATATAGAGGCATCCTATTCCCTACGAAACTTCTTACTTGTCTGCCAGGCCACATTGTTTTACGTACCAGAAGATAATATCTTGTATCGATGTGATTTTTTTACTTCAGCCCATGGCTGTTTTAGTCGTCATGCCTGGAGTCATGGAAGCTGTGGTCGGTTGAGCGTGCATAATATAGAGGAACGGACGTGCCGCCATAACGGCAGGCGCGGGATTTAGGAGCAGTTAGGTGGCACATTACATTGTGTGTCTTGTCCCTTCCTTGCATATTTCATAAGTTTATAAGCCTTGACGCTTATCTGTAGCAAGGGAAGCAATGATTCATTGTTACATGAGGTACACACACGGCACAACACAACTGAAAGTTCGGGATAGAAGTGAGGTGAGATGCACACACGGCACTACTTAAGGTAAAGTTCAGGATAGAAGTCACGTGAGATGCAAACACGGCGCTACTTAAGGTAAAGCTCAGGATAGAAGTGACGTGAGATGCACACACGGCACTACTTATGGTAAAGTTCAAGATAGAAGTCACATGAGATGCACACACGGCACTTCTTAAGGTAAAGTTCAGGACAGAAGTCACGTGAGATGCACACACGGCACTACTTAAGGTAAAGTTCAGGATAGAAGTGACATGAGATGCACACACGGCACTACTTAAGGTAAAGTTCAGGATAGAAGTCACTTGAGATTCACACACGGCACTACTTAAGGTAAAGTTCAGGATAGAAGTGACGTGAGATGCACACATGGCACTACTTAAGGTAAAGTTTTGGACAGAAATCACGTGAGATACACACACGGCACTACTTAAGGTAAAGTTCAGGATAGAAGTGACGTGAGATGCACACGCGGCACTACTGAAGGTAGAAGTCACGTGAGATACACACATGACACTACTTAAGGTAAAGCTCAGGATAGAAGTAACGTGATATGCACACACGGCACTACTTAAGGTAAAGCTCAGGATAGAAGTAACGTGATATGCACACACGGCACTACGTAAGGTAAAGTTCAGGATAGAAGTCTCGTGCTATGTTCACACGACACAACACAAGGAAAAGTTCAGGACAGAAGTCACGTGAGATTCACGCACGGCACAACACAAGTTCAGGAGATGTCACGTGAGATTCACGCAAGACAAAACACAATGCAATGCGGCCGATAGAAATTACTTGAGACAAACACAGCATTAAAAATGGAATATGCAGTGTAAAATTTAGGTGATTTGCACACGTGGCACAACAAACGAAAAATTGATATGTAATTAACTTCAGATACAAAAACACCAAATCACTTTTGACTGCTAAGGATGGAAGTTGTTTGAGGCACAGGCATGGCAGAACACAACGGACCTCTGACATTGAAAGTTGAGGTAAGTACACAGCGCAACACCGTGGTTTGTCGAAGACAGAATTTATTGGGTACAGACATGACAAAACACAATATAGTATTGGAAATAAAAGGTAATTGACATAAAGACAAAACCAGGGAAGTTATGTATTAAGGATGGAAGTTATATGATTATCAGACATGGCAATACACAACGAACTATTGAGGACATGAGACACTTTTAAGAAGGTTTAAAATATTCATGTCTTGCAGAAGCTCAAATTAAATTTTAAGCATTACTTTGCTTGATGATGGCAAAATAATTTGCAGGACCATACATGCAAATTGAAGAAGTGTTTTAATTAATAAAACGTAGCTTCCTTGCATTAGTGTATGGGTGCACTAGCCGGATTAAATTCGTTTAATTTCGAATCCTATGCAGAGCATAATTTAAAGACAGATTCCCCATGAAAACAAATGTTGATAGACTTCATGATAACAGAAATACAACAATTCCCAAAGGAATCGAAATAAAATTAAAAACAACTGGCAGGTTACTGGATAATAGATGAGAAAATAAATATTAATGTTACAGAAAACATAGTAACTTGCGATGTTGTGTACTTGTGAAAGAGATTTTGGCGTGTTTTTTATTCGCCATTTCGTTGCTTTGTATATATTTAGTGCACTAAGCGAATGCTATGCTGCGAAAGAAGATAATAGACAAAAGGTTTACAGTTTCATTGACTTTGCTTTTAGAATAAAAAGTTCACTGCTACCGAGTCTATAGACAATGCACATTATTGTTGTGTTACTGGGTTTTAAATTGTATTGGTTTTGTGAGAAATAAAATGTACAGTTGTTCCCTTGCTTGTTAAGCGTTGTGTCATCCAGGCATATGTGGTAGTACTAGGGGGTGTGGATAAGTTCTTAGCCCGAACAGGAAGGAAACAAGTTAGAGCGAACAAACTCGGGATGTATTCAATATACTCCCTACGAAGTTCATTACTCTTCTTAGCCCATTGATCTAACTTTTGCAAGCCACTCAACAAAAAAATCAGAAGGTTGTCCGTCCAACCAGGTCTCCGCGGCAACAATGACCTCCGCGTCGGACGAAAAATGGGGAAATTTCTATTGTATTTTCAGTCGCGGAAACTGGTGGTAGTCCGACGGGGCCAGATCCGGTGAATAGGGTGGGTGATCATGAAACTGGAAGCCCAGGTAGGCCAGTTTCTTCTGGGTAGCAAGTGCCCGGTGAGCCGGGATACTGTCGTGCAAGAACAAGACCAACTTGGTGGCCTTCCCGCGGCGTCATTCCTTCAAAATGTCCTTCAAGTGCACCGGCAGAGATGAGTAATACTCGGCGTTGATAGTTTGGCCCTTTGGAAGATAATCACTGAGGAGGATGCCACCTTGATCCCAAAAAATCGAGGGGAGAACTTTTCCAACGGATTTTTGCACTCGGATTTTTTGGGGGGCTGGTTGAGTCGCTATGCCGCCACTCCACTGATTGTTGCTTTGTTCCGGTTCATAGTGATATAACCAGGTTTCGTCCATTGTCACCAATCGCGACAGGAAATTATTTGGATCGCACCGAAAAAATTCCAAAAAAGTTGCTCAGACGACTGGCACAGTTGAGATTTTTGATCTGCTTTCAGGCATTTTGGGACCCACTTTGTGGAGAGCTTCCCCATGTCCAAATCTTCATGAATGATGGACCCAACCCGCTCATGTAAGATGTCCAGTTGCTCATCTATTGATTTAGCCGAAATCCGGCTGTCTTCGAAGATGAGCTCGTGAATTTGATCAATAATCTCCGGGGCGGTCACTGTTTTGGGTCATCCAGGACAAGGCGCATCACAGGTGGAAAAATCACCACGTTTAAACTGGGCCACCTAGTTTTTGACGGTGGCATACGATGGTGCATATTCCGCTAATGTTTCTCTCAGAATGGCGTGAATTTCCTTCGGCACCTTGCCTTGCAGGAAAAAAACTTGAGGACAGCTCGCGTCTCCATGTTGCTGAAATCGAGCGCGTCACCTGACATTCTTCCTTTCCGCCTCTATAACAAGAAAAGACTTGCAATTCGTCACATGAACAGACCCCTCCTTCCAACGACACTATCAATTCCGTCCTACGACATCGGGAAGTATGTCGGGCTAAGGGCTTATCAGCACGCCCTCATAGGTAGGCTATATAACGTAAACGTCTCTTAACCTCGGCACTTAGTAATGTGTAAGGAACAGCAATACAGTTTACACATGATTTTGCTGTCGAATTGGTAGCATTTTTTCCTTATATACGGGAGTTCTCGAAATCACATCTCGGCACAAAGGGTCGGTAATGCTGTCTTCGGCTAGTGTAACTTGCCCTAGCCCTTCTAGACAAATGACGATTCGGTACACCAAACTGAGCCAAGAGAGGCTCCACACACATCCTTACAAATACGTTATTTACTACTTGTCTTACAATTCAACTTTGCTTAGCTTGATCTACTGAAATAGTTAAATTGGTTAGAAAAAATTGTCTGTGCCTTTTTAAAAAGAAGAGGTTTATGGAATTTGCAAATATCATTTTTGAGAGTAGATATTATAAATACAATCGTACGCATCATATAAATTTTCTATGCTGTATTTCTAATGCAAAATAAAACTTCAACTGCAAGTATGACTCACAGTGCTTGTTGCAGTATATCATGAGTTCAGAATTGGTAAGTTTCAAGGAACTGTTCATAGTGATAACCCTACCACCAGTGATAAGGCTGTTTTGTCAACCTGTAATAGAATTAATAAAAATGTGTTGATACACAACTGCCTTAATGATTCGAACCACAGGAATGCCCTCTGACACCGTTGCTGTAATCACACAGTCACAAAATAATAGCTGTCTTCCCACTTGTACCGATAAAGCACGTCGTTTTCATATCCGGTCCTGCCCCTCCCCCACTCCAGCTAAGTGATATATGTAATACTCGCAAATGACGGGGGTGTTCGTGTAGTGGTTGGCCGTCCCCGATAGCACGATCACCCAGTGTAAACAAGATACATCCATATTCGCATTCACACTACATCTCGAAGCCCTAGTGACAACAACATTCCTAGTGTGATTGATGCAATGAAACAGATCCTCGCTTGAGGCATGAGAGGTCGAACAGCTTGTCTGTTATTGTCTACCGTTCTTAATGGAAAATTCAAAGAGTAACCACAGCGGAAGCTGCGACTATATCCGCCAACAGTACAGACAGTTGATACGGCCTCATTTAGCGATAATCTCTCATCTGCAGAAGATATTTTGAATGATGGACTCTTCTTGGATTGCTCGACGCTGAATATTAAGATCTTATGATCCTTCGAAACGTCGATAACTCTTTGCCAGCCGACACAACGTCAAATCCCACAAGACTTGAAACTGCATAAATTAGCTGTGAGAAACTTACATTTTTCAACCTCGAATGTTTTGGCAAAAAATACGGAGACTCGAAAGAAATAATTCCTGAAATATTCTAAGCTTTTATCCTGGAATTCACTTGGAGACACTGTGTACAGACATGACACAGTAAGTAATTCAGATGGCATATTCTGTAATCTAACAGAAGTTCTGAACAAATACATTCCAAACACATGTTTAAAGCAGTGCTGATGCTATAAAGAGCTGGATGTGTTCAAAGTAGAAGGCACGTGTAAGATAGGACACATTTTACATTTGCCTGAGAAGTCTGAGCAGACGACATGGATCGCACAAAATTTAGCCAAACGTGTGACCAGTGGGCCTTCGTGTGGAATAAAAGGCAGGAATTGTCTTCATTAATCTGCAAAGTTGTTACACTGAATAGGGAGGCACAATTTTTCTCCGAAACGCAGGAACAAACATATTCGCCTACACAGTGCAAAATCCCAAAAGACTATCAATAAAGTTTATCCTTTTAATGTGTGCGCAAAGTATACAGTATATGTATCATTTCGGCTTCCGGTAATGTCTGTGCTTCTGCATAAACGTCGCTCCTACGATTTTACCCCATTAGAGCTCCACCCTCTTACCGCTAGGAATACGTGCTTGCAAATGTTTCTTGCGAAGTAATGAGAGTTCACTCGTAATTCCATGCCCTCTTTCCACATTTTTGCAGCTATAGTCTATATTTTTACAATCTCTTCTTTTCGGTCTGCGGATTAATCCTGTCAGATAGTAAATATTAAAGTTTTTCTCATAATTACTTTATACTTTGTTTTTAATATTATCATTTCCGTCATTATTATTTTTCTTGTGGCTTAAATCGAAAATTAAGAGTATATTTTTTGGTATGGAAACCTCTTATTAGGTTATAGGTAAACATGTGTCACCATTTTTCAGGAACCTGCTGATTTTATATTAAATGTCTAAGAGGTGTTTCTGAAACACTTCCATAAAGACGTACGAGTGTGTGAAGGTAAATCTGCACCCTCTCTTAATATCAGCATCATCCCACGTTGGTCATTTTATAAGAAACTGAGCTGGAGATGACGTAATATTCAGCCCTGTTCTTAGAGTTCCAAACCTTGTCGTTCTCTGAGCAACCACAGTCTTCGAATGGAATTTGACCCAGGAATGACAGACAGTTTGTCTTCAGCATGAATACACTTAGTGGAGGACAACAAGTCTATGAAAATAGTTCAGTTGATCATTGAAAAGGAAAGGGTGAAAGGGCAAATGACTGGCAACACAGATCGTTTTGAGCCTTGCAGACCCAGACTCTCTTTCGCTGAGGTCTGGATATTCTCTTTAATGTTCTCCCAAGTCCTACTTACGTTCTCGTCATCGTTCGAATTCTCCAAAGCTGCAAACCTCTTTGTAATCTCAATCTGATGCTCTTCCCTAACCTCTGGCTCATTTAGCTTCCTCAAGTTAAATCTTTGCCTGTCAAACCTCTGTGCGGCCTGTTTACCCACTGCTAATCTTTCCCTAACCTTTGCAACCATCAGATAGTGATCTGTATCACAATCAGCTCCCCTGAAACTTCGCACATCCAGTATACTCGAATGTCATCTCCTATTTAACAATACGTGGTCAACCTGGTTGTGAGTCTTACCATCAGGGGGGGGGGGGGG
>Ga0123355_10017644_pt1 | contig 11289 bp, 18 predicted proteins | sample TergutEmb28metaG_3_FD_89872 | JGI IMG/M metagenome (GOLD analysis project Ga0123355, IMG submission 89872) | Embiratermes neotenicus P1 segment gut microbial communities from Petit-Saut dam, French Guiana - Emb289 P1 | ecosystem: Host-associated > Arthropoda: Insects > Digestive system > Gut ...
AAATAGATCATCTTGATAGTCAAATCTCTGAAGCAATCTAATTTTATTCTTAAACTAAATTCAGCAATCAAAATGCCCTAAGATATGAATTGGCATCAAACAATTCATATCTTAGGGCATTACTTTATACTAATAGTCAACCTTCTTGATTTACCTTATACTACAGACACACTATTATAATACAAATCATCTGGACATATGTCTTGCCCATGTAACCATTCAATACTGAGTCCAGCAACCTTAACTGTTTTGAAAAGAACTATATTCTTCAATTCCACAAATGGCTTAAAGTCAAAATATGGTTTCACGTCAAATATCTTTTTTTCTTCATTTTCATATTCTAGCAATAATGTAAAATCATCATTTGGTGTTACTTTTGATAATTTTGGTCTTAACATAACTATCACTTTAGCCCTTCTATTTTTATAACTTCTCCACTCTCATTCCACGCTGTCCAAACTGCATTCAATTCATCTTTATGCAACATTACCCATGCTTCAACAAGTTTCTTTTGCTTATATGGCATATTTCCACCTAACAAATTACCATCAAAATCATATATTGCTTCAAACTCATTATACTTTGCATGAAAATGTGGTATATGATGTTTTCCATTTAGTTCCATGTACATATAAATTAGTATTCCATAAAACATACTTATAGTTGGCATCCTCTCACCTCATTTCGCTTTAAAAATGCCCCCTATAGTATACTTACTATTCTTATTTTATATCATTTACCATCCTTTTTGTCAATGCTTGTTTTGTAAAAAATTGCCATCGCAAGCCTTAATTAAGCGATTCATTATCGCCAGTCCCAATCCTTCAGATTTCACACCTTCAATCACAACCAACTCCACATCATACGAATCCACTTTTCTAAGAAGAGTAAAAATATTTTTTGCGATTTCCTCTAATGTATCTCCCATTCCCATTTTATTTTCCACATCATACTTTTCTAAGTTTTCATTTTTGGCTAACACAAGTACATTTCCATTGTATTTATCAATAATTCTATTTACTTCTTCTACTAACTTTGCTTCATCCTCACTGTACACAAGCACACATTTAGTTTCTGGAGCATAATGCCTATACTTCATACCAGGAGACATGGGAGTTTCATCCTTCTTACATTCTTCCATCACTTGGCTTTGCACTTCTGTGGCTAAGCCCAATTCTTCTATTTTCTCTTTTGTTACTTTTCCTGGCCTTAATATATAAACAACATCATTTTCCACCTTCACTACTGTAGACTCCAAACCAATTTCTACTGCTCCTGCATCTATTATATAATTCACCTTTCCCTCTAATTCACCTTTAATATCTTTTATACAAGTTCCACTTGGTCTGCCAGATACATTTGCACTAGGCGCAGCAATAGGCAAATCTGCATACTTTAGTAATTTCATAGCAATTTCATTTGCTGGCATTCTAACTGCTACGGTTTCTAATCCTGCTGTTACCACTTCAGGTATTTTAGCACTTTTCTTGAAAACTATTGTTAAGGGTCCTGGCCAAAAAGCATCTATTAACTTTTGCTCCACTTCACCGAATCTCTTCAACAACATTAAGTAGCATATTTTCATCTGCTACATGCACTATTAACGGGTTATCTTGTTCTCTTCCTTTGGCTTCGAAAATCTTTGCACAAGCTACTTCGTCAAACGCATTTGCACCTATACCATATACTGTTTCTGTTGGAAATAGCACCAGCTTCCCACTTTGTATAGCTTTACCAAATCTTTTTAGTTTCCCATACTTTGCATTTTTTCTATTCCTAAACTTAATATGTTTCGGAAACACATCATATCGTACAATTGCAATAGCTGTTGATACAAGTACAACCACATTAGTTACCACACCAAAGTATGCTAATATTGATATATTAAAAATTATCCACAAAATATTTGCAATTACATTACCAAACCTTATAACTCTAGTACGTTTCTGCCACATTACATATGTTCCGCATAATTCCTGCAACTACTGGTAATAAAGTAAGCAAATTCTTATAAGTAACAACACCAATTATAAAATTCATACTCAAAAACACCACAAGTATTGCTACATCTATTTTCTTACTTAGTTTTTCTTTTCTTGCATCTTTATAATAAAAAGTTATAAATTTGAGTACACCTACAACACCCACAGCAGCAGCTGTTGTAGCCCCTAAAAGCACATAATGAACCATAAAAAATAATGCAGTAAAAATATTAAAAAGCAATATATGCTTTTTTTTCTTATACTGTATCCCTATACATGCTAAAGTTAATCCTATAAATCCTAATACTTGTGCAATTATAAAATTCATTTAAAAACAACTCCCACTGGGCAATGGTCACTACCCATCACTTCCGGATATATCATCGCATCTTCTACTTTTTCACTTATTTTTTCAGATACTATAAAATAATCAATACGCCACCCTATATTCTTAGCTCTGCAATTCATCATGTACGACCACCAAGTATATGCTTCCTCTTTTTCCGGATATAATTTTCTATATATATCCACAAAACCTTCATCTAAAAATTTTGTCATCTTATCTCTTTCTTCATCTGTAAAACCTGGATTTCGTCTATTACTTTTCGGATTCTTCAAATCTATTTCCTTATGTGCAACATTCAAATCACCACAAAGAATTAATGGTTTTTTAGAATCTAATACCTTCAAATACTTCCTAAAAACTTCTTCCCATTTCATCCTATAATCTAATCTCAAAAGATCCCTTTTAGAATTCGGAGTATAACAATTAACTAGAAAAAACTCTTCAAACTCCACTGTTATAACTCGTCCCTCTTGGTCATGCTCTTCTATTCCAATACCATAAATTACATCAATCGGTTTTACTTTCGTAAAAACTGCGGTCCCAGAATATCCTTTCCTAACAGCAGAATTAAAATACTTATAGTACCCTTCAAACTCTACGTCCAATTGGCCTTCTTGCATCTTAGTTTCCTGAACACAAAAAACATCTGCATCTATTTCATTAAAAAAATCCTCAAAGCCTTTTTTGTACACGGCTCTGAGGCCATTTACATTCCACGAAATTAATTTCATACACTCTCCTGTTTATACAATTTCATCTTAACCAATACCGGATAAATTTTTGTTCCGAATGGTATCATATAAATTTCTTCTTTGCTCAAACACTTTACAGCAAAAATCATAAAAGCATATATACAAACACCCAAAACCATAGAAAGCAACGTAGCAACAGTATTTCCTATAAATCCATGCATCAAGTAATGAGTTCCCCACACTGCTATTCCCATAACACTCACTGCCAATATGGGTTTGAGTACATTATTCACAATATTAATCTTCAATTTTATATGCTTATTAAGTATATAAAAACAAATTCCAAACGCAATTGCTTGGCACACAATAGAACTTATAACTGCTCCATACACATTAATATTCGGGTTACTAATTAACACAATATTTAGTATCAATTTAACTGCTCCCCCTATTACCAAAGAAATTACAGGAACAATTACTTTTCCAAGCCCATATAGTCCACCATTAATTACAAAACTTAATGATATAAAAACCATTGGAATAGTAGCTAATGTTAAGAGCAATGCTCCTTCTGGCGCTGCTGGGTATATCATTCTAAGTATTGGACCACTTATCACTGACAATCCCACTGCAGCTGGTAAAGCAATAAGTAATGCTATAAAAAACGAAAACGAAAGCTTCCTATTTGCCTCTTCCATATCATTTTTTGCCATTAACGAAGATATAGTTGGTACAAGCACTGTACTAAACGCTGCTGTTATTGCTATGGGTAAATTTATAATAGTTTCTACCTTAGATAACATTCCGAGACAATCTCATCGCTTCTAACTCTAGCTCTTGTTTAGTCGCTACAACTCCCTCATACGTCCTTTGCACAACTTGACTTATAGTTATTGTATCAATTGCACTATTCATAATTGAAACTAGTGAACCCAAAGTAATTGGTATAGAAATTGCCAATATTGACTTCATAAGAGTCCATGCTTTTTCCTGTTCCTCAGGCAACTCCTGTTTCTCAATTCCCTCAAGTATACCTTTTCTTCTTTGTTTATAAAAAACTACCAAATAGCTAAATGAAATCAAAACAGCAAGAGTTGTAGCTAAATTTCCACCCACAGCCATAGTAACTGGGTCACTACCAACAAAACTATATACAATTACAATTGTAAGGACACACTTGAAAAATTGTTCTAATGTTTGTGAAATACTTGCAGCCTTCATGCTACCTAACCCAGCAAAATATCCTCTAAATACTGCTGATATAGCAACAAAGGTTATTGCTGGTGCAAGAGCCATCAAAATATATTGCACATCTGGTATATTAAGCACAAAAATTGCAATTTGCTCTGCCCAAACAAATAAGGCAACTGACAAAACAAACCCTGTTCCTGCAAACATCAGTATAGACATTTTAAATATCCTGTATGCTCCTCTATTGTCTCCTTTACTCACTCGTTCTGCCACCAGCTTAGAAATAACTGTTGGTATTCCAATAGATGAAACAGTTAGCAAAATTGCATATATTTGATATCCAGAATTATAAAAGCCTTTACCTACATCTCCGAAACCTTCAATGTTCATTAAGGCTACTCTATATATAAACCCCATTACTTTAATCACTAATCCGTGAAAGCATAAGCATAGCAAGGTTATTCATAAAAGGTGTTTTATTCTCTTTATCTATTCTATCTTCTGCATCCATAAAATTATTTATATCATAACTAACTGAATTAATCAATAAAAAACTTCCCTATCCGTAAAGAAAAAGAAGCATGTATAAAACGCATTCAAAATGGTAAGATACAAGGCAAATGGATTCAAAAAATGCCGACGGCGTACAAAGGTACGTTTAGGCTTTTTTGTAATCCATTTAACACAGTAGATTGCCGTTTTCAATGCGTTTAAATTAATTCAAAATCTCGACATATACAGTACGCCTACCCCACCTTAGGGCTGTTTGGTGGCAACCTTTATAAATATCAAGTACATTTCCTCGTACTGCGCCTCCTCTGTCCTCCACTGTATAAATTACTCCATTAATTCTCATTTGGGTACCAAACGGAAATCTTGGATCAGCTGCAATTGTACGATTTGCTGTAGCCCTTGTTCCAGAAGCTGTTATACCTCTACCTGAACCTGTACACCTCAAACAAGAACAATACGCTGTAATCTGGAACCAACCAGACTGAGCAACTTCCCTATTAGTGCTTGTTGTCGGTGCAGCTGTTCTTGCTCCAGCTCTTGTTGTAGACCTTGTTTGAATCTCAACAATCCTATTTACTGGCTCTGTTACTACTATAGAGTCTAATTCCACTCTTGCTATTTCCACATCATTTTGATATGTCACTTTATATCTTGTTTCTCTTAAACCGTTTACTCCAACCTGTACAACTCTGTTAGTAGTATTTCCTGTAGCTCTTGAAGTATCTCTAGTTATTGTTTCATAAGGTATCTCTTCTGTTTCAACCAAAATTTTATGAGTTATATTTTCATACCTTTGTATAATTTCTTGTATATCATTCTCATCAGATTCCTCAGCCACTTCTATCTCTTCTATTTCGCGAGTTCCCTCTATAAAAATTTCTATAGTCCTTGAATCCGTTATTTCCTCATCTAAAGCAGGCATAACCACTTCATTTGAAGCTAATATTATATTATTATCTGCCAAAATCTCTGACACTTTTGTTCTTGATGTTAATATTGTAATTTCATGATTATTCGAAAATTGTATTGTAACACTGTTAAGTTCAGCATCACCTGCAACAGCCACTACCCCTAAGACAAATACAAATACTAAAGTAATTATTAGCATCTTTCTTATTGATAACGAAGCCTTCTCGTCACTTTTCATAAGAATTATTACCCCTCCTTAACATAGATACTATTATACTAAATATATATGCAGCTTGTCAAATTTATGACACAAAAACCGACCAAACAGTCTATTCCGTAAGAAAAACAAAAGGGACGTAGTATTTTGTTTGCAATTGTTTCTGCAAACAAAATACTACGTCCCATTTGTTTGCTTCTTGTCTGTCTTGACAAACTACACAACAATAATATAAAATCAAGTAAAATTAGTATATTGTAGAGAATACAGTGTATATTAAATAAAGGAGGACTTAGATATGTGGTGGGTTATAGGTATAATAGCAGCACTAGTAGTATTAATAATTGTAATGTACAACAGATTGGTGAGACTAAGAGTAAGAGTTAAAAATGCTTGGAGTCAAATTGATGTACAACTACAAAGAAGATTCGACTTAATTCCTAACTTAATAGAAACAGTAAAAGGATACATGGGACATGAAGCCAATGTACTTACAGAAGTAGCTAGACTAAGAACTGCTTGGGCAGGAGCTCAAACTGTAGATGAAAAAGCAGAATTAGACAATCAACTCTCTGGTACTTTAAAAACAATAATGGCCGTTTCAGAAAACTATCCAGACTTAAAAGCAAGTAGAAACTTTTCTGAGTTACAACAAGAATTACAAACTACTGAAAACAAAATAGCTTTTGCAAGACAATTCTACAACGACTCAGTTACACTATATAATACAAAGATAGAATTATTCCCTTCAAGCATTATTGCTGGAATGTTTAACTTCAAAGCAAAAGAATTCTTCAAAGCAGAAAGCGAAGAAGCAAGAAAAAACGTAAAAGTAAATTTCAATCAATAATACCAAATAAAACCTGATGTCTTAAAGTGCATCAGGTTTTATTTTATTTTAAACAATTGCATTGCATTAGCATACGTAACTTCAGCAACTTCTTCTATTGTCATTTCTTTTACTTTAGCTATCTTTTCTGCAGTATACTTCAAATTCCTAGAATCATTTCGTTTCCCTCTAAATGGCTCAGGACTAAGATATGGCGCATCTGTTTCAATCAACAACCTCTCTGTTGGAACCATGCTAATAACTTCATCTGCATTTTTCTTAGCTGTTCGAACGCAGTGAGTTACAGATAAGTTATCCCCTGCGGACTTACTATTTTTAAAAGTCACTGGTCCTGCAAAAGAAATATAATAATCTAACTTCAACGCTTCCTTAACCAACTCTCTATTTAATGCACAACAATGAAATACCCCTTTGTTCTTACATGGTATTTTGTTCTTCAAAATATCTATAGCATCCTCTACTACATCTCTTGTATGAATTATTATTGGCAAATCCAGTTCATTTGCAATTTCTATTTGCTTTACAAACATTTCTTTTTGAAGTTCTTTGTTCTCTTTATTCCAATAATAATCTAGTCCAATCTCTCCAATAGCCATTACTTTTGGATGTTCAGCCAATTGACGAATCTGTCTAAAATCACTTATCCCTTTAAAGCCATCAACATCATTAGGTGAAATTCCGGACAGAAGCATATGCAAAATCATACTCTTCAGCTAACTGAATTGCCTTTTTTGAGGTTTCCAAACTATATCCAGCATTCAATATCTTTGTTATCCCTGCATTATATACAGCTTCTATTACTTCTTTTTCATCCTCACTAAACTTAGGATCATTATAGTGAGCATGCGAATCAAAAAACTCCATTTTCTCCTCTTTCATATATCAAATAAATTAAAAGTACCCACTAACCAAACGCATTCAAAATGGTAAGATACTAGGCAAATGAATTCAAAAACACCGGAGGCGTATACAAATACGCTGAGGATTTTTTGTAATTCATTTAACGACGTAGATTGCCGTTTTGAATGCGTTTCAACTATAACAGTCGCAACAGCATACTCCTTACAATGAGAAATACTAATATCCATATCCTTAATCTTCTTAATATCTATATCTAAAAATTCTACTCTAGGGTTGCCTCTTTCATCATTAACAACTTGTGCATTTTGCCATGATATATCAAATTTATTTTCTAACAATCCCGAAACTGCTTTAAATATAGCCTCTTTTGCAGCAAATCTGCCGGCATAGTGGTAATACTTTGATGCTTTTTTGCTTTCGCAATATTCTATTTCTGTAGGAGTATAGATTATGTTTAAAAACTTCTCCCCCGTTCTTTCAATTGACTCTTTTATCCTACTTACCTCTATAATATCTGTACCACAAAGTATTCGCATATCCAACCCTTTCATATCTTTTAACTTGTACATAAACCTCAGAGTCCTTCTACAACGACGTACATAGTCCCCAAAGACTTGCTCCATAGGCGTAAATAAACCCTAAAGCATTTTCTACAGTGACGTACATTATCTAGTATAAAATAACCCCGAAACATCTAGATGCCATTCACCTATAAAATCCACAAAAACATTATTATCTAAATTTACTGACGGAGTAAGCACTTCTCTACCAATTCTATTTATTGCTCCCCACTTGCCATCTCTTTTAACTCCTGCAAACCCATATCTGTTTTGTTCAGTTGCATCATCATAAACATGCTCTATAACTACATTTCCATAGGCATCTATAAAACCATATCTTCCATCTTGTCTATCTAAGAAAAGTGTATTAGATGTAAGCACATCACTAACTCTTCTTTCCTCAAGTCTAAAATTGAAAAATTTATGTTCTCCATCAACATGTAATCTTATAAATCCTTCGTCAATATTTATCTCAGAAACTATTCCAGAAATTCTTTCTTCAAAATTGCTACTAATAATAACACTTTCTATTTCTGTAACATCTGCTTTTAAAATATCCCCTTCTTCTATATATACCAAACTTAAATAATCAAAATCTAAAACAACTTCATTTTCTAAATTAATAACACCATATTGCCCATTTCTTCTTGCAATATAAGTTTCTCCAAACGCAAACCTAATCTCTTCATATTGTAAAGGAACAATTTCTTCACCTTCCCTATTTACAATTCCATATTGTCCATTCCTACCAGCAACTATACTATCTCCCCTTATATGAACAAAATCGTCAAAATTCCCTTCTAGTATTTCTTCTCCATTTATATCTATAATCCTAATTTCTCCATCTTCCCTTACAGCAAACACCTCTGGACTATCTAAATCTATAATCTCCTCATATTTTGGCTCCAATAATGTTGTTCCACTTACACTAACTAATCCATGTCTCCCGTTCATTATCCACCACTACATATAAGCTTCTATCTCCTTCTCTTAATGCAAATATTTCTGCATACCTAACAGGAATTATAAATACACCACTCTCATTTACAAGCCCTACTTGTCCATCTGACTCTACCAAGAAATTTGATGTTATTCCTCTAAGTGCAGTTATTTCATCATATATAAGTGGCAAAATTTCTTCTCCCACAAAATTTACCAATCCATATTTTTCATCATTTCTAACTCTCAAAACATTATCTTCAAACCATATATTTTGTCTTAAGTCGAAATTGTCGATTGCAGAAACAGCATTAAATCCCGTAATTATTTCATTCCCTCTTTCATTAATAACTTTTGTCCTATATGTTTCTTCTTCATCATCTACATCATATGTTACTACAAATACAGCTCTACTGTGATTAGGTACCACTATCATTTCATCATATGTATGTTCTATAACTACTTCACCTAAACTATTAATTATTCCCCACTTACCATTCGTATAACTTGAGAAAAAACTAACTGCTTCTTGTCTTTCATTCCTTCCACCACGTGCCAAATTTATTATTGTAATGATCATCATTACAAATACAACTAGACCAACAAGCACACCAAACACTTTTTTATAATTCAGTTTGCGCTCATCACCGTATCGTTTACCCTTCGCCATACATACCTCCAAACTTACTAAAATAGTAAAAAACATGAATTATATTTAATACATTATATACTAATCTTCTCATTCATACAATATAATTTCACTTACATTAAACGTAATATTTAAATTCTAAGCATAATATACATGTCTTATGGGCAAGTCTAAATTTATATTTATCAAACTAAACGGCTTAATTTTCAGTTTCTGTATTTGTTTATTTATACTCTTTTTACTCATATACTCAGAAAACACAATTGCAGCTACCAAATCACGGACTATCACTTTGGGTAAACTCTGTTGTACCTTCTCTACTTCCTTTCTTTATCGCTACAAATATTTTAGCAAAAACCTCTGTAGTTCCCTTTTTAGGTAAACTACTACATAAAATAATGAGACCTCTATTCAACGTCCCTGGTGAAGGTGCATTTGCATTGCTAATGGGAATTATAAGTGGCTACCCAATGGGAGCAAAAATCGTCTCTGACTTTAAATCCAAAGGCATATGTAATGATGTTGAATGCGAAAGACTACTTAGCTTCACCAACAATTCTGGCCCTCTATTTATAATTGGAACAGTTCGGCATCCGGATTTTTCTACAGCTCTACACTTGGAATGTTATTGTTAATTACACACATTCTATCCTCACTAACTGTAGGTATACTATTTAAATATTGGAAACGTGGTCATATAGGAATTCCATTTTATGAAACCCGGGTCGCCTACAATGCGACCCCTACAATCAAAACACACACAGGGCACATCAATCACCCTGTCTAATTTAGGAGAACTTCTATCTAAAAGCATACTAAATTCATTTAATACACTTCTCCTTATTGGTGGGTTTATAGTTCTTTTTTCCATATTAATTTCTATGTTAACTCCTGTTCTAGATACACTTGGAAATTATCCTAATGGAATTATCACAGGATTTCTCGAACTCACAAATGGGATAGAATTCATTGGTAAAATTACCACTAGAACCCTATCAACCAGTATAATTATATCAAGCTTCTTAATTGGATTTGGAGGTATATCTGTACTACTTCAAGTACTCTCTATTGTGTCAAAACAAAATATTTCTATTAAGCCCTACATTATCGGCAAACTGTTACAAGGCTTTTTTGCTGCCTTATATACTTACCTAATTCTTCAAAATTCCATGCTCTTTAACTTCGACTTGTAAAATTTTTCTTGCAATTCAGCAATTTGTATGATATAGTTATACACAGTTATATAAATATAACTAATTTAATTTTTTTAGAAACATTTTGCCCTTTCTTTTTAGAATGGATCATTTGTGTCAAAAATGTTAAATTAAAATTCTAAAAAGGAGGATTCCAAAAATGGCAGACAAAACATTAGTATGTAAAGACTGTGGTGCAGAATTTGTTTTCACTGAAGGCGAGCAAGAATTTTACGCTGAAAAAGGTTTCGAAAATGAACCTACAAGATGTGCAGAATGTAGAAGAGCTAGAAAACAAAGAAGATTCAACAACAATTTTTAAAAACTAAAAAAAACGCCTCGGCGTTTTTTTAGTTGGATTGTATTTTTTCTCCATTCACTATTCTC
>Ga0123355_10017645_pt1 | contig 11289 bp, 7 predicted proteins | sample TergutEmb28metaG_3_FD_89872 | JGI IMG/M metagenome (GOLD analysis project Ga0123355, IMG submission 89872) | Embiratermes neotenicus P1 segment gut microbial communities from Petit-Saut dam, French Guiana - Emb289 P1 | ecosystem: Host-associated > Arthropoda: Insects > Digestive system > Gut ...
ATAAACCTATCACCTGTACCCACAACACATTGCATTGTTGTACCACTCACCCACACAATACGTTTATGCAACTATTAACGGTAGCCGCACTGCCGTCCTACTCACAGACCTCACATACTTGTACCACTATTCCCAGTAACAGTGCACGTGGTATTTTCGATATACTCACCGATCTTGGCGAGGCTTGCACAGAAGATCCATACACCGATGATAAACGGTGTCTCCACACGGCTAAACTCCACAGACACGACGCGATATCGCTTCGAGCCCCCATCGCCATTGTGGTTCGTGTTGGAGTCAGAAGCTTGTACGTCATTAGGACTGGGCATGGGGTCAGGCCGGGGTGACCTGGGACTGCTTTCTTGAGAGCCACCGCGATCACCGAGGGGGGTCGGCGAACGCCCTAAGGATGAAGAAGGGGAAGAATATGCATCTTCAACAGCACCATCACCACCTACACCACCACCAGCATCAGCATTAGCATAATCCATGCTTTTAACTGACCAAGCAATCTCTTTACTGTTACTATCACTGTTATAATGATTACCAGAAGCTGAAGATGTTGTTCTAGATGTCGTCGAACTTGAAGACGATGGTAATGCGTCTGGTCTTCCGGAACAAACTCCAAAATGACCTAGCAGTAGCAGAACAAACGTAATAAAGAAAAGGAATGTAACAGTTCTCCTCCTACTACAGCACCAAGTTGCACCCCAGGTGTGCCGGTGACAACCGCGATGTACCGTAGTGTTACATAGGGAGGCACCGTGCAGATGTGAAGTCATCTCGAATTAGTTGCACCACTGACAGCCAATAGGTATGTTTCTCTGCAGCTTACTGACTGGAGAGTTGCATCCATCCAACATAACATACAACCAAAAAAATGTGAACTCCTACTTCAGATGGATCCAGCAGGCACAGGTCTTCGCGCCACGCGCCATGCCGGTCTTCAGAGCTCCAGGGCTGAGGCACCAATACGCGCTACACGACACGAGCAGCCGCTTAGCTCAGTCTTCACCGGATTTACTTCTCGCACATTAAGGTAGTAATAACGACACTTGATAAGTGGTGGGAGTGGTTGCTGTTTGCCTGCAGGTACCTCATCATCAGACCCGCCCTCATTGCACCCGAGCTCGCTCCTGGCGCGACTGGGGTGGCATCGGCAAGCACCAAGAAACAGCTGATCCATAGCCGTCACAACTGCGGCTGAGGGGATGACACGCAGGCGCCGTAGCACACAAAGGATGACGCGGTCGGCGCGTCAGACGACGCTACAAGCAGCGCTAGTGCAGTGGTGCTGTTGTCTTCCTAACTACTACGCACAGTCTCAGACGGTTGTGTGTATATTTCCAATAGCCTGCATAAAATGTACTACATTTTACAATGCGGAAAGGTTCAAGGTACAGGCTTAACACACAAATATCTCTCCTTGCCAAGAATGTAATCTGTTTAGTGATGAGGCAGGTCTGACAGAATGGTAACAGTTTGAATCTCGAACTGGCTACCCTGACAGTCTTCAAAAATAACTGGAGTTAAGAGGACATCCAGCGTAGCCGTTCTCTTCACTAACCGTCACTAAGATGATAAGATAAACTACGACAGATCGGGAGAGCGGAGCAAACAGCACTCATAATATCAGACACACATAGATACTTGCAGGCACAAAACTTTAAGGAAAGAGGTTTCTTGGAATACCTTAGTGTAGATGAATGTTCAAATGGATACGAAATCCTATAATAAAAGCCAACACTGTAAACGACATGTTACGGATAACAAACGTAACCTTCATATTCCTCCCACATGCTTTGGCTGGGCTGGCCCATTAAGGGTAAAAGCACACAATACAAAGTGGAAATTACATAAGTTTATTATTAACCATTAAGGACATAACTGTATCTGATTTGAAGACCCAGCTCGTACCGCGCAGTAAACATTCTCTGCCTTGGTTATAAAAACCGATAAGTTAATGCTGTGTAGAGAAATAATCACTGTTTATTCTGAGATCCACGCAGAACATAGAAATTCTGAATGTTGAAGCTGGTGGTACATAATCCAAATCTTAGGCTTTAAAACGTTAAAGACTTTTTCCTTGTTACCTGACCTACTACACAGCATAATTATAAATTAATAAATGGCAAACTCTACATAAAATGTCCCATTATTTCCAGTCTCTACAGTACTACACTATGCAGCAAGAATGACCTAACAGTGTTTGATCACTGTAGATAATATGTTGGGGTTCAATTAAAATAACAATACACAAAAATGTTGAAATAGTAAAATGTATGTTGTTTATCCCTAGTAATTATGTGCCATTCGTCATATCCTTAAACTGTTCTGGGAAAGTCTGGTTTTTGTTCAACCATCCATACTTTCATTAAATGTCAATCACACACCGGTGTTCTTTCAGACTTTCACTGTGGAAGGAAATAAAGTCTTCAGTCACATTTAGTACGCAGATTTGTATGCCTCTCTTTAGAGTATCCTACAATAATTGGTGTGTCAAGGTCACAGGAAAGCTGGAAAATGAAGATTACATAAAACAGTGTGTATGGATAATATGAAGTGTTAAGAAGACAGAAAATCTATGACATTTTGAATAATAAAACAGGGTGTAATAGGGGAGCATACCCCCCCAAGTCTGAAGAATGGTTAATCAGGGAAACTACTACAATGTACATGTTCCAAAAAATTTACATCTTCTCGTGTCTGTTCACTGATGAATGCATTATTCCTTTTATTTAAATTGATGTGTTGATTTTCAGGGACATGTCTCTTTCTTTCACCGTATTTTCAAAGCTCCCTTCCAACTATGTCAAAATTATCACAAAGACATTACAGATACACGAAGCCACTTAAAAAATAATATCACATATACTGTGTAACAAGATTACCTCATATATCATTTTATCTGATACAGTGATGCATTAGACACACTGGATATTACCTCTTTAAATTACTCTACAACCTGAAGATGGTTTGGGTTTAGTTGAAACATGCAGCTGTGTTAATAAAGATAACAGATGTGCTCTACTGAGTCGTATTCAACGCAACAATGGGATGAGGAATAACAAGGTTTAAATGTACTGTTATTTTGGCTGAACTTCACCCTCATAAAATAATTTGAAATGCCAACTTGATGCAATAAGGTGATTTTATTGATGTATTATTGCATCAAGTTGGCATTTCACATTATTTCATGAGGAAGATGCATGGTCAAACAACCCTCAAGTTTTCAACTTCATACTCTACATCAATTACATTTTGTTATACCATTCTACTTACAGCACAGTATAGCTCTTCTAAGACTGGGAATATTGAGACTTTTATGTAGACTTTTGAAATACATTTATGTACAACTACACTCTGCAGTATAGCATGTGAACTTTGCATGAGTATGACCAACGAGATGCACACCTTTTACATGTGGTTGGAACTCCAATCACATCGTGTTAGCAGCTAGACATCCCACAGATGCATGGTAAAATACTGTATGCCATGTGTACTGAAATAACCTTCTGATGATGAACAATTATTTGTTCGAAACATGTAGGGGATAGTTTGATTGGGATAAATTAATGAAAAATAGTGTGCATCTTGTTGATCATTCTCACGTATATACAGCATGTGACCTGGCAGTTTTTATTAAATGTAAAAGTTAAGTAATTCCTATTTCATATATAACATGTTCTCTTTGATGATTTCTAAGTATGGACAAAACGTACAGCACAAATGTTAGAGCTACATTTTCTCTCCATAACATACTGTATGTTGTTTTGGCCTCCATTACAGAGTTTCATATTCAAGCACACAGTGAATGATGCATCAATTCCAAACTGAAATAGATCTCAGAGAAACGAGGTGGAAGCTTGTGGGCCACATGCATGTGGCTCAGGACAGAAAAATGCGGTCTCTTATGGAAACTAATATTTGAGTTTCATGAAAGGTGAGTAGCTAACTTAATGTTAGCTTCTCCAACCTGTCTCTGGCCTATGCAGTTAGGGTCTGAGGTTAAAGTACCTACAAATTGGCACAAGAATCTCCTCAACAGTTCTCATGTGAGAAGAAAGGTTCTATATAAATCAACAATTGCAATATTGCTTATAGTCTTCTTTTTTATTTTCAAATATACAATATGTTTTGGCCACAATGAGATATAATCAGGTATCAATAATAAAAAATTGTCAGCCTGAAATAAAAAAAATTATTATACCTGGTGTTACGATTGACAATTTATGTGACACATTTCTTCGTGTCACAAGGGGATGTCAAAAGTAAAGTTTAATCCTCACATATCGGTATGTATGGTTTATTTAACAACGCTGCCAGTAGCTCAGGTTACAAGGCATCAAATGGCAGGTGATCAGTGAATAATTGTTAAGGATATGACTGGAAGTGGTTGTAGCCTAAGTTGAGTTACCATCACAGCATGTACCTTGACATACTGAGGATAATCTGTCAGGATATCCAACATGCATGCCGGAATTTAAACTCAGGACCTCCCAAATATGCTGCAAGTGTGGAAACAACTACAACAACCATACGGTGCCTACGGAAACCACAAAAGCAGGATGTTCAATCTTTATATTTCATCACACACAACACCTACTCTTCCACAGCACCTAAAATACACATACATAAATGTCTTAATAAGAACAAAACAACATGGTGCTGAAAACTGTCCATTATGTCTCATCAGTTGTCAGAGATGTTGGAGAAATTATGAATTTGGCAGGACATACATTTTCCGATATTTGTTGTATGTAGTTAAGTCAAAATGTTGGAGTGTAACCCTCCTCCTCTGCCAATTTTCAGACTACATAGCCTCAACACAATAACCAACCTTATGACTACAGAACATGACACTTAAACACCACAAACATCCTCATCCATTCTCACAACATATTTCCATAAAATTCATTTTAATATTATCCTCTAGCTTATAATTTATATTCTTACCCTGACAAATAAGATCATGTTTCACACCCATACTTTCTGAACTTACTACTGACAAACTAGTTCAGTGTTTCCAAGCTCTTCTTTGAGAAGTCAACAGTCACTCAAAACTTTCCTCACCAATTCTAAAACTTCTTAGCTGGGATAATCAAAGAACAATTGGAATATTCCAGAACCATCTCATGCTGTTTTTGCTGACTTTTCAAAGTTAACTGAACTGGCACACTTCACTGGTACTTTTAGCCACTTAAATGAACAGAACCTAAGCCTTCACAAAAAGGACATAAATGAATTCATCATTATTCAGGATAAAACAGAAACCATATTAACGAAATTAGGCCACAGGTCTCATCAATCAAATCAATCCAATTATGAACAACTTCCATCTCTTTCACCTCCATTTATCACATGTGTAATACTGCCATCATAGTAAAAAGTGACATGAAGTGAACACTCCCATAACCTCCATATGCAACTGTGTACTTTTTGGCGTTTGAGTTCAGATGCGACTGGACTAGAAACCCTACCATGGATTTTGATAAAGCTGTACTCCTAGGCCTGACAACAGAAGAACAACAGAGTTTAACATAATTGCCACATGACAGTTCTTTAAAACTAACCTTCACATGAAAGAATCTTCCCAACTATACGTCTGTTCTAAGTACCCAGTAACTGCCTCATAAATCTGTGAAGAACCTGACAACTTCCTGCACTGAAATCTAAATACCAAAACAAGCTATCTGTGCAACCAGGCCTAAGGGTGAAAGTTCCATCACTGCAATAACAGCTCCAATTTCTGAAAGCTGTACAACAGGATCAGTCATCTCACTCACCACAATAAACTGGCAGTTGATGAATTACTGTTCTCTTCAAAGGAAGGGTAATATTTCGGCAGTACATTCCTAAAAAACACAAGGGATTGGGCATCAAAATTTATAAATTGTGCAGCGCTCTAGGCTACACATATGACACGTCCGTCTATCTAGGGAAGCAATGGCTCTTGGCAACACAGGAAATGACAGCAACACATGGCACTGTTTTAGAGTTGGTAAGAAGAGTGGAAGGACTAGGCCATAAACTATATATGGATAGTTATTTCTTGTTGCCAGCTCTATTTGATGATCTGTTCAGAAGGAAAATAAATTGCTGCGGAACTGTTCGCAATGACAGGCAAGGAATGCCCAAAGACATACAATCCCAGGCAATAAAAGCAAAGAAGGGAAACATTATCACGTGGGTCAGAGGAAATCAAAGTACTGTAGGCTGGAAGGATAAATGTGATGTCTATGTTCTCACAAATATGCATACTCCTCCAGTGGAAGGAAATTTCTGTGACTAATCTGGCCATGCAGTCAAACCTCGTGTGACTGATAACTATAACGCTCACATTCCTTCGTAGCCTATCCTGTAAATAAGTGAAGTTGTAAATAGTGTATAACATCACTCATCTGCCAAACAACAATGCCTGTAAGTACTTTATTTAGAACAATATGCACAAAAATTAAATTTATTTAGTCATATGTATTCACATAGCAGCTTTTATATTATAAGAATTTTTCAGTATATAGGCCCATGTTAACTATAATCTCGTTTTTTATTCATAATTTTATCACGTCTAGAACAAGAACTACATTTTTTTTAAATACTATAAAATATGGGTTTAAATGGCATTTAAATTCTGGTGGCAGAAGAGTACATGGCATTTAACAGTCCATACGTTAAAGGTTAATAAAAAACGCGTTTCACCATTTTATCCATAACAATCCTTCCTTCCATAATTTTAGGCAGTACTTGCACTGATAAATTTTTATGCAATGTGACATTAATGTAGCCATTAAATAAGAAACTTTTTAGCAAAAATATAATATTACTAAAAAGTTGCCTGATGAAACACTAGCTAAATAAACTTGAGGTATGGAATTTAATATGTTGTGAGGACAGAAAATCCTGTACACTTGCGAAGTACACGTACGATGATACTGCAGTAGCTGTTGCATGTAAGGGCAGTAAACTTCTTTGTGAAACAAATCAATCTAAGTATGCAGTCCCTTTATGAAGAGGTACAAAAAGTGTAGCAGCACCCACTGCAAACCTTCTCATCTTCATTCCATGTACACAGTGCCACCTGTTAGTGACTGGATTGAACTTCTCGACAGTATTCAGGTAATGTATGCTGTCATATCCACCCAGACAATATATGCGACTGTCAGACACAGTGGTGCCAAAGTGACTTCGAGCAACACTCATTGAGGTCATGTAGCTCCATTCATTGGTCAGTGTGTTGTACCTAGCGGCACAAGAAGAAACATAGTATTAGAAGTAGACTATAACAAATGTAGATGTACGTACACCTGTTACAAATCTATTTTTCAAATGATTAACCACTCTGCAGCCCTTATTATTTCCACTCTCACTTCTATCAGCTAATCACACAATGAGAAAAAAATAACATGCATAGAAGGCATTTACAAAACTATGAAGTTCCAACCATCTGTTGCTCCTACAGAAAAACTATTAGGCTATACTTCAAAGAATATAAAGAGCAGAGACACACCACACTTGGCACACTATTATAACCAGGCTGCTAATTTTAATCTTGGTAGCAAATAGCTTCAGACTGTGGACTTATATAGGGAAATTATGATGTTACAAGCCTTTCAATACAAAAAAAAAGTTTTTATACACACACACACACACACACAAAACAGCCAAATTCCCATCCAACACCTGTGTCCTCCAAACTCAGATGTTCAAGAAAAAAAAAGGTAAAATACAAAAAATGTTCTTGGAAAGACAACCTTCACAAATGCATCATTACTTTCACTACCTTCAAATCTAAATGTGGGGTACACCACTGTTACAAAAAACAATGCAAGCATTTCTTATTACTCTAACTGTAGCAACACTGTATAAATACCATAAACAAAATATGGAATACAGACCCAATTTTAGAATGTGCCAATGTGAAGGATATGGTGAAAAGATAAAAGGAACAGTGGCAAACTGAAAACAACAATGGGAAAAGTAGTAAAATAAAAACAATGATGGGAACAGTGGCATACTGAAAACAATAATGGGAACAGTGGCAAACTAAAAGCAATAATGGGAACAGTAGCAAACTGAAAACAATAATGGGAAAAGTAGCTAGCTAAAAACAATAATGGGAACAGTGGCAAACTGAAAACAATAATGGGAACAGTAGCAAACTGAAAACAATAATGGGAACAGTGGCAAACTAAAAACAATAATGGAAACAGTGGCAAACTGAAAATAATAATTGGAACAGTGGCAAACTGAAAATGATAATGGAAACAGTGGCAAACTAAAAACGAGAATGGGAACAGTGGCAAACTAAAAATGAGAATGGGAACAGTGGCAAACTAAAAACAATAATGGGAACAATGGCAAACTAAAAACAATAATGGGAACAGTGGCAAACTAAAAACAATAATGGAAACAATGGCAAACTAAATGACTATTGTGTTACAACAGCATAAAAACTGAAGTTACCACTGATAATTCTGATATGTTGTTGATATACTGTGAGTTCACAATCATGTTTCATAACCAGCTAAAAGTCTGAATGATCAAATGGTTGTAAGTCAATCAGGGCAGTCATTTAACAAAAAAATGAAGAATAGATGTAAACTTTCTGGAAGAGAACCTCCAGATGATGGAGAGATCTCACTGAAACTTAATGAGGTTTTGAAAACAAACCGTTAATTTAAGTAATATAATATTAAATAGTGTACATCAGCACAATCACTTTATTACTCATGGTAATTATAAGGCTACATGTTTCGACTATAGATTTGTCATCCTCAGGCCTATTTTGTCAATTGTGTTAACAAAATGCTATGCACACTTTGGTATCCCATCGTGTTCACATCCATGGAATACATCAAATTAAACTGTTTGTCTCTAAGGGCGTGACGTACAAATTGTGTTTACAAGAGTGGGATACATAAAATTGGATCATTTGTCTCGTAAAATGTATTATACAAATTGTGTCTAAAAGGTTAAAATATGTAAAATTTTTAATGGTGTATTGCTGTTCACCATTTGCAAATACGAGTCCCGTTATCGTCTGATTGTTTTTGGAGCTATGGGATACTGTACATTTACTGGTGACATCGGAGTATGTCTTTGTTGCTGTTCTGTGGGAGTGGGTGTGTTATCAAGTTATATCGCACGCTGAAATATTGGATAGTATTATGTGGTAAGGTTCACTGCTTGTTTCTATTGTTATGTTGTTAATGGATGGATAAGCTTCCAGTTACCATTTTCTCTTGACGTCTAAGAACAAAAATGGAAACTGACATTAGTTTTTGTTGTATCCAATTTGAAATCAAGTTCTGTTGAATAAATTACAGACAGACTTAAAAGTGTTGAGTTTCTGGTTCCATTGTTTATGTAGTCCTTGCGACCAGAAGTAGTCTTCAGCGTAGGTGTCTATACATGCACAATGTTGTGGTTACTCATTTCCTTTGTTAAACTGTATGTTACTGTGCTTCAGTCTGTATGTCCTCTGAATTTTTACCTGCATTTATTCTCTCAAACAACTCTAGAATCTACAAGGAACTTACTAAAAAACAGTAGTAATTAATTCAAAATTAGTACAAAATTATCACGTGACATTAAGAATCTCTTAATGCAACAGACATAGTGGAAGCAAAAACTCAAAATGTGATGTGCTCATTTTGTCCCCAAGTACCCAGGCTATTTTATAAAACTGTGCGCACCGTCACTGCAAACCTTCATGACAAAGGTGGAACCCCATATATGGGTTAACAGCATATTCAGTGCTGTGGCTGCCAACAGTTACAATTTAAACTATCAACTAAAAATTCCAATATTCAATAATCCTGACTGGTAAATGATCATGATTTTTAAAAAATCCTCTTTTGGGATGAAACATAATTATAAAACACAGATACAACACTAAGTAATCTCAAGCATGATAGCTGAACTCACCTTTCCACTGACTGCAAGTAAAATGTACCATCATATCCCCCCATAACATAGATAAATTCGTCCAGTGCTGCACAACCAAATGAAGCTCTTGCTTCATGCATTGGTGTCATGGTGATCCATCTACGTCTTGCATGATTATATTTTTCCATACATTTTAAATACACATCTTCACCACCTCCTCCGTCACCTGTAATACCAATTTATGTTCTCACAGCAGTAAACACTAAAACTACAGTCTTGAAAGATGTGACATCATGCAGTCTGACAGATACAGACCAACATTTGGAGTAACCTCCCATCTCTGTCTTCACAGTAGATGATGTTCTATCCTACAGAAGGGAGCAGCAACATCCTTTCAAATACTCGTACACAACTAACAAACTCATGGCATCACAACCCTGTTGTACATCTGCCCCATCTGTCTTACAGCTTCTGAATTGGACCCAAATTCATCTCCAATCCATCAACCATCAACAAATGCTGTTACAACATGTGCCAAAAAAAAAACTCCAAATACACAAGTCCCCTTTCATCTAGTGAATTTAAATTCACCTCAGTCCTTGAAGCACATCTATTGCAGGGCTGCACTGATGTATTCATATCTACACAGTATGTGGAATTTCAGGCCTCCACCATGGTGTCAATGAGATCTTCACTCTAAACATCAGTAACTAACTACCACTCTACACTGTGTAACATCCCAGAAGAGCAAAGATCTCATCCTCATGGTACTTGCCACTGTACAACAGTGGCAACTCAACTCACAAATGAGTCGTTTAATGTTGCCAAGTCTTCAGCTTCTTCATCATCACATTCATCCTGTGAATCTGATGCATTTTCAGGTAGTGTTTAAAACATCAGGCTCATTTACTTTTCACACTTAGGAGAAGAATCAGAACAAATAAGTAAAGCTAAAGCAATCCCTATACATGCCTGGACAAGCCCTGTGGGTTCCAGGAGGTTGAGGCTCCCAAATTGCCAGACAATCATTACATCAAGATAGCGAGGTTGTCAGCCCTGTACACCTGCCACCTTTACCCCCCAGGAAATATCCCTGGTACTCATATCTGTTACAGGCTGAGTTGACCGCAGGGCCTCACTAGGTCAATGAAAAATTCCAATGACACCATCAGGAATCGAACCCATGACCTTCCAGTTTGTAGCGCAGTGCCTCAATCAAATGTGCCACTATCTGCCCCCTCAAAACAAATAACATCACATAATTGTTAACCACATAAGAATTGATGAATTAAAAATAATATCACAGTCAGATAAATAAGTTTGTATAACTGTTTTAACCCTTAGCCTACTAATGTCATATATATATATATATATATATATATATATATATATATATATATA
>Ga0123355_10017646_pt1 | contig 11288 bp, 8 predicted proteins | sample TergutEmb28metaG_3_FD_89872 | JGI IMG/M metagenome (GOLD analysis project Ga0123355, IMG submission 89872) | Embiratermes neotenicus P1 segment gut microbial communities from Petit-Saut dam, French Guiana - Emb289 P1 | ecosystem: Host-associated > Arthropoda: Insects > Digestive system > Gut ...
GACTGTGAATCCACCTGAGAATCGTATTGCGGCTGGGAACGGTGTCCCGGCGTCCAAGGTTGAAATGGACGCGAAAAAGCCGCTGCACTGCTGTGACAGACTCACCATTTTGCACATACGCATCATAAGCAAACATGCGGTGCTCTACCGTCCACTGCGCCATAGCTACTGAAATGGCATTGTATGGCGAGGCCAACGACCGCCGGTTCCCCATCCTATCACACATAGGAGCCGCCTACTAGCCATTTCAAAAACGTCCGGTTCCAGTCCGTCACCCTGTATATGTACATTTATATACGTGTATATGGACGTATAGAAATCCAAGGGCAATATAGTGGAAATAACAGGAGATTGAAAATGTATAGAACTATTCACGTTTTGTATGGGAAACTCACAGTAAAGAGACCACTTGGGAGAACAATATGTAGATGACGGAATAATACGAAGCAGGAACTCGAGGGAGCAGGGTGTGAGGGTGGGGCTGGACTCAGCTGGGTTTAGAATACAGTCCAGTGTCGGATGGACGTGGGCACGACAATGCAATTTTGGGTTTCACAAAAGGCGAAAAACCTCCAAGCAAGAGTCCTGCTCCATGGATACATGTGTGTGAGTTGTCACATGTGTGCGTCCGTATATGGTTGGATGTGTATGCTGTATGTGCACAAGTATGTAACAACGCACAGTGTCGCGGGTTATGCCTTTGAGGTTAGAGTGATATCACTGTAACTGCTGAAGGAAGAATATGTGGCCTCTTTTAACAACACTTGCTTCGGAAAAATAAGAAAACCGAAAAAAAAAAAAAATCTGGATATGATTAGAAATCGGAATCCGATATCTCAGAAATGAAACACCGGTATGAAATCATTAAGCTAACTTACTCTATTTATAAATACATTACTTATTAATTTGGGACCGAGGTAGCAAGTGGTTACGGTGCTGTGCTACAAATCGGAAGGTCGCTGGTTCGATCCCAGCTGGTGTCATTGGAATTTTTCATTGACATAATCCTTCCGATCGCACTATGGGCCTGGGGTCGACTCAGCCTCTAACGGAAATGAGTACGTGGAGCATTTTCTGGGGTAAAGGCGGCCGGTGCGTAAGGTTGACAACCTTACCACCATCCTGTGTCTTTTCATGAAATCTGGGAACCTTAACTTCCTGGAACCCTCTGGGCCACTTCAGGCCTGTAATGGGACTGCTTTACCTTTTTACTTATTAATTTAGCTCCAACAGAGATATGCATGAATTTCTTTCGGCAGAGCCGGTCGAGAATATGTTGATAAATTGTGTTCTTTTTCTTCCTGTGAAGGATGGGCATTTTTTTTTTCACAGTCGATGGCGGCAGCATTTTATGTGAGAGATGTAAGGCATATAAACACAAAAAGTCGCTTGACTGATGCAGTTTACGACACTCTGAAGCCTGAAGGAAATTATGACTGCAAATAAAGACGCTGAAAGTGTTGGAGTCCGAACCAAAGTTTATGTCTGTTTAGTCCGTGAGGAACAGGGGCAAAGCCAGAGAGGCGATAGGTACTAAATTCACGTTAGTGAGCCTCATGGAAAATTTAAATCAAAATATGTACCTCCAGGCGACCGAGATACAAAAATACTGGAAAATATATAAACTTTATTAAAGCCCAACTGGGAGTTAAAGAAAGAAATAAAAATTACGTGCCAAAAGAGGTTAGAAGCAGATACAAATCGAAATATATTTGGTAAATATTATGTTTATTGGATCGTGCATCATTGTGTTAGTTGAAGAACAAAAGACCAACTTGATGTCACTTGTTATTTTATTTCATTTCACTTCTTATGTGCTCAACATGTTTCGGACATTAATATATCCATCATCAGGAGCTTGCGACTGTGCTGTTGAATTACCACATCGGTCTTCTGTTCTCGGTTCGTTGTGTGTTGGAGATTTGGTGCGGCTGGGTTTGAGTAGCACAGTTGTGCTTTAGCCTGCAACACGGACACTATTCAAACTCAGCCGCACCAAATCTCCAACACACATCGAACCGAGAACAAAACGACTGATGTGGTAATTCAACAGCACAGTCACAAGATCCTGATGATGGATATATTAATGTCCGAAACATGTTGAGCACATAAGAAGTGAAATAAAATAGCAAGTGACATCAAGTTGGTCTTTTATTCTTCAACTGTATTTGCTAAAATTTATTTCAAAATCCAATCCTTATTCGTTTCCTATCAAAAATTCTTTGAAAATTAGAATATAAAAATACCCACGTATGTAGACCTGTGTACCTTTTTCATTCATTCTAATATACGAAAAGTGATTAAGGTTGGCGAAAAGCTGCATCTTGTCCAGAAGAACAGATAAGAGTGTAGAGCCATCCTGAGCCACGCAAACAATTTCACACATTCACTCACGTTTCTTTAACATCTACTTCAATATTCAATCATATTATTCTAATCTTCCATTTGAAAGCGACAGTTAGCTTTGTCTCATCTGTCTATCCGTCTGTCCTTACGTCCACTTGGAACAACTCGGCTACCACCGGAGGTATTTTCATGGAATCTGATGTTCCAGTATTTTCCGAAAATCTGTTGAGAAAATTCACTTCTCAGTAAAATCTGACAAGAATAACGGGTACTTTACATGAAGATCAATTTACATTTACGATCATATCTCGTTCAGATATCGTTAGAATAAAACATATTTCAGACAGATTTGTTCAGGACAAACACACATTTTATGTTCTGTAACTTTTTTTTTCGAAAATCATTGCTGTATGAGATAAAGTTGAAAAATCCTGTAGACCCGGACAGGCCACGGATAAAAATATGGCGCATGCACATTGCGTGATGGATATCTAAGACTATAAACACACCCTCGGAATACGCAATACTCGTTGCTTTTCCACTGCAACAGTGGTTGCACGAACGCGCCCCAGTATTACGTTAAAACCGCACTTCTAGTCTTCAGTGTACTCAGTCTTTATAGCAGCAACAAAATGCAGAATATTAATTATATGTACAATTATACTATATAAATGAGTACACTGATGTCAAGGGACGGGTTAGCGCAGTTGGTATAGCAACTCGCTACGGAATGGACGGTAGGAGAATAGAATCCCAGTGGGTGCGAGATATTCTGCACTCGTCCACACCGGCCTTCGGGCCTACCCATCCTCCTATACAATGTGTACCGGGTCACTCCTGGGGGTAAAGCGTTCGAAGTGTGACGTTGACAACCTACCCCACCTAGCGCCGAGGTTATAGAAAGTGAACTGTTATATCTTTACTCCCCCTTTCGGGCTTCGTGACCTGTTCTAGGATGACCTTTACCTTTATATTGATCTAAAACGGACAACTTCAAAATAACTGCCTGTCATATTGACAAATATATCCCTACTGGTAGATCTGTTTGACGATTTCAGGTTGCACTTTATATAAATTTCTAATCTTCCTCATGCGTATTACGTATTCTGCCCAAACCTGAATATGAAAACAAGGCAAGGCTTCGAAGGGTAAATATTTACTAGCCGACACAGCGTAACAGTCCACAGCATTTGAATGCTTACAAGTTATATAGTTTGGCATTACGTAAATTTTCTACGTCCTGATAATGCGCTTCATTTTTGTTTCGTAGACAACTACATCTCTCATTGCTCTGCATCCAATCGCAGTGTTACTTCATATCCACCCGTCTTTAATAATGATGTGTTGCTTCAACGCAGTAACTTTACAAGCACATTGGATGCCAGGCTCTATATTGTATCCATATCGTGTTTCAGCGAAAGGGATTCATCAGCGTAAAAATGAAGTTTTACATAAATGTAATTTAAATAAAAATTTATTCACGGTTGTGATAGCTCAGTCACTTAAATGGACTACATACTGGATGCATGTCCTTTGCCTTGTTGCAAGACACAGCCAACATCCAAGCCAGGAGTACTGGGAGACAACCTAGGAATTAAACTTGATCACAGAGTCAAATTCACAAAATATCTTCATTTAGTTCCAAGATTTAAAATGCCTGAACTTTTACGTCAGGGAAGGAATGGGTTTCGTAGCCATGCTGTTGCCCAGGTACAACTTTACAGCTGTCTCTGCGAGTTGCTCTATGGTTATCTACGCTGCAGTTCGATCGATGATGGAAATTTTAAATTCTGGGTGAATCTGTGCGCCAAGTAGTCTAAATCAGAATCTACGATCAGAGGGAGAAGACGAGTACAAAGCACGTCTCTGGGGTCACCAGGGATACACACGGCGTAATCCTGCTTTACATACACTCAGACTTCTTCGAAACTGCTTACCAAGTTTCACCGTGTGTCTTTCCATCTGTGAATGGGAATCATGGGGCGTGACGCATTCAGTAAGGGGATTCTTAGCTGTAGGTGTGGTCTGCACTTAACCTTCTGAAACGGGTACATGACTGGAATAATAACAATAATAATAATAATAAACTGTCCCGCACAACCGCCCTGACATCACATTTTGAGAAAACTAATAAAGTTGATTATTCAATTGATGTCAGCGTGCCAAATTCAAGCAATGTGCAAATTTGCTGAAACCGAAAAAAATGAGAAAATGTGCAGAATTAAGCACTGAAGTGAAAAAAGTGGCAAGTAGAACCGGTGCATACCTAACCTGTCACTATATCTGCAACAGGAATCGTTCCTCACACACTGCATGACGTCCTCAAGCAACTAGACTTACTAGATTTGCTGTAGGTGACCATACAAAGACCTGTAATCTTAAATACATTCAACATGGGACGTTTTTAGGTGACAGTACAGTTCAGCAATAGGTGATACACCTTACCGTCACCTTCGTTATTAAACGCGTGAGGTGGTATGACTGCTTTGGCAAACAGGAGTTAATCAGGCAAATAATAATTACCCGTAATCATGTCAGTTTACCATGTCCCCTGCTTCATACACTCACGTCAATATTTCATGATGCAACCTCTCCAACAGATACTCGGTTCAAAGCCCGTAATTTGGGTGCTCAACAACACCGCGTATAACATGACACTAACTCAAACAACAATACAAATTATAACAATAACAATAATAATAACAAATAAAAAACAGGCTTATTGGGCACTGCACACATACTATAGGAGGTGCTAGTGTGAAAGTACAAAACATGTTTTACGGGCGGAATAACATTACATGCAGCACTAATTGTAAATACAGAACAGCTGCTACATTATATATCCTACAAACATTGTTTGTTTCAAGTATATGATTGTAAATACCCTGCATAAAGGCGATAACAAGGTTGATGATGAGAATGATAATAATAATAATAATAATAATACATAAATAAAACATCAGAAGCCACAACAGGAAAACATTCAATAAATTCATTACAAAAAGCGACTATACATGGGACACCACGTGTAACACGGAAAATAATGTAGCCCGGAAAATTCTTTGGGCCAGTAACCAATAAAACAAACAGCACAACACAGCGAAGCAGACATACAACCAGACCTCAAGAAGACTCTGAACCCAAGGTTCAGCGGCTATTATAAACTACAGTCAACAAACTGTCAATTAATAACTATTACTGGCCTCATATTAGTGGCACACTGAACCCAAATTATGGAGCGGACTGCATATCCAAAATTTCTCTAAAAATTTCCTTTACTCCCTCTTTGGAAAAAAATTATTTCAACTTGAAAACTCTCCAAAATTAGGCTCAAAGCTTGTAAAATCACGCAATATTGATGTGGTTTCACTCAGACACTCCAAGAATATATAGTGATAAAAAACCACTTCAACCTCCTACTTACGTTACTGTATATAAAACCTGTAATGAATACGATATATTAATGAATAATCGCATCAGTACACGACCATTGGCACGTACAGTACAACCAATCACAGTGGAACTTTCCAACACGGAGAATGTAAATTCGATTTCATCTCTGGTCTGTGACGCACATCGGAATTCCTGTAAGTTTTATAACCCTTTGCAGGTAGAAGTTTTACGACGTACGCAACTTCTAAGGAATTACACTACATATTTAACAGACCAGACGAAATATAAACCGCCCGAATCTTTTAACCAGAACGATAGAGTAAGAAAGACTAACAAAGAAATTTATGAGCATATATATAGATATACATACAGGCCTAAAAACACAGGTTGAAGAATGCTAGTCTACATTTCGTAACCATATTCAGTGTTCTCAAACGCAGGAATAAAGACATAAAAACAAAGGGATGGAAGAAAAGGCCTTATACAGGTTTTCTTCAGTGTAATAGGATTAGAAAGAAACTTGGAATTGCTTTCGTTTCACCTTTGTTTCCTTAATGGGCGACTAGGATCGATAAATGCCTAGCGCTCTTTTAGCGCTTTCCCATTGTGGGAAGGTTCCTTTCGTTTATGGGCTAGAAAGAATCTCATGATCGCAGAAAAGAATGTTACGTATTTGTGCCGACTAATACAGATACGGCCTATAAGCACCAAGATCGCAACACACACAACTGCTCTATTCCAGCAGCGGTACAAAATCTCAACTTTAAAAGATGACGGACTCATGATTCGGCCTAGGACAAACCACAGGATACTAAAATCTTAACAATATACAGGAAGAATTGCCACGCTTCTTTGTAACATAGAACTCTTCTTTCTTTTGATTCTTACTAAATGCATGCCTGTTAGTTGCTAGAAAACTACTAGCATCTGTTACACATAAAGCGAACCATTAAAATGTTATTTGGACGCTACGATTGATGCATAAAGCGATCTATTTGGAATTTAAGAGTACCTATCGCTTCAAGGGGGACCGCTATAGCACAGTGATTAAGGTGATGTGCTAAAAATCGGAAGGTCGCTGGTTCGATTCCAGATGGTGTCATTGGAATTTTTTTATTGACGTAATCCTTCCGATCGCACTATGGCCCTGGGGTAGACTCAGCCTCTAACAGAAATTAGTACCAGGAGTATTTCCGGGGGGTGGGGGGGGGGGTAAAAGCGGCCGGTGCGTAAGACTGACAACCTTGCCACCATCCTGGGATATTGTCACTTAATCTGGGAACCTCAGGCCTGTAATGGGACTGATTTACATTTTTATCGCTTAAAGACACCCTGGCGGTAGTCATACTAAATGCATATCTCATGATTTCAGAGCATGAGATCAAATACGTAATAAGAACTGAGTTTCTGCTTGTTGTGTTGCACTAACTTTCTAGCGCCCTGTCGACGTTCATAGACTCCTTGAAGTTTAATAAATACAGTTTATAAGCTACTCTAGTGCGCACGTCTTTATAAGCGCCAGTAAGAGTTTATCGGACTCACGTAAATAAGACGTACGTAATGCACTGTTATAGTAAACCTTCTTCTAAAAATATGTACGGCGTATATTGGACACTTCTGACAGCACACAACTAAATATATTCTTCTTCAAATGAAGCCAACTAGGTGCACACTACTTTTTAGTATATTTATTTCAAATTCTCTACATGTTTCGGGCAACTATATTCCCATCATCACGAGAACTTTTTGTATCTATGCGACACTGGTATTTTTCACTCTGAGTCTCATCCCAATCAGCAGACCAGACTGCCACCCATACAGAGTGGGAAATACCAGTATCACATAGATACAGTAAGTTCTCCTGATGATGGCCACGTAGTCGCCCCAAACATGTAGAGAAGTTTAAATAAATATACTAAGAAGTAGTGTGCGCTTAGTTGGCTTCATTTGAAACAGATTGTACAGGGATGCAGGTCAACAAAACATAAAAAAACCTAATATAATATGCTAATAATAGGAAGGCGGGTCCCAGTGGCCGCGCGATCTAAGGCGTAAGTCTGCGGCCGCTCGCCTGCTGAGATTGTGGGTTCGAATCCCACCGGGGGCATGGATGTTTGTCTGTTGTGAGTGTTGTGTGTTGTCAGGTAGAAGTCTCTGCGACGAGCTGATCACTTGTCCAGAGGAGTCCTACCAACTGTGATGCGTCGTTGTGTGTGATCTAAAAACCACAAGAATGAGGAGGCCATGGTCCGCGTTGGGCCGCAGAACCACAGGAGAAAAAAGAAAAAATAATAGGAAGACACACAACTAACACTGCAGTAAAATCTGTAACTTCATTACAAACAAAGCACTGTGCTAGTCTAAGGAAAAGCACAGCAACTTCGCCTCCTGTTACACTTAAATAATTTGTAGTTTGGGGTTTAACTTGAACAGTCGGTAACAAGTGAACGAAAGCTTCTTTAATGGAAGTACAGTAATAATAATAATTGTTGTTATTATTGTTGTTGTACGAATTCCGCTAATAAAATTTATGAGCTGATTGTTTTACAACGTTCACCCAGTCTTAAACTTTTACCCTCTGATTTTACCTAAGGCTTCATTTGATTAAAAAATATAATATGTTTGTATGGTGCAGTTTAATATTATCCTGCTAATGTGGAGAATATGGTGAACTCCTAACAATGCCAGCAAATGGCAGGTGGGATTTAACGCAGCGTTTAAATGGTTAATATTATCCACCCATCTACGATTAAGTGCTCAAAATGTCCCCTTAACTTAAAGTTTTTTAATCACAATTATACGCTCAACATTTGCTTCTTTTCCACGGCCACCACATTGCCGGAATTTCTTGCTATTATTACTGGGAATGAAACGAGATTCCGATGGATGCCAAGTTACCGGAATTAATTGAAAATTTGTTAAAATCATAAGTATGAGTGCGATACCTGGTTCATAAAAGTAGGTTACATTGACATATAGCTGTTCCTTAATAAGAGGGGTTTCCCTACTTAAACTAACGGACTGAATTTTGAAGGTTTTTAATCATAATTTCGAAGGCGTGGAATGTGAGGAAAGAATATTGTAGGTTTGCTAGAATATCATATTACAACTTGTCCTGCTTTCCACCGGTCTGCACATGTGAGGAAGAAAAAGAGAAACAGAAAAGAGTTGGAGAAAGAAAATGGCCTTACAACTTCAAAAAGGTAGTTGATTTTATTTTAGAAAATTGGGGACTGTTTCTTTTTGCCCCTTTCTTCTTTGATTTCTTTCCGCTCTAAAACCTCCAAAGAGTTCTTTCATATAAAATTTCAATACAAAGCTAACATGATAAATTTCTCAGATTTATAACATAGGGGAGCTCCAAAACTAGACTTCTATTTTCATTTAGTTTCTTTTTAAGTTTAAAAGGTTACGCCATTGAGTGAGAAGAGATTTGCATCCAATAAGGAAAGATTCATTTGCCTCTGTTACAAGGAAACAATCAAAACTTCTTGTGGAGGAATATTAGTTTTACTGACCATAACGGCAAATTATATTCAATTTAAGAATAAACGAAAACCACTAAAACTTGATTATCTCAGTAACTGACCAACTTGATGCACAAAATATTTGTTTTAAATCGGTTTATTTCATGCCTCTACATGTTTTGAGCACATGTGTTCATCATCAGGAGGTGAAAATTGCATTACACAGCCTTTGGTATCATCACACCTATAGGTGGCCGTCTCGTGCACAGGTTGGGCGAGGACTTGCATCCTCTCTCAACTTTCTTTTTAAGTTTAAAAGGTTACGCCATTGAGTGAGAAGAGATTTGCATCCAAGAAGGAAAGATTCATTTGCCTCTGTTACAAGGAAACAATCAAAACTTCTTGTGGAGGAATATTAGTTTTACTGACCATAACAGCAAATTATATTCACTTTACGAATAAACGAAAACCACTAAAATTTGTTTATCTCAGTAACTGACCAACTTGATGCACAAAATATTTGTTTTAAATCAGTTTATTTCATGCCTCTACATGTTTTGAGCACATGTGCTCATCATCAGGAGGTGAAAATTGCATTACACCGCCTTTGGTATCATCACACCTATAGGTGGCCGTCTCGTGCACAGGTTGGGCGAGGACTTACATCCTCTCTCAACTGGTGCACGAGACGGCCACCTATAGGTGTGATGATACCAGAGGCTGTGTAATGCAATTTTCACCTCCTGATAATGAGCACATGTGCTCGAAACATGTAGAGGCATGAAATATACTTATTGCAAAACAAACATTTTGTGCATCAAGTTGGTTAATTACTGAGATGCACGGTCAGCAAAAGTCATTAAAATTTGGTTTGTGCCTATATATCAATAGTGGTAATTGCAAACATATTCTTCGAAGAGAATGTGTTTAGTTTTATAGTATTTAAAACAATTCTGATAAAAAAAACTTAACTCTTTATACTGGTAATTTCACCGTTAGCTAAACAGAATTCAGTGTCTTCTTAAAAACATCGAAAAATGAAGAATTCTTCCCACAAAAGGAGTTCATTATTCTACATTTTTAATGTTATAGTTTCCTTGAGATATTATATTAGTCTTATTATAAAACGAACAATTTGCACATACAAATTACGTGTAACAATTCAATTTCTTCTCCTATATGTTCCGGCGTTTGACTGCCAACTTCAGGAAGTAACGCTATTTTTAATCTAATTAAACAGTATACAAAACAGTGGGTATTATTAATGATTGCTGAAAACCTTTAGGACGTTAGATAACGCATTTTTCAATGCGTCATGTGTGGCAAATGATATAAGGCCTATTACAGTTCTCACATTGATTCATCTTGTTACTGGAATAAGACATCAAGTGTCCGTCCGCTTGCCACTTGTTTGGCCATGTGCAAACACAGGCCTAGGTTATGAGCAACCATGATGGGTAGCTAAAAACATGTGTCTATTTCTGCTCTCGTTAATCTAGAATCAGCTGTTTCCACAGTGCAGAGGCTCGTTGTAAATGTGACTGGCTCGGTCGATCATGAACCTTCTTATTGAACCAACGAAACGCCCATTCTACTGTTCACAGTAACGTGCCATTAGAATATGAGACACTTATATCCAAGCCATCCCTTTCGACGGTATTGCCAACCTAAAATTCTGTATGCATGGAGCTCCTCGATGAATGCTACATTCCTAAACAATTTCGTCTTCCTTGACATAGTCACAATAAGAAAAATATTTTTTCCCCCCAAATTCCCCCACATGCCCTTGTGGACTTCGTGGTCCTCCCTCCTGGTCATGGCAGAAGTGTAACCGACTTCTGAGGTTGGGACGCCCGTGAGGCGCGGTTACGTTGATGTGAGTGGTGATATAGGGGGATGTAGTGCCAGGAGGGCCCTTAAACCTAACTTCTACTAACCTACCCAGACCATGGTCACTGAGGGAATCCTCCCCTTCAGGGAAAATTCCCACGGTAGAACCGGGAATCGAACCCGGGACCTCATGATTAGTAGTCGGAGACTCTGATCACTAGACCACGAGGCTGGTCAATTAAAATACATCTA
>Ga0123355_10017647_pt1 | contig 11288 bp, 8 predicted proteins | sample TergutEmb28metaG_3_FD_89872 | JGI IMG/M metagenome (GOLD analysis project Ga0123355, IMG submission 89872) | Embiratermes neotenicus P1 segment gut microbial communities from Petit-Saut dam, French Guiana - Emb289 P1 | ecosystem: Host-associated > Arthropoda: Insects > Digestive system > Gut ...
CGTATATTCGACTGAAATGCTACGACTTTTTTTTTTTTTTTTTAAGTTTTTAAAACAAAAGACATGCCTACAAAAAGCATTGGAAATCATAACGCAAAATGAGACATTGTTAGAGTACATTGAAACAGAAATTGAAATGAAAAGTATTCATATGGTCTACAATAATATACCATACATGAGTACCTGTATTTAACTCAACTGCTAGTGCAGGCACTGCAACATTCATATCACACCAAACCCTACAAACTACCAGATACCGAACTTACTTAATTCCTGCAGTCGCTGTTGGTGGGAGGGATAAAAAATTTAAGAACAAAAATCTTGTGAGGGGAGTCAGTGAATGAGCAGTGCAGGGGACAGCTGAATATGGTGAAAAGCTGATGGATTGATTGTTGCACTAGGCACCATAGTGACCTGTCACACAAGATTTGATGCAGACCTGGCGTAGATAATCAAAAAGAGCATTTGCAGAAGTGTTGATGCAAAGGTTATAAGAAATGTGTTTGTTGAGAGTTATTTCAGGTACACAGGCTATTTTTGCATGAGTAAGAATGTTGCAGATTTTATTACTTGAAATGAGGGAACTGTAGATCAACATAAATAAATGAATCTTGCCTGGTCAGAGATTCAGTATGATTTAATTGGCCATTTGGTTGTAAAAATGTTGAGTTTGATGAAAGTAATATTACTGTAATACCTTTGTTAATATATCATCAATAGAAATGTCCATTTCCACTGTCATATGTAAATAGTCACAGGTTTGATGGAGTTACATTTCTGTTATGTTTTCGTACAAAGGTATACAAAGGTTTTGATGAAGGACATTGATGTTGTGAATGGTGCTGGCAAGATAGAGAAAATGAGATTGCAGAACATTCTCATGCAGTTGCGAAAGTGTTCCAATCATCCATATTTGTTTGATGGGGCAGAACCTGGCCCTCCATACACCACAGATGAACACCTTGTGAGTAAACGTTTATGTAATTTTGAGTTAAATTTTTATCTAAATGGAAAAAGTATAACACAGAGATTTGTTTATTTAAGGTAACTGAAATTGAATGTTAAAATGAAGAGAACCTTAAGTTAAGGTACCTTAAATAAATTTCTGCTGCAGGTATAATTATCATAAATCATAATTTTATTCCGATTGACTTCTTGTCTGTATGTGGCTGTGAAATAAAACACATGTGGTTATTTATTTATGCGTTTTTCTAGGTATATAACTGTGGTAAAATGGTTATATTGGATAAACTGCTTCCACGGTTGCAAGAACAGGAGTCAAGAGTTCTCATCTTCAGCCAAATGACTAGGATGCTTGATATTCTGGAAGATTATTGCCATTGGAGAGGATACAGTGTAAGTGCAGCAGTGTGACCACTGTGTTTGATAAACTAGTCAGAGGGGGTTTATAACTGGTCCAGATTATTTTCTACTTGCTCGGCCTGGTTTCTTTAGGTTTTGGGACAGGCCTGTTATAACTGAAGAAAATGGTAGACTTCAACAGACTTGACATGTTGTTTGTCAGTAGGGAGAACAAAACAGTACTTGTAATAAATATAGGGGTTTCCTTGACCCATAACCTTTCCAATACTTGAGGTGAAGAAAATTACAAAATATGAAAATTTGACCATGGAAATCAAAAATATCTGGAAGCTTAACAATGTATATAAGCCCTGTAGTCATCTCAGTGGAAGGAGTGGTCACCAAAAACTTCATAAAATACTGTATTTACCTAACTGCAAGACGACTGTAATCTACAATGACCCCACAGAATAAAATGTCTGCTAAAGAAATATTTTACTGTTAACTTCATGCACTTAATCCACAAAGCATGTCAGATTTCTGTCTACCTTTACCAATCAGTGGCTCTGTCTCCATCTTCACAATCAGTGCCTTCATCTTCCTCATGCTTACTCTTAACATCACCATCCACTGCATTGTACCCTTCACAGTCACTTTCAGTGAGATGGTATGCCATGCTATTGTGATCCACACTGACTAAATACTACATTTATTTTTCTTGGTTTATAAGCTTACTTGAACCTGTGAAGATTCACAGTTCTCCACAGATGGTGTTAGTGGTGTTTAAAATTTAATACTTGTGTTGTGGCTGTGGTCTGATCAGTTTGAGTTCATGGCTGTTCTTATGGTCTTTAATTTGTGGATTGTTTCACGTTGTATTTTTGTGCCTTTTATTCAGGTTTTAATTTTTAGTAGCCATTTTCCTTGTACTATCCATGGACTAGGTCTGTTCTCAGGTACATATCATAACACGTTGCTGTGTCTGTCAGGTCCAGCAATTGAGAATAATTCAATCTAAGGGGTCCACCAGGTTAGGTGCTGTTTTGCTTGGAAACAGAACTGGAGCCAGTTTCCAAAACGTCATCCTTGTTAAAAAAAATTAGACCGACGAAGTCCCAAAAAAGAAGATGGTATCAGTTAACTTCCATTGTGCTCTGATCTCTGTTTTGGATTTTTAGTCACTTGGAGATGGGACTGATAGATTGTCCTGAAATGTAAGTAAGGAATTACTGCTGTACACTGCGCAATATGTCCAAAGAGTGCAGATCTTACTTGATGATTTGGCAATGCAGACTTTGGTTTGGCTCCACATTGTGCAATTCACAGTGATCCGGTTTGGCGCAGTCTGGTTCAGCGCTTCATATGCAAATTTATGACAACCTCACGCATTTAAGCACCAAATTTAAGGGAATATCCTCACCTTGCCTTTGAGTAAATACAGTATATAGAGAATATCGGTTTAACCAAAAACATCTTAAGAATGGGGCAAAAAGCAGTACTATTACAAACATGTCATATAGTATGTAAATTCCTAGGACATGGCCCTGATCTTAGAGGATAGGATGAATCTCCTTCTCCAGACTGATACTGATCCCATCAACAATCTGGGATGGGTGAAGGTTTCCCAGCAGATAGATGCTGAGAAGTGGAATTAAGTCAATAATAATAATGTTGTTGAGCACATTCTTTATTTCCTGGAACTACCTTCTAATTAACTCCAGGTTGTCATGGTGGTAGCCCCCTCTTCGTTACATATGTATGCTATTTAGAAAGAACCTGCAATGTGTGGCTCACCACTCATTTCCATCTCTTTGTTCAGCAGTGTAAAATACTCACAGTAACATTGAGCTGAAATTATTTTGTAGAATTATTTTTGTCAATGATGGGGGCATGTGTGTAAGGGCTTAGTTGTAAAGTTTTGTGCCTTTCTTTCATTGTTACGCGTATATTTCATGTGCTTTAATACATTATACAGTTGGGAACAGATAACTGGTTCTTTTGTACAATACTCAGTTCATTAAACGTATCCAGTGCACTGATTAGAATCTGTTTCTTCAGTATTGTCGACTGGATGGACAGACACCTCACGAGGACCGGCAGAGACAGATCAATGAATTTAATGAACCGGGCAGTGAGAAGTTTATCTTTATGTTGTCGACAAGAGCCGGTGGTCTTGGTATTAACCTTGCCACAGCAGATGTTGTCATCATATATGACTCTGACTGGAACCCTCAGATGGATCTGCAGGCTATGGTGAGTAATGCTTGTTTGACTGGGTTTTGTAATTAACTGTTATGGGAATTGTCTGGTTGGGCATTATATGGAGTATGTTTAGTTTATGTGCTGTTTTATAAGTTGCTGTACCCTTGTCTTCCTTATTGTTTTTACTAATTCTTAACAATGACCTTGATTGAGCCCAGAACCCTTCACGTGCTAATTTAAGTGGCACTGGAGCTGGTTTTACTCCAGGTACCGTTGTGCTACCATCACTATCATTCCACCAGTGTTGCACAGTTGTATTGTATTCATGTAACACCCACATTATACAGGGTGGCGCAAAAAGAACACGTGTTTTTGAATCTGCGTGCGATTTCTTCCTTTGGGGTTACCTCAAATCAAAAGTCTACGTTTGAAAACCTTGTACAGTCGACGATCTGAAAGTTTCCATTCGGTAAGAAATTGCAACTGTGCCACAAGAAATGTTAGTAAATGTGATGCAGAACTTTGAGGAGAGGCTCGGGATGTGGGTACACCAAGAAGGACGCAATCTCTCCGATATAATTTTCTGTAATTGAGTAATCAGTGTAAGTAATCAAAACTGCATTTATTACAGGTTATTTTGGTGTTAACATAATTTTTTTATATTGAAAATTAAAAAAGTTTCAATTATTTGAAAAAAAAGTGCGTTCTTTTTGCGCTACTGTGTATAATATTAGCAATAGATGTTATTACAGCAGATGCTCCTTATTTGTAAGTTGGTGTATCATGGTTTCATTTATTCATGAAGGATTATTTTGGCAACCCTTATACATTGCAGTGTAGGCCAATGCTCATTAGTAGTCAAACTTGCATAGGCATGTACAGTAATCTGTAGTGGGGTCTTTCCTGCCTGCCTCTCGTACCAAGTAGATGTCTAGATTTCTGTGACATGCTGTACTTGGGCTTTGCTTATCACAGTTTTTAGAACTAATTGTTGTTCCCATGTGGATCCACACAGAATAACATGTACCAAGTGTTGCATAAACACAGTTGTTTCTCCTGATGATGGGCACATACGAGGGAGAGTCAAATGAAAAACCTTAAAAGTTCAATAAGAATTATATATAAATGTTTGTTTTCATTTGACTCACCCTCGTAGTTGCCCGAAACATGTAGAAATTGATAAATGTACTAAGAATAAATTGTGCACCAAATTGTCTTTATTTACTAGGTTATACAGGGATGCGCAGTCAACAAAACATAAAAATCATTCTAATAAACACCAACACAATTCTTTTTGTATTTATTAAGCTTTATTGTGTTTATCTTTGGTTCCCATAACCACATTTTAACCATAAGGTCTTTACTTCATGAAGTGCATTTTCACTGTTCACAGAATTTGTCAAGAACATAACCCCTGCAAATGGCTAGTGTTTGCTTTAAACAGATTATTGGTACTGCTTTGTACTCGTGTAATGTTAACATCCTTCTTTATATTTATACTGCAAAGAATAAACTATAAACTGTAGCCTGACAGTACACAACAGTCTCTTATAATGATAATTTGTGATATCACGAATATTGTAGTAACAAATTACTTTTTATAACCAGTTTTGAATTTGAAAACGTACTTGTCACATGCAGAATCAGATATGATATGTTTACAAAAATGTCATTGTGATTATTGACAGTGCTGGATTCTGCAAAGGAATTATGAGCTACTCAGCAAGATTTGAATTGCTGTTGAATCATGTTGGTTAAATACGAGGGTAATTCAATAAGTAAGTTACAAATCCAAGTTGCGACCTACGTTTTTCAATTAAGTGCAGGAAACTGTCACCGCTAGATAGCAGCACTATCTAGTTTTATTGTGACGCACAACGATCGGTATGCGCATGACTGTACAGACGTAGAAGCTGTTACAAGAAGGCGGCGCCCCTAAGTACATGTACCACGATAGAGCAGCGTGGCGTTGTGCGTTTTTTGTGGGCAAAAAAATGGAAGCAAAGGATATCCACAAAGAAATGCTGCCCATGTACAGTGAACATTGCCTGTCACATCAGGCAGTCCATAATTGGGTGCAGAAGTTCTCGGAAGGGCGGACAAGTATCGAAGACGAACATCGAGCCGGTTGGCCGGTGGAGATCGCCACGCCGGAAACGTTGCAGCGCACCGAAGACATCATCCGAGCAGAGAGGAGGGTGGCAACGTGGCCACACCGTTACGTCTGCCTCATACTGCATTATTCTGACGAAACTTCGTGCCGCCATTCGCCGGAAGCGACCAGGCCTCCTCACTAAAGGGGTGTTGCTGCTGCATGACAATGCCCATCCTCATAGTGCCAATCAGACCACAGCGACGCTGAGGTCATTCAAGTGGGAAGTCCTCTAACATCCACCTTACAGCCTGGACCTCGCCTCGAGCGATTTCCACTTTTTGGCCCTTTAAAACATCATCTTTCGGGACAACGCTTTCCTGACGATGATGCGGTTGAAAGAGCAGTGCGCGTGTGGTTCCGACAGCAACCAAAAGAATTTTACGCCGCAGGTTTCCAGGGACTTGTGAAACGGTGGGACAAGTGATTAAATTTGTATGGAGACTATGTTGAAAAATAAATGTTGTTTGTATGTCATTATCTCCATTCTATTCTTTTCAATCACGATTTGTAACATACTTATTGAATCGCCCTCGTAGAACTCAGGGCAACGGTGAACAAGACAGCCCATGTATGTGTAGTGTAATGTTGAGGCACATTCATGTAGCCGTAGTTACGCAGCTTTTAAAGCGCACGGGCCATGTTATATTGACATCAGTTGCCTTTCCAGGTGTACAGCATTTTGCTACATTTATACTATAAACAGCATTATTTTGGAAAGAAAGTTTTTGAACATAAAATGTGTTTTGATTCTCCCTACTGCTTTTGTCAGAAATATTTCACATTCTAAGAAGACTTGAGCGAGATATCTTACATGTGTGTAGGGCTTCATGTAAAATACCTGTTATTGGTGTCAGAGTTTGATGATTCTTGTATTTTCTCAACAGAATGAGAATGAGAAAGAATGTAACAAATCAATATCAATAAACCCATTCGTGGAAATGGTTTCACTTCACTTGCCAACTTCTCTGAGACGAATTCTGTTAGACAGTGGCAGTGGTAAGTCATGCCATGCAAATCCCCACCATTCACTTTGTCTTCCACCACTCTCTCGTAACTACATAAGTTTGAGAGAGAGAGAGAACTACAGCTGGTGCAAGGATGCATCAAGAGCAGTTTAATGTTTTAAGAGGACTTTGTGATTGCTTGTAATAGTGGAAGAGTTAAGAGAATGGCACTCATTTGTGCCAAATAACTTTACTCCATACACCATGTGGAAGGCATCACATTGTTAAACTCTTATTATAACAGATACCTCATTGTAAACCTTACTTGTAATAACAGACGTGCACTCTACTTCAGACCAGCAACATGTGTCACAAAGCAAGGTCATGTAGCGTGACTCACTAGGCTTGTGTATGGACAATGCTCCATTCAGATGTTGACCAGAACATTAATTATCCTAACTGATTTTTTGTTTGTTTCCTCAGGTAAATGCCAGAACACTGCTTCATTGAGTGCACAACACTTCCTTACCTATCTTTTCTATGTTCATCATTTTACCAGTGTTCTAAACATTGAGGCTGTGTAGTCTGCAGTACTAAGAACATCATAAAATAAATCATGGAAAAGTCATACTGTCCTGTATAATTGAATCTCATAGCTGTGAAGGCAAATATTTCCACCTTTCTGTCAGTGGACCTGTTTCCTTTTCCATCTCTGTGATTCATTCATGGTGTAATGAATCAGCCATTGTTGCAAACGTTTTCAAAGTCATTGTCTCATATTCTGTTACATGCTGGTCTCCGCAGTGTTCTGTTTATCAAAAATGTCATTACTCCTGTAACAGGATCGAGCACATCGTATTGGACAACTGAAGCAGGTAAAAGTGTTTCGTCTGATCACAGAAAACACTGTTGAAGAGAAGATTGTGGAGAGAGCAGAAGTGAAGCTGAGGCTAGATAAACTTGTGATTCAACAAGGTAATGTGTTTTTCTGATTCTTTTATTTGCATGTAATTTGATATATTTGATAAACGATACTTTTATTATTAGTGGTATCAAAATTTTTTAATAAGGAACTTCAGCATGTGACTTACGGAAAAATTTATGTTATTGAACTGTCGTAGAAAATCTGTTGTCTGCTTAGTAAGCTTTAAATGTATTAAACCATTACCTTTTCTTCATTTCACAACAAAAAATTATATTATATGAATTTTGCTTTAAAACACATTGTGCAGATTTGTGTTTCACTGTTCATGATGTCATAGAACTTCATTTTAAGTACTTTGACTGTGTGAGTTCACAAGGATCTTTTACTTATGTTAGCATTTTCTCCTTACTTAATGCTTTCACTATATTTCTTACAGTAGAGCACATTAACTCAAACCAATCCACATTGCAGTATTCTGGGATGTGACACCACATTGTTTGGTGCGTTGATACTGTTATTCTGGAGGACCTTGCTTTCTCCATCTTCACACACATGAACATTGGTAACCACCTGCAGTAAATGGTGTGATATCTGGTACTGGATGATTCAAAAAGTTCTGGTAACTGGAAGTTGACTAAGAGGTTCATTACATTTTACTGTTCCATCAACTGGCAGTACCCAGCACTGAATATAAAAGTTGGCCATTGATTATTGGTACTTTGTTGTTGTTTCTAGATTATATGTACAGCATGTTATTTGAGAAGTGATAAAAGCGAATAGAAAGGAAAGACAGGTCAGGATATCAAGCAACAAATTATATGGCTGTGTCCATCTGTGTGGTAGCTAGGTATACGAAGATAGATGTTTGGTGTCATGTTCTTATACCTGGAAAATTACATTGTCTGGCGACCCTTTGCTGTTGAAGGTACTGGATATCACAACTTGTACTGTATCTTTCTGCATGGTGTCACATTCCAGATGACCATAAGCTTGATATTGATCACTGCGAGAGTGTGACATTGATCTTTACAGGTCGTCTTGTGGACAACAAACAGAATCAACTAAACAAGGATGAGATGCTTAACATGATTCGATACGGGGCAAACCAAGTGTTTGCTTCTAAGGATTCAGCCATTACTGATGAAGATATCGACACCATTCTCATGAAAGGAGAAGCAAAGGTGAACGACATGTTATTATATTATAAATTCAAGATCATTGTTTTGTAATATGTATGGAAATATTTGTGAAAGTTTATTTCATCAGACCATTTTGGTTTGCTTTGTAGACAGAAGAAATGAGACAGAAGCTTGCAACTATGGGAGAATCCACTCTGAGGAATTTTACATTGGATGCACCAGGCACAGACTCTGTTTACCAGTTTGAAGGAGAAGATTATCGGTAAGGTGCTGTAAGAACAGCTTAGGGTCACTGTGCTGTGTTTTAATTTGTTGGATGTGTTCTGCTAGAGGAACCGCTGACCTGGACAGTGAAATGAGCTGGTACCTGCAATGACAGCCTAACACCACATTAAACTCCTTATTGCAGCTCATTGGCTCACTAATTATGATGATAGCTGCATATCGTTATCATGGCTATTTAGTATTACAGCAGTCTACTGCATTCACTTCTGTAAGTTCTGTCTGTTATAAAGGGAATATGTTGACATTCACTTAAATGAAGTGTGATGGGAAATACCATTAAACTGTTCTTTACTTTACACTATATATACAAAATATTACTAAAAGCAAGTGTATGAATTCCACTTTTAGCTGAAGCATATGGATTTGACTTGCATGAAGACACTGACCATGGCCTTATAGTGTGGTCTGTTTGACTTATCATAGGTGCTATAACTTGGGGGTTAAGAAATGTTACATACATTTTATATGGAGTAGTAAAAGCTGTGATAGTAGAAAGGTGATACTCGCTGATTTTATTGTGATCACAGCAGTCCCTTGGTAATCCAGACAGTTTGGACAGTTTCTGGGCTAACTATGGCCAGGTTTATTTCTATGGTAAAACCAACTAAGTGTACCAGTGTATCAAATTTATTTTATTTTGGAATGACACTACATGTGTCGGATGGTCTTTCTGTCCATCATCAGGAGTTCAAGACTGTTAAAATAAATTTGATACACTGGTGCATCTGGTTGGTTTTACTATAGAAATAATATTACGATGCACGGCCCTATGAACGTCAAATATAGCCGGGTATTTTCCATTGAGATTGTTATTAGACTACAGTTTTATTATTATTATTATCATCATCACCATCAATAACACCATATACTGTAAGTACGGCATTTTAGTTTTAAAGGGTTTTACTTTAGCACTGAGTGATAATTGCTTGTATGCTACCTATACCACATAGTTTCCCATCAGTGGTGTGGACTCCCAGGTAATCTTTACCTCACCTCCCCCTGTATAGTCTGAATGACCAATGGAATGCTGTACACACCAGAGTAACAGTAATTGAGCAGAACATTATGCAAAATCGTCATCAAAACGTATGTTTACTCCTATAGCTTCGTAGATTCAGTCACCATGTTATGGGGAACCAATAGAAATTCTTTGACATAGTGTAGTGACTTCATCAATAACCAGTCAAAACTGAGGTAAATGAATGCTTACACACAGTTCAAGGTTAATGGCTGTCATATGGAATGATGGCTGTTAATTGAGCAAGTGTGAAGTGAAGTCAAAGAATGTGTTGGGCAAATAAGGAATGAGTGTGAATGACAATCAAAGAGTAGATGTAAACAGAATCATAGTTATTACACTATTCATCATGCTTGAATTTTATTCACAGCCTGGGTTTTATCAAGTCTTGTGTTTTTCCACTTGTGCATTCCATCCAGACAAATGCAGAGATAGCTAGATTATGCTGTCTTCTGTCCAATTTTGTCATTAATGAATAACCTTCCATTCTAAGCTGTATAACCTGTACAGTTGAGAAGACATCATTGACCTCTTGCCATTGAACAGTCCATATGCTGTGTCTTGGGTTGCTGGGTTCAAGTCCTGTATGATGTAGCATATCCGTCAGCCTATTATGGCCATTGTTGTGCAGCCCTGTTGTGTTTTTTCCCCCTCTTTTCCTTTGCTTTTTTTTTTTTTATTTATAGTTTGTATGCAAAACTTTAATTGTATATTTAAATCCAGGGTTTTACAGATTGCACTGCGAATTCAATTCTGGCACCACACTTAACCTTTAATTGATGCTAGGGTTTAAATTCCAACAACAGCTAAGGATGAAGGAGTTTCATATTCCAATAACCCTAAAATGCAGCCATTCACTCACTCACTTCAGTGCATGGAGGCTGGTGGCATCTGAAGAATTAATTAGGTAGCAGCGAATAAATTGAATAAGCAGTTGCGGACAGCCGACGAGGGGTGGTCCTCCAGCTTGGGGGTTGGGCGAGGTGCTAACAACCCCTCCCTGTTAAAACCAATGTTCAGTGACACTCACAGGCGGGATGATTCCTCTGGACACAAAACAATCCGGAGGTAAACTACTCCCCCACTCGGATCTCCAGGGGGGAGTGTTTCTAGGGGAATCTTTGCGCAACATTCAAAGAGGTATGAAACTAGGTACGTGGAATGTTAGGAGCCTTTATAGGGCAGGATCCCTTAGGGCAGTGGCGAGGGAATTAGGGAGATATAAATTAGATGTAGTGGGTGTGCAGGAGGTCAGGTGGGACAAAGGGGGCACAGTAAGAGAAGGGGATTATGATTTCTTCTATGGGAAAGGAAATGA
>Ga0123355_10017648_pt1 | contig 11288 bp, 12 predicted proteins | sample TergutEmb28metaG_3_FD_89872 | JGI IMG/M metagenome (GOLD analysis project Ga0123355, IMG submission 89872) | Embiratermes neotenicus P1 segment gut microbial communities from Petit-Saut dam, French Guiana - Emb289 P1 | ecosystem: Host-associated > Arthropoda: Insects > Digestive system > Gut ...
AAACTAAGCACGAATGTACTACACTGTATCGACTACCGAACGCATGCGCAAACGTTTCTTTCTTCCCACTACTAGTGACACCTCTCGGTAGGAGACCTTACTTATCAATCACCCCTCGTAAAATTCATTATAATTACTTTTTATGCATCCTGTACAAAATGAAACACAAGTAACTGCAGGAGGGACAGGAGCTGCATGCAAAGCCAAACTTGGCATTCTGTGCTGAAACAGATTTGGGATTTATCTAGTGAGAATTTAGGTCAGGCACAGCCTTCTTTGACCCTTTTCATGATCCCCGTTGATGGTTTCATGACATAATATGAGCCTGGTGCGATGTGGGTAAAAAAGACAGACAGGATAATGGTCCATTGGTTGCTGAAATAGTGGTTTATTTGATGTGGCTGTCAGCCTGAGAAGATTTGGTAGAATTTTGTCATTGTGCAAGCTTTTCAAGATGTGTGATTGATGGAATGGTATTGAGAGGGGAAAACTGAAGCATATGGAGAAAAACATTCCAGTGCAACTGTGTTATCCATTAGTACCACATGAATCCTCTGAAGATTGAACACCAGCCTCCATGGCTAGCAACTGAGCCTGTCACGGTCAATGCGTGTTTTGGATACAATCCTGTAATTACAGTAGTGCTGACATAACACTTGGAAGAATATTGAGGAATGTTGATGGTGTTGTGTTAATTTATGGTAGCTCTGACTGGATGGCATTGAATTACAGCGTGATTAGTGAATAACGAATTTAAATTGTATGGAATGGAACAGTTATGACCTACAATGAAAATTGTCACTTGGGAGAATATGTGTTTGCACCTCTGTTCAAACCAGACATCGTCTGAGCACAGATGAGAAGCATTATCACCGTAGTCAGTTTGCTTGGTATAGACGTGGTTTCTGCAGATTATGTATTGGCCTTGAAATGATTTGGTTTCTTGAGAAGAATTTGAGGTTTTAATATCACATTCCTTTTACCCTGTTAACAATATTCTTTTTATTTACACACCTCCATCCAGCACATTGACAGGAATACCTTTGTTTTTTTTGTTTGATGTGTTTTGATAGACAAGTGGGAAAGTTGTTTCAAAAACATTAATACGTGGGAACTGTTGGATAGCTGTGCTTTGTATGTGAGAAGCTTGCGTAGCGTGAAGTTGCTGTGAATTTCTGTGTTTGCAATATGTGATGTACTTGTTGCATTCCAGTACATTTATTATCTTTGAGAATACTTCATATGAAAATGAATTGTTACACTGTTTCATGCAGAAAATATTTGGTGCAAGTGCACCCAGTATGCTGTTTGTGAGGCCCTGCCTGTGTGATATTAGGTTTTGTGGCAATTTGTATGGAATCATATATTGTCATGCTGTCTGCTGCATCATGGCATATGAATCAGAAATGTGAGAATTGCATTATCTAACAGAAATATCTTTTATTTATTATATTGCAGGAGAGTATAGTAATAAAAGTAGAAAAAGATGTTGAAAATTTGAATGAAGAAGAATCCATTGACATGAAGAGTGAGAATGTTTATATACCATCAGCAGTTGCCATAAAGACTGAACCAGAGGTGAGATTTGCTGTCATTGCTTTTGTTGCTGTTGTTATTGTACAGTTGTCTGTTTAATTTTTGTTCCCTGGTTCAGAATGCCTAAGAAACACATGAGATTGTGTGTGTGTTTCACATCATATGAGACTTAAAGTAGATCTGACTGTAGAAACAGGAATAGGAATGCAATGAGGAATCGGCGGTGTAGCGTACTCTACACTGCCCGAAATGATGTATTTCACGTGCTGCAGACAAAATATAAATGGCTGCGGACTTGTACATGAAGTGGCGCATTGTCACATAATAATATCACAACATTGTGATTTTTATGGTCAGCTTTTTGTTTTCTAGAATTTTAGTATTTTAATGATTCCGGTGAGGGTGATCAGTACCTAGATTGGCGTGTTGGACTTGCGTTCCAGTGTTCTAGAAGACTTCCTGAGGATGAGGGAGTCTGATACTTATGATTTGTGTTTTATTATATTTTATCAAGTACATTTGTTGGTTGATGTATTGAATGTAAGAATATACATGGTATGAGTAACATAAAATTTGTTACAGCCCTTGACGAAATTCTTTCATGGTGCTTTCACAAAATTGGAAAAAGGAAGTATTAGCTTCATCATTACTACCTGTCCATCCATCAGCATGGACCAACTTGGCTGCTACTGGGCAGATTTTTGTGAAATTTTGTATGGGGTGTTTTACTAAAAATTCTTATGTGTTACTTTACTCCTGGACCTCTGATCTGTCTCTCTCTCTGTCGTATGTGGTGAAAATATCCACATATCACAGAAAATTTGGCCAAACTTATGATAATAAATTTTACAAACCATGATCAAATAACATCTGAACCAAAGCAGTATACTGAAACATATCTCCAAGGGGTATATTGTATTTGCACACACCCCTCATGATGGTATGGTCAAACTGAAACAATGTGGTATGTATTTATGTATCATATTAACTGTTCCATGATCGCCTTATCCTGACTGAGCATTTCTGAAAGTTGGAGATTAATTTGGGGGGCTTTAAAATTATGCCTTGTTCTGTGAAAACCATAATATGCCAGGATTTGTTGGATGAAATGCACTGAAAAGAGGAACATACATCCTGAATCTTCATGAAGATCTTTCCAGACTGGTGGTTATTGTACATGTTTAATATCTTAAATATAAAACCCAAAGTTGAACTCAGATATCTAATAATGAAAATGAAAATATGCATTTTCTTACTCATGTTTGTAGTAAATGTTTCATAATGTGCATCCACATCTTGAGGAGACTGTACAGCATGTTTAATATGGTAGTTCTTGAAGTAAGTAATGCTCAATCCCACTTGACACTTTTCACTCCTATAAAATTTTTGTGAATTCAGTCCACTTGCAGAACACACAGAATATATCAAATATTTGCTGTTCTCAGCCATTGATGGTTGATCCTTAGTGAGGGGCAATTTGTTTTTGTTGTGAAGTCTTCCTTTCCTTAGAGAGAGAAGTTTCTCCACTTGTGCTGCTTCTCGTGCAAAATTTCTCTCCACTTGGATTCTGAAATCTTGACAAGAATTCTTAGCACTGTGCAGTGAAAACTAGTTTTAGCTTTTCAGAATTGACAAGCCCAGCAAATGAAAGAACATTTTGTTTGTCCACTTGACTGTACATTGATTAACCCTTGGATTACAGAGCAAAAAAGCTGCCTACTTTTACTGTACTGGGTGCATATTGTACCCATATTTTTTAAATTTCTCAACATTTTTCTTTCAAGATTCTATTTATAGATTCAGTTGAGTCAAAATGTTGCTTTTATAGAGATTTCTCACTTTTCATGCAATTATATAGAGTGAAAAACTTAAAATGTTTGAGGACAAGAAAATATAGTTTAGAACAAATGTGAATGAAATTTGTCTCTAGTATGATTGTGCCTTGCAGTTGTCACATTTAATTTGAATTGTCTTGATAGAGTGGTCCTTGCACACCCATTCAGGCTACTGGCAACATTTCCAGTCTGTTTTTTGTCTTTAGCTGTAGGACAAATAGAGCACCTTCACTGTTGTCTTCCTGTGTTTTTGTTCACTTCTCTCGTTGAAGCTGGTTGTTTCAAGTGACACCCATTGCTCTCATGGCCCTGCATGTGTGTGTGTCAACATTCCCACTATCAGCCCTTCCTCTTCTGTATGGTATTTCCATTTCTTCTCCCAGAGAAAGCAGATGCAGGTGTCTTCAATTATTCTTCTTTTGTTGCCAATTAGGATATTTCAGTATCCACAGAACAGATGCATTTACACAAGCAACATCAGTCAAGCTGAGGAATAGTTTCAAGGCCAATGCCTCAATCTCGTACAAGTCTATTCCCTCACAAGCTGTCCAGAACATCAACCCCACTTTTAGTGGCATTATAGTGCATGATGATTTCACGTTTGTGATCTTTTTCCTCTCCCATGCACGTGTCATCATGATGCTGTGATAAAAGGAGGATGACAGTCTTGTTTCTTGCCGGTACATGTGATACCCAAGGGCCGGGATAGTGTAGTTGATATAGCGACTTGCTACTGGCTGGAAGGTCCAGGGATCAAATCCTGGTGGGGGGTGAGATTTTCCGCACCTGTCCTGACCGGCCCTGGGGCCCACCCAGCCTCCTGTGCAGTGGGTACTGGGTCTCTTTCTTAGACGTAAGGTGGCTGGGACGTGGCATTGACCACCCACCCCTATCTGGTGCCGAGGTTAAAGAAAGAGTAGAGCTGTACATTTGCCACTCCTCCCCTGGGCCTTCATGGTCTGTTCTAGTGTGAACTTTACCTTTACCTTTACATGTGATACCAGTGTGAGATCATTGGTAAAACCAAAGACAGAAGAATGGACATCTCTTTGTTTTCTATTGAGAAATAATGCTGGAATTTCAAGCTTTTTCTTCTTTAGTGTGCCAACCACTGTCATATTCTTTGTCAAAAGGAAATCTCCTAGTTCACAACTTGTAAAGAAATTATCAGCAGTAACACCTCTCCCAGTTCTGTATATGTAACAGACCACATCTTTTACAAAAGGCCCTGCTTCTTCTCCCTTACTCCACCACTCTTGCCCTTGTGTACTTGCATGTTGCAGGCATAAAAATTCTGTGCACTAGTAGTAATCCATAATTTTATCCCATATTTCCCTGGTTTTGACTTTATAAACACACAGAATGGACATTTATCTCTAAACACCACTAACTGTTCATCATCAATAATGTGTTCATTTGGTGTGTGTGCCTTCTGAAATCTGCTGATTGTACTTTCAAATATGTCTCTTATTGGTGTTAATTTGTCTATTGATCTCTGTTGATTTCTTGTAGTTTTGTCATCGAAACAAGTGACACATAGAATTTGAAAGAACCAGTCCCTTACCATTGTTGCACGAAAAATTGGTCTGGAATAGGCAGCATTTGTTGTCTACAGATTTGCTACTGGATCCTTTGTTGTCCTCAGAACACCAGAAACAGTGCACAAATCTAAGAAAGCAAGAAGCTCTTCTAGACCGATATCTTATCTTTCCACAAATTTTGAATTTGGGGTACTGCCCTCAGCATTAGTATGATGACATATTTCAGTCAGTATGTCATCGGTAATGAAGAGTTACAGGGTCTCAGATAAACTCAAAATATTTTCACCATAAGCAGTCAGTCCTGGCTTACCTATAACTATACTGTGTTTCCTGTGGCGTCTCACAAGAGGGGGCAATGTATTCTAAATTTTTACATTTTTTGTTTCACAACCCCCCCTCAGTTTCACTATCAGCATCACTATCATCTGATGCAGTCACATTATCTCCATTAGAATCAGTTTCAGGTGTAGACACATGGTCACATTCATCTCGATCAAAATGTTCACTGGGCACATATGCATTGTCACCCATGTCACTTCTGTTGGTTTCACTGTTATGTGACTGGGCTTCAGGTTCCTCAAGCAGCATTTTCTCTGTTGCATCCTGTCTTGCTTTATAAGGATCCATACTGTTCACAGACAAGCAAGCACAACCTTCGGATGATTTAGGCTATAATGAACTGAGGAGTGGCAGTGGAATCATGAGTTACAACTCCAGAAATGTGAGCTGTCAACATGTGACTGCAAAATCTGAGCTCATTAGTCAGTCCGCTCTCCTGTAGAGGAGCTAGTGATGACACTGTTGCAATTCTTATGTGTTAGACACTTTATGTAATAAGTTTTGGCAGAACACGTATTTGACATTTTTTAATAACATGGTTCAAAATGACCCAGTTGGATTTGAAAAAACATAGCATACAAAAAAAATGTACACACCTAATAATGATTATTTTGTGTCAATTGGACTTCAGAGAACAAATAGAAAAATGGCAAGATTGTTACTATATACCAGTGAGAACTGTTCAAGAAAATACCATGCCTGTGTACATTTTATACTGTCAGTAAACTAGGGGTTAATTGAATAGCTGTTGGCCATTTGGTTGCCCATGTGCATGTTGTAGCTTCCAACACTGGCAGGCTTGAAGGTATTGCCATCTGCATCTTTGCAGCTGGTGCATGTAGTCACTGAGGATACTTTTCATTTCTCCTTCCATATCAATGGAGTCAGGTCTCCTGTGATTCTGGTTTGTATGGCACTCCATTTCATTGCAGCCAAAGTCACTTAGCTTGACCTAACATTTGGAAGGACAGTTCCGAGGTTCACACATATGGAGAAGTTTAGTAGAGTTGTATTTGACTGAAACATGCAATATCGAATCCTGTACTGTCCTATAGCAACTGTATTTTATGTTCTAATGTGATGCTGGATTGTTGGATCAGGGAGTCCATCTTTGGCCCTGCAATGTGTCTATTGCAGCAGGTTGTGTAAAATACACATTAATATATGTATGCAGAGTAATATAGCTCTGATAAATCAGTAAATGAGTCAGCATCCAGTGTACATAAGTGAAGACTAAGTCTTGAAACATATCACAGGAGCAACTTCAAAATTAGCTATATATTCACAATGGTATTAAAGAGATCTGTTTGTGTTGCCAACAAGGATATGAATTAGGCTTGTTAAAGAGATTTCCACAACATCGAAAAGTACTGGTGGTCTTTTCTGTTATTCATTTTTTCTGAGATTCATTTCTCTGTTACATTTCTGATTGTACCCTAAATCATTAGAGAAATGTAATGTTATGTCTTGGTGTGAATTGTTGTTACATTTTATAAGCCCTAATTATCTCATTCCTCTTTCTTCTGTCATTTCAACAATACTTGATAAAGTAAAAAAAAATTACCCAGTATGTGATAAAGTATGCGTCTTTTCTTGTTACTTGATTTCATGCAACCAAGGCATTCTGCTTTGTCCTTTCTTAAGACAGGGACAAATCCAATATCATTATGTTCATACATGTACAAATCAGTGATGAAATGTGTAGCTTTTGGAAAATTGTAGTATGGAATTTGGTCTAGCAGTTAACAGAGACTGTTCGTAATTTCATCACCAGAATGCTGTAGAATAAATTCTTTGACAATGTGCTAATGACAGCAGAAGTTAATACAGCATTCATAAAGGTGGCAGTAAATGTTGCATGAAAAGCATACTTTTAAAGCAGACTGTTTATTTTCAGTATGTTTTTCTTACGAGCAGTATGTAGTGATTTTGACAGTGTTCAAGAAGAGAATTTGTGCATTACATTTGGTTTCAATTTGATGTTTTGCAAAATGGTTGCTATGTAATGGGAGGGCAGTCACAATCAGTACAGGTGTGGTGGTTTTACAGACCTGTGCAGATGCAGTGGACGCTGAATCTGGCACTAGTATGTGGACGTGTCCTGCATCTCATGATGAAGACCAGGACATTGATGTGAAACTTGAGGTGGTCACAGATATACAAGAGGAGGATGCGGAGGATCCATTGCTAATAACAATACCTGTAACAAGAGTCAAACATGAGGTGCAGTTAGGTGGCAGTGTGTGTACATTGTAGTTGCTTACCTCATACCCAGAATTGCCTGTTGTATTAATATTTCTACCTCTCTGTCATTATGAAACAATTCTAATCTTAAGAATGGGTGTTGTAAAACTATTTGTCTTCAGTCACTTTTAAGGTGCATGTTTCAGAGCAGGCTGGTCTGTTGGTTGTGCCCAGAGGTGCCCAGTTTGGCTGTCCTGAATTTTATTTATTTATTTATTATTAATTTTTTTTTTTTAAGTTTTGCTCAGTTCTTGTAGGGAAATGCAGAGATGGTACTGCAAACTAACACATTCTCCCTCTAAATTATTTCCAATTTCTCATTCAATGGTTGTGCTACCATCAACACTGTACAGTCCAGTTCTGCTGAACTTATTATGTGGTGGAGGAAACGTGAAATTTGGTACACAGCCTGAGGAATGAATAAGTACGCATATAATTATACGTATAATTGTACCTGTGTATTTTTGTATACATAGCATGGAGTAAAAATAAAATAGGAAAAATTTACAGAAAATGCAATTCACAACCTAGGTTAGGGCATTGCTATTTTTAGTACATTTTTGCACCAGCTATTAGTAAAGCAATGTATGTCTGCATAAAAAAAACAACTCATAAAATTTTGTAACTTCTTTGATGCTGTATCTTGCCTTTGCCCAGTAAAGGGTTAAAAGTCATTTTGTGAATTCAAACATCTCAGTGGGCAGCATAACTATATGTCACAGGCGGCATGTTGCCTGCAAGCTGTGGGCTGAGTACAGTGTGACACTGACCACATCATAAAGTTTGATGCAGAAAGGCAGCAGATACTTGATACTGTAAATGAAACATGCTGCAGACAACTCTTAGAGCCACAGAAACCTTTTACACTTTGTTTGCATGTTTGTTTCACAAATTTTTTTTTTGTAACCTCAGAAGTCCCATGAAATAGAAACATTTGAATGTTGTAATTTGTTTCTGTTGTAAGTTTTTTACCATCTGTATTTATGCAGTATGACAGAGATTTCATTACTGTTAACTGGTCTGTTTTACTTCTCATGTCACCTGCTTTAGGTATTGGCTTTAATGGACTGTAGTTATAGGTCGAATCACAAGACCTTACTTTGATTTATTGTCTTGAATACAAATTCATTCACTCACACGCCATCTTGCCTCCACCACACACTCATGCCTACCAACATACAAGTTGTAACTTAACATCACCGCCCACCTAAATCAACTGATTTATACCTTGAAGTAAAAAACATACAATAAAGCAATATTCAAGTCTTATACAAAATAGATTACTCAGCATCAACAGGCAATGGACAGAGTTTGTGTATTGCTCTGCGAAAAACACCAGATTAAGCTCATACATCAGCCACTCGAACTAATCCATCATCACCACAATGGACATCTTCTATTACACCCAAATTCCACTGTAGAGGTGGGACATGATCATCCTTCATGAGAACCACGGTTCCACGCTGGATGTTGCTAGATTCCATGGGCCACTTATAACGCTGTTGCAATTGATGCAAATAGTCTCTGGACCACTTCTTTCACAAATGCTGTGTACATTATTGCATGAATTGCCAATGGGATAACCTGTTCATAGCTACACTGGAATAGTCGGCGTCAGGAAGTGTCATGAGAGGTTCGACAATAAGAAAATGGCCAGGTGTCAGAGCTTGTGGATCCTTGGTATCAGAGGGAATTTGACATAATGGGCAGGAATTCAGGCATGCCTCAATTTGGGTCAAAATTGTAGACATTTCTTCAAAACTGATACACGCACTGCCTATGACTCGACGCATGTGATGTTTCATTGACCTTATTCCAGCTTCCCAGCGGCCTCCAAAGTGTGGTGACGCAGGTGGTATAAAATGCCAACGAACACCCTCGGTTGTCATAAAATCATTAATTTTTTCTTGAGCAGCGTCAGAGTTGAGCATTTTTCTTAACTCACAGAGCGTGTTATTAGCGCCCTTAAAACATGTTGCACTGTCACTGTAAATATTATGACTTCTTCCCCTTCTGCCATAAATCTGCGCAATGCTGCTAGGAAAGCCTCTGTAGTCAAATCACTAATGAGCTCAATGTGTATAGCCTTGGTTGCCAAACAAATAAACAACGCCGCATAACCCTTAACCTTCGTTTTACTTCGCCTTCTGCTTTGATGAATTATGAATGGTCCAGCATAATCTACTCCACAGTTGAGAAATGGACATGCTGGATTCACTCTAAGGCTGGGAAGATTCCCCATCAGCTGGCTTGCATTCTGAAGCACTTGACACATGAATGAACTATCTTCCTACAAACCATCCGTCCCTTGGTGATCCAGTAACGCTGGCGGATAGTAGAATGCATGAGTTGAGGTCCTCCATGCAGAAGCCTTGTATGCTCGTGCTGAGCAATCAGTTTAGATAAATGTTATTTGGATGGCAATATCACTTGGTGCTTTTGATCATAATCTAAAACTGCAGCTTGAAGCCTTCCGCCCACCCTGATGAGTCCATCCTTATCCACAAATGGGTGTAGGAAAAGAAGTTTGCTGCTGTTCTTAACTGGGCGCCCTGCTTGCAAATCTCGCAGTTCATCTGTATAAAATACTTCTTGTGTCCTTCTAACGCATCGCAGAAAAGCTTCTTCAGTTTCATCAACTGTTAAATTTCCACCCTTCTTGTCCTTGGTGTTCCTTGCATTGTAGGTAAAATGGAGACAATATGCTGTCACTCTTTTTAGTTGTTTCAAAGAAGAAAGTCTTAAAATTTCTCCCAAGCTATTTGTGTTTGCCACGCATACATTGTGTTTGCGTTGTTCAATAGGAGTTTCTTCTATAACAATGTTGGAATGGGGCCATAACTCCTCACCTTGTGCCAACCAAGATGGTCCATTCCACCATTGACTGTTGTGGTGTAGTTCCTCAGGGTTTGATCCTCTTGGCAGAATACCTGCTGGATTGTCCTCCGATGCCACATGATGCCAAATAAAATTTGATGTAGTATCCTGAATTTCGGACACTCTGTTAGCTACGTATGTGTTCCATCTTGTAGGATGGCCTTGTAACCAAGTCAAAACAAGCCTTGAGTCTGTCCATAGATGAACACTATCCATGGGCATAAATAAAATAGGTAACACCTTCGTAATTAATGTGGCAAGTAACTGTGCACTGCAAAGCTCGAGCCTTGGAATGGATACGTGTTTCACCGGCGATACTCTTGACTTTGAGCATAGGAGTTGCGAATGTAGATTACCACTTGCATTGCCTGAATGTATATATACACACAAGCCCCAAACGCCCTTTCTGATGCATCACAGAAACCATGAATCTGTATGGTGGTTATCTCACCCTTAATCTTGACTGACCTTGCAATGGATGTGTTGTTCAGTGCTGGAAGCTGCCGATATAGTTTCTTCCACATCTCCTGCAGGCCATGTGGTAGCTCCTCATCCGAACTGATTTGTCGTAATCACATCTGTCGAATAAACATCTTGTAGTGAACTATCACCGGAACCTAGGAGGCCTGTGGGATAAAAAATGGACGAAATAACGGATAACGCTAATCTCTTCGTCACAAGTTCCCGTCAAGGTTTGATAGTTATCTCATATTTAAATGTGTCCTGTGAGGGGTGCCACACCAGTCGCAGAGTTTTGATGCCTTCATAATTCTTGAATTCACAAGAAACTTCTGATTCTCGTAACTGTTCTGGTATACCCTTAAGGAGATCTGGGTGACTGGCACACCATTTGTGTAGTGCAAAACCTCCCTTTTCCAGAATGTGAATTATTTCTTCTTGAAGCTTTCGAGATTCC
>Ga0123355_10017649_pt1 | contig 11288 bp, 6 predicted proteins | sample TergutEmb28metaG_3_FD_89872 | JGI IMG/M metagenome (GOLD analysis project Ga0123355, IMG submission 89872) | Embiratermes neotenicus P1 segment gut microbial communities from Petit-Saut dam, French Guiana - Emb289 P1 | ecosystem: Host-associated > Arthropoda: Insects > Digestive system > Gut ...
ATGTTAATACATCCATCCTCAGGGGCTTGCGACTTATTTGTTGAGTTATTTCATGGGTTGTATTGCTCTGGTTCGATGTGTGTTGGTGTTACGTTGTGGTTTGGCTGGGGTGGTGTGGTATCCATATGCTCCAGCCTGCATACGGATACCACACCACTTCACACCGTGAAGTTAAAGCCTCACCTCCGTCTAGTGTAGCGGGTAAGAATACGCCTTTATGGCGAGGACAGAGACAAATTTAATTTACTTTTTTTGGACATTGTGTAGCAGGCCAGATGTGTCACAAATGATCATTGGGCTTAATGATTTGTGTACTTCAAGAACTTAACAAATCGTTGGGGTTTTTTTTTTTTGTTGGAAGATTTATGAATTTATCTAGTACTGGTAGAAAAAAAGATTTTGTCCTGTTTAAATGTAACTGCTTTAACTTGCTGGACCAATACAAAGCGCAGCTTCTTGCTGACTTTTTCCCACAATCTACCATAACCTGCCGAAACAGACCAAATTGCGTACCAAAACCACGGGCCTTTAATTGAACGCCACATGTTACAGTCAAGAGTCCTTCAAACTAGAGAAAATAGCTCGTATTATATTATGCACAATCTTTCAAACTCAGGCAAGCAGACTTGCAAATTAAAGCATTACTGGCCTGACGCACGGGTTTGTTGAAAAATGTCACCCAGTCTTCCTGCATATTTAACACCGAAAGTTATCTTATGTTTATTGGACCGTGCATCATCTTGATAGCTGAATAAACATGTCTGAGTCTTAATATTTCTATGCATTTGGTGCTGTGCATTTGTTGGTATAATAAGAGAAAAATTGACCCAAAGATGGATGCAATACTTTCTTCAGAACTGTCTCGAAGCTTAACTCAGTATCCGTACTCCAAAACCCACAGCACACGTAAAGTGTTCAGCTTAGAATACTCAAACCTAAAATAATCTTTTTGTTTAATGGACACCCGATGCCTACTCTTTTCAGAATGTAGCCCTAGACCATACTTCGATCAGGCTACGCAGCCTCAAGTGGCACGGGCGTTAAAGTGAAGTGACTCCCGATAGGATCGCTCCTACCAATCAGTAAACAAGGCACAGGATTTTAGTGTCATTCTACGGGCATCCTCTTCACAATCCAGGAAGAAGAGTGTGGATGATGCATACCAAGTAGGAGCGAAGTCACATGGATGAAAGCGTATGCATGTAGACGCAAATCTTCTATAGCTTCAAACTTGGACGTGGAGACATTTTAGTTTAAAGAATTTGATGTTCAGTGACCATGCATCCTGATAAATTCTTATAATAAAACCAACTTGATGCACTAATTTCTCAAATTTATTTTTGAAATAAAACTCTTACATGTTTCGGACAGTTCCTCTGTCCATCAGGAGTTTTTCACTGTACACACATCAATGGTATATGTCATAGAGGTTTGCTGACAACTTGCTAGAGGTATCAGGATGGAACTGGTTCCTTCCTGATCCTGCTGTCAGCAAACCTGTATGACGTATACCATTGCTGTGTGTACAGTGAAAAACTCCTGATGGACAGAGGAACTGTCCGAAACATGTAGAGTTTTACTCCAAAAATAAATTTGAAAAATTAGTACGTCTATTTGGTTTTATTATAAGAATAGTTTAAAGGAGCTGAATCGCCATTGTACAGGAAATGTGAGAAGCGGATACAGATAACGAAATAATTTACTCTTAAAGGTATAAAATGGTAAACGATGTTTAAATAAGACGTGAGCACGAAACATCAGAAATGGCGGTAAACGGCGATGTGGGTGTGACACAGTTATCTGAAATGCGGTGAAGCATTTAGGCGAAGAAACAAATTCAACTGACATTTCCAACACACACAGCTTCCGGTAAATCACATTGAAGACATGAAAATATGTTGCCCTCTTGGACTGCTTGACATTTTACCTTCAATATATGACTGATAATTTCCTCCGAAAAGTCGATAACAAACAACCAAAGTCGTACAACATTCCAGAAGAGCAAATATTTTGTTAACCCTTTCTCCCATCACAAAGATATTCATATAGTTAAAATATTTGTGCATATTGAAGAAACAGGAGCGCAAAATAGCTCAGACTTGACCAGAAGTTGTCACACAAAATGTTGTTTGAAATAGATAAATTGTCCGTCATGGAAAAGTATTATAAAATTTGAAGTAGCTCATTGGTAGTTGTGACACAATGCAGAACCTTCAACATAATTCTAGCGTAAAAACTAAGTAAATTTCTTATGACCTAACCACATGTACATACAGAGATTTTAAAAGGAAACAAGTACTGTGTCGTGTAAATACTATCATGTTAATCTCCTGGAGGGAACGAGGGAAACAAACTTTTCAGTCAGGATAAACAGTGTCCCGGGCGAAATTCGAAAGAAACGCCTCCCGAAAGCAAGTCTAGTTCGTTATCTCTGTACTAATCTGTTGGATTGGAGGCTTCCATAATTGTATGACAGTCCTTATACCAATAAATAAGTTCTGAAAATAAACAAAACCGTCACATTTTCTACTAATAAGACCAGAAGACTCAACGTAACTAATAATAATGACACCACTTGGCGTTCCATGAATATTTAATCCATTTAACACCACTCAACGCACATTTTTCCTATGTAATCCCATTTCCTCCTTGATTTTCCAACAATACATTTTCCAATTCGCTGTCTCGCTAAAACTCTTCATTCTGAGTTTCATGTCCAGTTCATCTGCGATGTGAAAGCGGAGACTACCCTCGTGACCAAATATCTCGCGATCGATAGGTCTTACATTGTTAGTTTACGCTGTCCGGACCTCAGAGATCATAGACCAACAACGACATGAAAAAGTGATAATGAGATATTCACGTTTCTGAAGATTCTTTCATGTATTGTTTCAAAGTAATGGACTGAAGACTTGCGAAAAAAATCTTAAAATAAAACCAACGAGATTTACTAATTTCTCAAATTTATTTTTGGAATAAAACTCAGCATATTTCGTACGGTTCCCCTGTCCATCATCAGGAGTCTTTCACTGTACACACAACAATGGTATATGTCATACAAGTTTGGCGACAGCTTGCGAGCAGGATCAGGACGGAACTGGTGTGTACAGTGGAAAACTCCTGATGAAGGACACTTAAATTGTCCGGAACACGTAGAATTTTATTCCAAAAATAAATTTGAGAAAGTAGTGCATCTAGTTGGTTTTATTATAAGAATTTATCACGATGCATGGTCATCTGAACGTCAAACTTGTAAAGAAACTAAAAAAACTCACAAAAATTCTCAGTTATAATAGTGGACGGCCCGGAAAACCATTATAGTTGATGGACAGAACACTCGTAATTGTGGACAGCCCCGACAAAATTCCAAACTTGAACTTCCCGAATATAAGACCAGAAATTCAATGCCACATCAACTTGCTCCGGAAAGAGAAAGAACATCTAGGAAAGTTAATCTGAGCGCCCTCGAGAGTGTCTTCAGAAATTTCGTCAAACATTTTATCTTGGCTGCTGTAACTTGCTCATTTTCAAGAGAAGTGGTAGGTATTAGACGTATGTAGCATAAGGGACGAGTACAGAGGCAGTCTCCAGTACGTGTAATGACATGGATTATCGCCCAAGACAATTGGTCTCTTAATGCCAGCACTAATAACACTCCCTCTATATCAATTCAATGTACACACCTTATCCAATTCTGGAAACTCTGGAAGTGTTACCATCGAATGAATTGGGGAGGAACTTAACCCAGTTATTGAAACCACTTCCTACGATTTCAGACACCAGGTTAATGGAACTTGCGTGTGAGTAGAAAATTGAATTTTTCGAGCAAGTAATGTGTTTCGTAGTCTAGATCTTTTTGTCGGAGGTTTTCTGCATTTGGCCAAAAGTATATTTAAAAAGTACTGGAGCACAGATCTTTACTTTCTACAAGACAGGAAAACTAAGATGAATCTCAAGAAAGGACAGCTGGTCGCCGGGCTAGGATTGAAAACCGATATGTATTTCGAATTAAAAAGGGTATTGTTAACCCGATGTAGAGTGTAGGTTCTACAGGACTCAGATCAAGCTTGTGATAAACGTCATAATTATGTAAACTGCATATCTATAAAAGACTTTTAGGTGACAATACTGTGATGGAAGAACTGGTAAAGTACGGACTTACGAAGTAGACATGTTTGACATGCCTATGGTAAAGAAAATTAATTACTGCTTTCATGGAATTCCAATTTGAATAAGCACCGCTTACAGACAGGTAGACAGAAATTCGGTGCCTGTCGTCTCCTGCCTGGCGCCTAATATTCTGTCTCTCACATGTACAGCCTAGCTACAAATATCTGACCTATTCTGTGCACCGATACCTTACTTACTTACTCACTCTATGGTGCAGAGTCCTCCTTGAGAAGCTAACTGGTTTGCAGCTAGTCAAGAAATTCCCCGCATTTCACGGAACCCGAAGGTTCATTACCGCACTCACAAGCGTCCGTCACCTGTCCCTATCTTGGGCCAGCCCAGTCCAGTCCATATACCCACATCCCATCTCCTGGAGTTCCATCCTAATATTATCCACCCATCTACGCCTAGGTCTCCCCAGTGATCTCCTTCCCTCCGGTTTCCCCACCAAGACCCTATACACCCCCCTCTCCTCAACCATACGCGCTGATGCCTATGTTACCTAATCTTAGCGTGCCCCCAGCCCAACACTATTCCTTTTCCTCGGATGTGGTTTTGTTTTTCGAAAAAATTAAACGACAAAATGGCTCCATATTCAGTCACGATTACAAAAGTCAGTGATAATCCTTTCTCTTCTCCCCAAACAGCGTCATAGCCTAGCTATTGCACTGCGCCAACAAGATGTAGAGATAACAGTTATCACCATTTAACAGTGTGGTTAATCTTTCCTCGAAAGTTATTTTAAAAGAGTCCGCATTTTAATAATAAATTAACTGTGAAGTCAATAGATAAATGCAAATGAAAATTTGGTTTTATATTACAAATTTGTACATCGAAGGTGAACACACATTTACTAGTTTTAAAATTTGTTTATGTATTGTTTATATATGCAAGAGCTACATTTTATGAGGACACTCATATGTGTTATGTGCGTCTGTTGTGAACTGTTTTTTTCCTTGATGATGGTCCATATACGGCCGAAACACGTAGGAATCTATAATAATATGGTGTTGTAAACAAACTACTAGAAGAGTATTTAGTTGAGCGTTTTAATAAAACTTCATGATAATATGGAAGTATTCTACAAGTCGACAGTCGCTATTTTGGAATAAAACAGTCCACGCTATACGGCTTTGACGATATTGTGCGACTCACTCACCAGTGAGAGAATACCTCGATCTAACGGGTCCACCAAGTTAGGTGCTACTTTGTTTGAAGACAGAAGCAGAGTCGCCTTCCGAAACTTCGTGTCATTTTCAAATTAAGCGATGGAAGAAGTCGAAATAAGGAGACTGTGTCAGTGAGAATAAAGTGGGCTAATCACAGGCATACATTTCTTAATTACAACACGCAGCTTCTTGAGTTTTTTTTTATGGGAGAAGGGGAAAGAGAGTCTGTTTAAGCAGCAATCCTAGTTGAAGTGTGTGTGTGTGTGTGTGTGTGTGTACTGATAACTGGTTATTCATTTTTCCACGCCTATAAGGTCGCTTAACCGTCTCGATAGACATGTACTGTAAATGTGATGTTGAAATATTAGGCATGTTATGAAACCCACATGACTGACTGACTGACCGACCAACTGACTGACAGACTGACAGACTGACCGACCGACTGACCGACCGACTGACCGACCGACTGACCGACCGACTGACCGACCGACTGACCGACCGACTGACCGACCGACCGACCGGCTGACCGACTGACCGACCGACTGACCGATTAACTGATCATATGGAGCAGAAACTTTTTTAAGAAGTGCCGACAGCCGTTCAGTTGATTAATAAATCATCCGCCCTCTAGTGTTCTGAAAAAAAATCTGCACCTTCGTTGAAGGTCTATCGTTCCGTCATCGTTCAATGTTCTGCATTAAATGGAGCTGGCGTCGCTTTATTTAGCATTTTGCAAAATCGGTAGTGTCGACAGTAGAATATTACTGCAGAGCCCAGTTAACGGAACAGACAAATATCCTGTTGCAATACCAAGACCCATTAGGCATTAAATCAACAGTAAACACATTTTCCAGAAATCTAGGCACCACTTTAAAATTCCAGGCTCCAGAAGGCTGAAACGAAGCAAGTTGCGTAATGAGGACCTACAAAATGTAGGCACCACCGCAGAAAATTTAGTCGCCGCGGCGACACGGCACTCGGGATTGGTGCACCCCTGCACTAAATATCGAAAATTATTTCAGTTGCAAAAGCTACATATTGTAATGTCGATATTCTGTAGCTACACATTTCAGCTACGTTTTAACAGTCCTCAGCAATTTACCTTTATAATTACATGTAAAGCTTTTCTTTACGTACGAATACAGTCTCTTTTGTCTCTTGATTATTGCGAGATTGCAAGTTACTGCATTACTAGCTTACATGTAGCGACGTTACATATAAAATGCAATCACATATTTGCACCGAATGTAAACATATCTTGCTGCCATTTAATACTTTTCCTAGCACAACGGTATATCTTAAAAAATATATACATGTGTACAAAAATCATTATTCCATTATATTTCCCAGAACCTTTGAATAGCGTTAAGATTGGATTGCTGCTTGCAAGTTGTATGTACATCAGTAAGCCAATTTCATACTCCCACATGTCCTGCTGCTTGCAAGTTGTACACATCAGTAAGGCAATTTCATACTCCCACAGGTCCCCCAATTTAGATCCTCGTTAAGCTCAACCATACATTCTGTCTAAAGCAGCCAACTTCTGTTTTCAAACAGAATAACATCGCTTGGGGCCGGGATAGCGTGGTCGGCATAGCACAACGCTACGGGCTGGAAGGTCCGGATATCAATTCAGGTGGAGACCAGTATTTCCGCACCAGTACAGACCGACCCTGAGCCTACTTAGCCAATGAGTACCGGGTTATTCCCGGGGGTAACCACCCACCCCTACATAAGGCCACGGAGAGAGAAAGAGTACAACTATACCTCCACTCCCCTTCTGTGCCCTCATGGCAGGTTATAGGGTGAAATTTGCCTTTTCACATTGCTTTGATTTTCATTAGAGGTAAATTACGAATGTAAGTTCATGAGGCCATTTTTTAACTGATGAACTAAAGAAAACCTGCATTGTCCTGCAGAGGTGAAAGCCCATGGCAGCTCGGTACAGTACGTGTATTCGGAAGGATTTTGACTGGCGAGCTTAAATGTTCCTATACATGTTCTCCGTAGCTGTCCGCTTCTTCTCTATGTTACAGTATGTCCTCAGTGACCTTGTATATGCTAAAACATTAATTAATACACGTCAGCACAACTATTTTATTATACAAGGCTACATATTTCGACCTCTTAAACGATCGTCTTCAGGCCTTCTAACAGACTGAGTCAACAGATGCTGTGTACGTGTTGGGATCCCAGTATGTTTACAGCGATAAAATACATAAAATCAGGCAGGTCAGTTACCTAGGAAGGAGTGATATAAGTATTGCGCAAATACAGTATATGTAGTTAAAATACTTAAAATGGTAGTTCGGCGTTTATCAGCTTTAATGCCAGTTCCCGTTACTAGCTAAGTATTCCTAGGAAGATATGGGGTTTTTATTAGAGACGTCAAAGTGAGTCTTTTGTTACTAGAGCTCCGCGGGATTGTGCGTGTTGTCGGATGATTTCCAATACGACGAGCATATCCTGTAGAGTCACAGAGTGTACTGACCGGTGAGGACGGCTTCCTGTTTTTCTTCATTATGTTGTATACGAGGAGCTGGCTTTCTAGTAACAAAGGACTCACTTCAACTTCTCTAATAAAAAACCCCACATCTTCCTAGGAATACTTAGCTAGTAACGGGACCTGGTATTCTAGCTGATAAACGCCGAACTATCATTTTAAATATTTTAACTACATATAGTTAGGCAATACATATATCATTCTTCCTAGGTAACTGACCTGCCTGATTTTATGTATTTTATCGATGTAAACATATTGGGATCCCAACACGTACACAGCATCTGTTGACTCAATCTATTAGTAGACCTGAAGATGTCCGTTTAAAATGTCGAAACATGTAGCCTTGTATAATAAAATAGTTGTGCTGACGTATATTAACTAATGTTTTCGTATATTTCTAGCACATCGTGATGCCTTCCATCAAGACCTTGTATATGTATTTATGGTCACGACACGTAACATTTAGTGTCTCAACCTCATTGTGTGACCATGTGTGATCACTTATTTCTTTTTTCCGTAGCTTCATTGGCGTTAATAGAATAAATATACATAAATTTTGTGTAGAAATGACTGCGAAATTGCCACTTATTTAATAGTGAAAAATAACACAGGATATAATTAAATCAAATCTCATGGAAATGCATTGTTAAGTTTTAAATTGGAATGGACTAGAACGGGGGTTGTGTCCAGTGTCGAACTTATTCATTAGCAAGCTGAACGTTCAGATTCGGTGTTCCGAAAATTTGTTAAATGTGGTTAGCAATAACACAAGAAAAGCTTGTTGAAATATGTTTATGTTAGAAGTTAAATATTCGATTCGGAGTAGAGGTCAATGCAGAAGGAAATCAAATGTAATATTTCCTAGTCCATATCTACATAGGTGTGATGATACCTGAGGCTGTGTAATGCAATTTTGACATGTGCTCGAAACATGTAGGGGCATGAAATAAACTTATTTTAAAACAAAAATTTCGTGCATCAAGTTGGTTAATTACTGAGATAAATATACTGAGATGCACGGTTAGCAAAACGTCGAAAAAAATCCATATCTACTGTTCTTAAGTCTGGAAGTTTATGAAAGTTACGCAGGATACAAACTCATCATAAAATAACAAAGTTTTATCTTACTAGCGAATGACATTTCTCTAAAATATATTTTCAAAATGGGTAAACAGGGACCTAAAAGAAACTCATTTAAATCCCCACTCGCAACTGTCAGTCCTGTTTTGTAAAAGGAAATAACGGAGCTTCTTGACCACAAAATCACGTCGCTCTCTTCATTCAGGATTCCAAGAAATGGGCATTCTAATTTTAGAATTACACCCGAAATTGCGTCTTTCAGCTTTTATTGACGAGTTTATAAGTCAACGCAGACATTTTATGCATTAGTTCATAAATGAGTCCTCAGTCGTCACCAGAAAAAAGAGTAATTTAATACCTACAGCAAGTAACAGACCGAATGCGCCAGAAAAATACGTTCTGTGGATATTCACTTACTTGGTATGTCCGAAATTTGATCGGTAGAGGGAATAATAGGCTAGCTGACGCTTACACACGTCTGTACCAGGTTTGAGCTTTGTTCATCGCCATGTTTTATTTTTATACTTTAGGCGTCATCATCCCGTTGTTTGAAATATGTTTTATTTACACATCCATTTTAACACAACAAGAATGTTACATATTCTTTATGTTCACTACAACATGTTTCGATCGATTCCTTAATGCCATGATCAGGTAGTCACACAGTTTATATGAAAGAGAAAGTATATCAGGTAGGGGCCTCTCCATTGCAAGCAGTGGATACCATAATCAGTATTAAAATTTTTTATTCCAAGTAGAGGAATAATATTAAAATGAGAAAAATAGTTAAAATCAAAATTGGTGCATTGAGTCCATTTCTTCTTATATCATTTGTTTTTTGTAGCTAGTACTGCAGAAGTCAGGCTAGGGAAGGATATTGTTGACACGGTTACGAACATTTGGATTCCATAAATGGCAGATAATGTATTGAATAGCTGGGCGACCGGTATCCACTTAGGATTCACTGGACTTCATGCAGTTATTTCGTACTGCAAAGAGCTTCATAACCTTAAGTTTCAGTTAGCATTACTTACTTACTTACTTACTCCATGGAACAGAGTCCTTCTTGAGAAGCTAACTGGTTTGCAGCTAGTCAAGAAATTCCCCGCATTTCACGGAACCCGAAGTTTCATTACCGCACTCACAAACGTCCGCCACCTGCCTCTATCCTGGGCCAGCCCAGTCGAGTCCATATACCCACATCCCACCTCCTGGAGATCCAACCTAATATTATCCACCCATCTACACCTAGGTCTCCCCAGTGGTCTCCTTCCCTCCGGTTTCCCCACCAAGATCCTATACACTCCCCTCTCCTCACCCGTACGCGCCACATGCCCAGCCCATCTCATTCTTCTCGATTTTATCACCGGCACAATATTGGGTGAGGAGTACGAATCATTTAGCTCCTCGTTATACAATCTCCTCCATTCCCCCGTTACCTCTTCCCTCCTAAGTCCAAATATTCACCTCAACACCATGTTCCCAAACACCCTCAGCTTCTGAATCAAAATGAATCCTGAAGAGATAAACGTAATATATAACTAAATATATATACTTGTAGTGTTATCTGGTAGGTATTCATTAGCTGTACTTTTAAATCAACACGTGAAAACTCCCTCCGTCGCCTCACAATTGATGACACGTCCAGTTTACTATAGACTTGAAACAAAGGACAGACCACACACAAGACAAGTTAAATTGTACCAGTGTTTGTGATTCTTAACTAACGTGACATATACGGATGTCAGTGCAGCGTAACTTCCATATACATTATCAAAACAGACGGGCTACGTGTTTCGGCTCTACGCAGGCAGGCTGTGCAGTGCAGTAACAAGGCAATATACAACACGTTTAAATTATAACGGAATGGAACCGAGAGAGAGCTCAATTTATTTATTTATTTATTTTTTTTTTGACGTTTTGCTGACCGTGCATCTCAGTATATTTATCTCAGTAATTAACCAACTTGATGCACAAAATTTTTGTTTTGCAATAAGTTTATTTCATGCCCGTACATGTTTCGAACACATGTGCTCATCATCAGGAGGTCAAAATTGCATGAATTGCATTGCAATTTTTACCCCCTGAAGATGAGCACTGAGATAAAGAGCTCAATTTGTTGCAGTTTTTATATGGATGACATATGAAGGGTTTTGTATTTACATATACTTGATTAAAATGATGGCTGAATGTGCCTGCATCATTTTAGTCTTATATATATATATATATATATATATATATATACATACAATTTTGTGAGCCGGGTAGCTCAGTCAGTATAGCGACTGACTTGGGCTGGACGGTCCGGGATCGAATCCCGGTGGGGACGAGATTTTTTCGCCCGTCCAGACCGACCCTAGGGCCCA
>Ga0123355_10017650_pt1 | contig 11288 bp, 8 predicted proteins | sample TergutEmb28metaG_3_FD_89872 | JGI IMG/M metagenome (GOLD analysis project Ga0123355, IMG submission 89872) | Embiratermes neotenicus P1 segment gut microbial communities from Petit-Saut dam, French Guiana - Emb289 P1 | ecosystem: Host-associated > Arthropoda: Insects > Digestive system > Gut ...
AAGTTACGGAGGTGGTCATATATGCAAACTATATAGGACTTTGCCGGTTCTACCGATATGTGGTCAACATCAGCAGGTGGTCACCTTATGAAGGTGGTCAACTTGACAGGTTTTACTGTAATACATAAAAAACTGTTTAAATTTTGACTTACACCTATGATCACTGAAACCCAATGAGCTTAATTATTTAATGATGTCAATTGAGAAATTATTGTAAACGTCCTAGGTACTTATACTTATTAATGGCTATGTTTTACACTATCTTTTAATCTGACTAGTTTTATAACTAATTAATTACACTTAATTATGATTAATAATTAGTGATAGTATGCTGAATTAAAGCTCAAACCTGTGAACTTACTTTGTTGATTATATTATTGTATGCTATAGTTTGTAATGATGGTATATGTTTCTACCTATGTATAAAAGGACTAGTTCCATATCTGTATGATCTACGGAATGTGAAATAAATACAGTACAATACAATAAGAAGAAAGCAAATAATAAATATCACAATATGAAGCACTCCCCCTTTTACTCAGCTTGCACAGATCAGGTACAGAAGTTTGAAGTGTCTTGATTTTCACCTGCCATCTACAGTTGGTCACACATCGCAAGCAACTCCAAAGGTACCTTTGCATTATTGGCCTGCAGAGACAAAAGCACAACTTTACATTTTCTTATGCCCACTTAACTCAGCAGTACCAAATGTTAGGTCAGCATTCAAGTTGCGAAATTTATGTCAAAAATATTTAAACCATACTGCACTATAAAAGGTGCCAGGATAGCTCCATGCATGATTAAGCAACTGGCTGAATGGCCTAAAAATGGGGTTTGATTCCCAGCAGGGGCATAAGATTTTTCTCTTGTTCACATCATGCAGACCAGCTCTGAGGACCATACATGGTCCTTTGCAAAGGGTGGTGGGGGCTTCTTACCCATAGATAAAGTACCTGAGGCATGATGCTGAATGCTCAGCTGCATTTAAGGCTGAGGTCAAGAATGAATGCAACTACACATCCCCCCCCCAGCATCTTCATGGCATGGTTTTAATTAAGCATAGAGACAACATTCCTTTGTACCTTACCCTTACTTGTACAATAAAAAACCCAGACAAATTCCAGTATGCATAACAAAGCATATGTACAGCACAGACACATTTGGAAAAAAAACAACTACATTTGAGTAAAATCATGTCTGGGCATTAAAGAAAGTTGCCCTTCTGTCTCAGCATTATAAAGGGGGACCCACATATTTCCAGAGTTTGAATCTTCCATGCGAACGAGACGTAGTTCAGGGTTCTGCCACTAGGTACTGTGAGCGTACAATATTCTGAACTAGTCTGCCAAGTGACATCGCACTGCATGCTTCGTTTCATTTTTTTCTAAGTGTTGGCAAGTGTATTTGGCGATTTCTTAAAATTGAAATAGCTGATATTAAAGAACAACTAGTATGGGTGAGGTTTTGTTTCCTTTTGGGAAAAACTGCAGCTGAAACTACCACAATATGCAAGGAAGGTTGTAGGGATGAAGCCATGGGTAAAACACAAGTGTACGAGTGGTTTTGTCATTTCAAAAGAGGTGAAATGTCTGTTGAAGACCAACTGAGTTGTGTCTGTCTGCCCTTCCATGAGCAGAAATGACGAAACCGTTGAAAAAGTTCACTAGGTTGTACTTGCAGATCATCACTGGGCCATGAACAAAATTTATGAAAGAACAGGTGTGTGTTGAAGTTAATGCCAACGCATTTTAACGGAAGATTTGATGATTAAATGGGTTGCCGCAAAATTTATGCTGCATATGCCAGCACAGGAGCAAAAAAACTAGCATGTGAATGTGCTGTGATGTGCAGGAAGAGCTCAAAAATGACTCTCAGTTTCTCACAAAAGTTTTAACAGGTGATGAGAGTTGATGCTACAGCTATGATCCTGAGTCAAAACAATTGTATGAGACAGCCTACAACAAAAACGTTCAGAAAAGTAGCAGAGTGGGGACTGGTTCCTGCAAACATGACAATGGCCCTTAGCCTTCAGCATCCAGCAACTTTTGGCCAAGAACAAAATGGTGGTTGACCGGCTTCGGTGGTCTAGGGGTAGCATGCTGCCTTTAAGTACCCGAGTTTGCGGGTTCAAACCCGGCCAAAGCCGTCAGGATTTTTCAGGGTGAAAAAATCCTCAGCACGCCTTCCTTCGGAGGGGAAGTAAAGCCGTCGGTCCCATGTCGTAGATTTGCTGCATGTAAAAGATCCCTAAATGGCATGGAAGTTGTCGTTTAGGCAAAATTGCTGGAACTTTCTTGCCCACACAGTTCCACCTTTCGCTGCTAGGATCTCTCGCGTCATTACGGGCTTGGAGGCACCTTGCGGCGGAAGTGGGAACGTCTAAACAGAGGGAAGGGATAGGGTAGTACAATAAGCCTTAAAGGCTACGGTACATCTGTGGCATTAGCTAAGGGCCCTAATGACGAAGAAATGGTGGTTGTGTTCCACCCCCCTACTTGCCCAATCTCGCTTCTTGTGACTTTATTTTACCCGTGGATGAAGCAGGATTTGAAAGGCAGGCTTTTGTTGATGTTACAGACGTTCAGCAATAATCGCTGGCAGTCCTGGACAGCATCACCATTGAACATTTTAGACAATGTTTCCAGCAGTGGGATCACTGCTTCCAGTGACAGGTGGAGTACTTTGAAGGGGGCTAAAGTTTAAAACTTGTACGAATATTTTAAATAAGAAATTTTTGGGTCCCCTCCCTCCTCATACATGGGGGGGATTAAGCATTATACATTCTTAATCTCAGCATTTGATGGAGGTGAATGGCCGGCCTTCAAACTTAGTGACATCTACACGATTTTACTATTGTATGTACCATGCATCGTATAATGAATTAGTTTGTAGAACCAACTTCACGTACACTAAGTGTTTCCTTCATGCATGAGTACAAGTGGATTATGGTGAATTTAGTCATTTATCATACAATACGCCATTTGATAGCATTATGGTAACAACTACAGAGACTGCCTGATGAGGGCATGTGTGTTGTGCCAAAACATATTGGAGACCTGATAACGTGAAGAAAACATTTAATGCATGTAATGTTGGTTGTACAAACTAATTTAACCTTTCGACGACTATAGTGGTCACACCGCACCGCTAACCTCTAAACGTTGCATTTTATATATTTATTCAACAAATACAGGTACTGAATATTTTAAACATGGTATATACTCTCCGTTTTTTCCTCTTCATAATGCACTTTGTTTCATAAATCTAACATATTTGGTTCCTGTATTATTCACTTTATATACAGGGTGTGCTAAAATTAAAAAAATAATTCCGGCGCCAAAAGGTTAACACCTACACATATCTGTACCATAGTAATGACAGTAACTCCTATATTGCTGAGATGCAGAAAAAAGTGTTTCTGCAAATTATGGGCTAATCTGCTATCACAAGAACACATTTCAGTCAGTATTTATAATTAAATGTGAAAAGCTCACTTTTAAAGTTTGGCATAAATGTGCATAATAAGCACATCATAATCAGTTCTGTCATATGTCATATTTATGAAGAAAAAAGATTGCGAAGAGTAATGCTTAAACAACACAACTCTCTACAGTCAATGTTTTCAATCATTATATCCTTGTAATATGCTGTTACTTAAAAAGGCAAGGTTTTGCTCCCCTGTATACACATTGCAGCACTAATGAGGTTCCAGAGGTTACAAAATAAGAGTAGCAAACTCCGAGTTTCATACCTGGTACTCGCTAGCCTCTGTGTGGTCCGAGTCTCTCACGACACTGAGGAACACATCAACATACTGACAGAATAGACACGGTACTTCCTCACTGATTTTTTCCCAGAGTTGAAGCAGAAAACCCGAATTCTTCAAAGCACCTATCTCCAGTTTCATATACAAAGGTCATTTGTTCCACTGCAGTGACTCCAACTCTTAACACAACAAACAAAATAGTATGCAACAATATCCAATGTCATGATGATTTCTGTGAATATTACTAACGGAAGAACACCGTGTCATCGTAACAGTCCTTGTGAACACAGTAAACAGTCATCACTTCCACAATCATTCATTAACCCACAAGTTTTGTGTGCTCAAGTGAATAACATGTAATCCAAGAGATACTGGTATTTGCTATAGAGGATCTATAATAAAGTGTTTACTAAATTTGATTCTGGTCCACCATAACCCCTACTTGACTCAGGGCTCTAATAAAATCCTTCTAAATTTTAAAAAAGGTATAGGATATAAACAAGGTATTATGTGTATGTATAACACAAGGGTGCATAAATTTTCCAAAAATAAAGCAGCCAACTCAAAATTCCAGGCACCAGAAGGTCGACGTAAAGCAAGTTTTATAATGTGGATCCACAAATGTAAGGAGTAATTGTAGTGAATGTACCCCATGGAATCTGTGCACGCCTGTTATAACAATCGGGCATGTTTCGATCTTTGCATCCTGCAAACTTTTAAGATTGTCACACCATTTCACCCACTGAGGTCAAAGTTGTTGTTCTTAGATTGTTATTGTACTGCAGTGCAAGAGTCATTTATGTCTATGTCAATTTTGCCCATGTTAAAGCTACTGGGGCAGGGATAGCACAATCAGTATAGCGAGTTGCTAAATGCTGGACAGTGCAGGGTTCAAACCCTGGTGGGGGGCGAGATTCTCCCTACCCATCCAGACCAGTCCCAAGGCCTACCCAACCTCCTATACAGTGGGTACCAGGTCTCTTTCCCGGGGGTAAAGCGGCCGGGGCGTGGCATTAACCACCCAACCCCATCTGGTGCTGAGGTTAAAGAAAGAGTACAGGTATGCTTCTCCCCCTCTGGGCCTTCATGGCCTGCTCTCTGGTGAACTTTGACATTACTGGTTATTCATAACCTTCACAGAACCCATTAAATATTCTGTTAATGGAAGTGTATGTGCCAACATTGGAGTATGAGATGAGAGTGGAAAAACTATAATGCAACTGAAGAACTTCTTGAAAAGGATGGAAATGGTAAGACTAACACCATCATAATGGGAGAATGGAACAGTGAGGTTGGAGATAAATCATACCAAAACATTGTTGGACCACATGTACTGGGAAGAAGAAATCAGACAGGTCAAATGCACATCAACCTCAATGAAAGGATTGGACTTGTCTTCACCAATACATGGTTTAAGAAGCTCAAGAGAAGACTGTACACCCAGAAAGCACCAGGACATTGAAGTCAATATGAGTTTGACTATTTACTGGTGAAGTATAGATTCAGAAACAGTATGAAAGATGTGCAGACAATGCCTGGAGCAGATATTGACTCTAAGCACAACTTCCTGGTGGTGCAGATCTGCACAAGATTCAAGAAAATCATGGAGTTCCAGATACTCTAGAAGAACAATAATGTGAAAACGGGAATGTGGAAGTGCAGTGGAACAATGTGTGTTGGATACTATGAGTGATTTGGTTGAGAATGTAGACAGGGAAAATGAAATAGAAATAAGAAAATGTTGCCATAAAGTTTGGACTACAGATAAACCAACCTCAGCACCAGATGGGGTTGGGTGGTTAATGCCACACCCCGGCCGCTTTACCCCCAGGAAAGAGACCTGGTACCCACTGTACAGGAGGTTGTTTAGGCCTTGGGACTGGTCTGGATGGGTAGGGAAAATCTTGACCCCCACCAGGGTTTGAACCCTGCACTGTCCAGCATTTAGCGACTCGCTATACTGATTGTGCTATCCCTGCCCCAGTAGCTTTAACATGGGCAAAACTGACATAGACATAAATGACTTCTGCACTGCAGTACAATAATAATCTATGAAGACTTCAAAATAGGAAGAGTAAGTCGCACTGTGAGATATGCAGATGATCTTGTGCTGCAGGGCATAACTGATAGATTAATCGAAAATGGAATAAGCTATGGGATGGAAATGAATGTGGAAATAACTAGGGTGATAAGAATCTCAAGGGAACCACCCCCACTAGAGATTTAAGATAGATCAAAAACAGTCAAAGAATGTGGAATATTTCAATTATGTGGGTAGCATGGTAACAAATGATACAAAGTGTACACGTGAAATTAAATCCAGGATTGCCATGGCAAAAGCAGCATTCAACAAGAACAAGGCAAAATCAGAAAAATTGGATTTAAATGTATGGAATAAACTAGTAAAGCACTAAGTTTTGAGTATAGTTTTGTATGGTAATGAAACTTGAACACTTCCAAAAGTAGATAATACCTGGAAAGTTTTGAAGTGTTGTGCTGGAGAGGGACAGAAAAGATAAGTTGGACTGATTGTGCGAGAAATGAAGAAGTATTACAAAGAATGAAGGAGAGGAATATCCTACAAATGATAAAAAGAAGGAATTCTTGATTTCACACTTTCACCTTGTTTGGAATGTTGTATGCTTTCTTCTGGGTAATTCCCCAGCGTCTGAATTTTATATGCCGACGTTTCGGAACAATGTGTCTGTTCCATCTTCATAGACAGGTGGGTATGAAGAATGACTTCTTCATACCTACCCGCCAGAAGAAAGCATCCAACAAAAGAAGGAATGCTAAGTGGACTGGTCAGATCTGGCATAGGAGCTGTCTTCTAAAACATCTTAGTAAAGGAAAGATAAAGGGAAGGACAGATGCGACAGGAAGATGAGGAAGAAGACACAGGGCAGTTACTGCTACTGGATGACTTTAAGGAAATGAGAGGATACTTGAAATTGAAAGAAGCTGCACTAGATCACACTCTGTGGAGCACTCGCTTTGCAAGAGGCTGTGGACCTGTCATAAGACAGACTACAGAATGAATAAACCAATAACCTCAAATTTTCACCCTGTCAAAATATTTTAATTACTCATTGAAAAGTTTATATTTCTGTGTACAGAGTGTATGTATATTCATAATCCATGAACACACAAAATTCCATTGCCTATACATAATATTATGACTACCTATTCTTATTTTCCCTAATTGTGCATGATGTAAACTGCACAAGCATATAAGGTAGATTCGTGCTGATTACTAATGTTACTACTTATTGTTATCAGTAACATTTTGAAGCCCAAGCGTGACTCGGTCTCTTCCCACTTGCTGCATGGCATACACCTGAGCGTAGCTCATGCGTATATATTCATGTAAGTACTATAATATGCATGACTGGAACTCAGGCTTGGGTTGCATGGAAGATTTCACTAAATAGCCATCTATTTGAGTAAAGAGAGACCAACTTGATGCCACTTGTTTTATTATTACTTTATTCAGTGCTCAACATGTTTCAGATGTTAATACATCCATCCTCAGGAGCTTGCAACTAATTCATTGAGTTACTTCATGGGTTGTATCTGTAAGAAGTATAGAAGTATTGTGTTAGTGCACTTATTTATTAGGGCGTTGTTGGTCTTGATGCGTGTGGCTGTTTTAGAGAGTGCGTTTCGCAAGTATTGGCTGCCGTGGTGTCTTATGGTAATTGAGTGTTTTGTGTAGCATGTTGTGATAATGTCTCCTGAATATTGTATCGACACTTCCACATACCTGGTTCGATGTGTGTTGGTGTTACGTTGCAGTGTGGCTATGGTGGTGTGGTATCCGTATGCAGGCTGAAGCACTACCGACCTGCTCATGCAGAATGTGGGGGTTGGGGGTTAATGACTGTTTGGAACAGGGGGTTGGATTCTCCTGGGCTCTGCTCCGGAATGAGTTTTCTTTCTTGGTGGAGGGATTGGATATAGTATTGTTTGTAAGGTAATAGTAAGCTTCGGTTATTCAGGAGTTTGAGTAGGGTCATATGAACAGTACTATAGTACTGTTCATGAATACACAAATATACACAATTTTTACAGTATAAAATACCATAAACACTTTATGAAACTGTATTATAGATCTTCACACACATAAAAATTCATTTTCAAGTAAAAAGACCGTTTATTTAAGTATTTTCTCCAGCTACTTTAAATATTGCCTTTTCATTCTTAAGGACTGTCAGATTATGTGGTAAACTTGAAAATTATGATGCCAGCATAAAGTATACTTTTTTTAAAACAAAACAAGTTGGCATTTGGTCCATGAAGACGGTGGCTATTGCTTGTACTAATACTGTATATAGATGAACTGATTTGAATATTTTCCTCATTATTTTGATTGAAGTTCATTAATGAAAATATATGTTGCCATGGAACAGGCCGAATCTCTGTCTCCACAGACTTCTACATGAATTTCTGGGTTATGCACCAGCCATAATACTGATGAATATCTTTTGCAAAGTGAAATTCTTGCCACTGGTGGAAGAGTTACCCTATAACATTTTTCCATATCTTATAACAGAATGAAAGTATGCACAGTAAAATGATTTGAGTGTGTTAATGTTACTGATACGGTCTATTGACCTAATGGCATAACATGCTGCATGTAACGTACAAATCATTTGTTCAATATGGTTCTTCCACATCAGGTGGTTATCAATTTGTAAACCAGGAAATTTTATATCGCTTAGGATTTCCATATCGCAAGCTTAAAAATCAAACAATAAAAAAGAAGTTCCTTCAGTACAGAATACATCAAACTAAAGCACTACAATAACTTACAGTATTTTCTTCAGGGATTTCTGGGCAATACATGAGGTGTGCAGGAACATTCAAGTATGTGCTCAGACACTGTGGCAAACTGCACATACAGCGAGAGAACTGTCCACATCTCAACTGTGTCACCATCAGGTCCGCTACCTAACACAGTTATAATGAAGGATATTCAGAGCTGTCATGCTTCCCTTATACATTTTTCACTCAACACTGCTTCATGCAAAGCTCTTTCATATAACAGTAGAACTTGCTTGTACCAATCCCACAAAATAAGAACACTTAATATATTTCTGTCAGTGTGTTTCATCTCCATTACCACTGACTGAATTTTGTTAAATTCAATACTGGTGGGGGTCAATACCAAAAGTTGTAAAATGAATTACATTTTATTTCATATCAAGATAATACGGGACAGCTCACTGGGGTACAGGATGAACAACCAGGAAATCAGGATTCCATTCTCAACAGGAGCAAACATGTTTCTGTTCTTCAGTGTCCATGCTGGCTATGAAACCCCCCAGCCCCTTGTACATTGATTGGTGGGAACTCTGTCCTCAGGGCTCAAGTAATTGTTCACATCGACCTAGTGTCAAAGAATGTGTACAGATATACTTCCACTCCCACATAAATGTCTTTGCCAGGATGCCTTATGTGGGAAAAAGGACAACTTTACCTTTGATCAGTATAATGCTTTACAGGAATATCAAATCAGATTTCACATATTTCTGCAAAACTGATACCTAAGCTAAACTGTACGAAGCTATGACATCTGTAACAGCTGTGTGAAACTTCTTTGGTGTGGTAAATATTTAACATTACACAGGACACAACAATTTCTGACTATACAGTGTGATATAATCACTGTACAATATTCTGCATTCATATCTGTGTTCTTTAATAAATTAAAAATAATAACATATGTGAACTGCACAGAAAGCAAGTGTACTCCAGAATGTAACACATTTCTCCAGCCCTGTTTTAGTTTGAATGGGCTTCTTTTAATTAATTCCTTACAGTCTACTATAATCCTTTGCTCCATCTAACACAACGTAATGTGCTGGATGTAAACATTCCTGCACCTTCTCACATATTAAATCTAATTTAAAATGTACATACCCAAGAAAAGACCACACAACAACATACCAATTTTTTAAGTTCTCTTGATTTTCATCTCTAAAAGTAAACACTTAACTGCTCAACAGGTTGCTAACCCGACCTCATTATGTGATGTGATACAGTTCAAATGTAAGAATCAAGTCTAAAATATTGAAGGGCATGCCACCTTGTGGCAGTCAGCAGATTAATTTAGTAACAACCAATAAACTGAAGCTCTGCAACATCCCTCTGAAAGACAAGAGGGTACATCAAGCACACACTGCAGAATTATGTCTCTGCAACAGCAAGTTAAGTCAGTGTTGCCAAACATGCCCTTCAAAAGTTTTCCCATTCCACTTACTTGTGTGTCATAGACACCGCGAATTGCAACTCTGTTTGTGGTGTAAGTAATCAGAAACAATACGACAACTGTGAATAACTTTCTCAATTTGTTCTGATTCCAGTATGTCACGCAGTCCATTATCAAATGCTGCATCACCAAGATTGTATATATCAAACAGAAAAGCACAGTTGGGAGTGGCAAAGCTCACAAGACTCGCCTGACTGTACCGCCCAAACATGGTTCCCTCCATGCTCAAACCAACAGCTGGCTCTGCCTTTATGTCTCCCACCTGTTGCAGAACATAACCAGCACCAACAAACCATCACATCAACTTTTATTCACCAACACTTATGCACTATCCTACGTACACTAGATCACATATTAATTAAAGCATTGAATTTGGAATGTTATGTCTTCTTCAAAGAAGTATTCAACATGAAAGGAAAGCATTCAGTTGGTACTCACAGCTTTCCTGAATACATCTCCCACATTCTCTATCACCACATGATTGTCAACAAGTATGTTCAGTGCACCATACTCTTCTTCACTCAGTTCACTGTAGTCTGAAATGTATGTATGGACAATGAGAAGTACCTCAGGAAGGCCATGTACAAAGTACAGTTACACATGAAATCAACCCTTTAAAACATAATGGTTACTACTGCATGTACATAACCCTTATCAGTCCAAAGTCAAGTTATTCAACGCTGCTTTCTGCTCTACTGGGTCCAATTTTGTACTCAGGCTGACACATATTACAGTGTTAAGCTCCTTTTGCCTAGTGACTGCTTTTGAGATTTGAATATTAGAAATTTTATGGAAAATTATTTTGGACCGAACTGTTGGAATTCACAATAATAATTTGGAATGCAGTGGGTTAAAAACAGTCATACATTTTCTCCTATGTTTGTCAGAAAATGAATGATTAATTCTCTATTACATACTTACTCCATGGAGCAGAGTCCTTCTTGAGAAGCTAACTGGTTCTGCAGCTAATCAAGAAATTCCCCGCACTTTATGGAACCCGTAAGTTCATCACCGTATTCACAAGTGCCCGCCTTCTGTCCCTATCCTGAGCCAACTCCATCCAGTCTCCACCCCCTCCCACTTCCCAAAGATCCATCTTAATATTATCCTCCCGTCTATGTCTGGGTCTCCCCATTAGCCTCTTTCCCTCAGGTTTCCCCACTAGAACCCTGTGCACACCTCTCCCCTCCCCCATACGCGCCACATGCCCCGCCCATCTCATTCTTCTCGATTTTACCACCCACACAATAT
>Ga0123355_10017651_pt1 | contig 11287 bp, 7 predicted proteins | sample TergutEmb28metaG_3_FD_89872 | JGI IMG/M metagenome (GOLD analysis project Ga0123355, IMG submission 89872) | Embiratermes neotenicus P1 segment gut microbial communities from Petit-Saut dam, French Guiana - Emb289 P1 | ecosystem: Host-associated > Arthropoda: Insects > Digestive system > Gut ...
AAGCCACTTGGCGCACTGAGTGGCGACGTTGCCAGCTCTCTATCATAGCGCATGCATTCACGTAGTGCCATCTGTTCGCGGTCTGTGGAAGTAGTCTGGGAACTTTTTGATACACCTACGTATCTGTAAAGTGAATAGCCATTAAGCATGTGTATGTGTATTGCATTTACTGCTACCTTGCTGTGATCACATGTTATCTAGTAGCTGCAGTGTGAGTCATATCTTAGCGGACAGTAATCCGTAAAACAAATTTCCCTGAAGTATGGGATGTGTGTGTGTATTGTATAGAATTTATAAGTTTACTGTCACTTGGGCTGTATTCACATATGGTCTTGTAGCTACAATGTAAATCACTTCCTAGCTGGCAGTAATTTGTAAAGTGAATGTCCATCAAGCATGGGATGGATGTGTGTATGTATACTGTATAGAATTCACAAAATTGGTGTCATCTTGTCTGTGATCACATGCAGTTTGGTAGCTGCAACATGACATCTCATGCTAACTGAGAGTAATCATCATACTGACAGACATGAGAGCATGAAATCTTACATTGAACAGAAAATTAATTTGTAACTGTAATTTTTAGGCAAGGCATCCCCATTGTGTTTTAATATACTAGTAAACAAAACAGTGGTTAATAGAGTCTATACACAACTTTAATTAGTCAGCAGTTTAAATTATTTTCAGCAACATGTTTCACCTGTTTAAAAAGCTATCTTCAGGCTGAATACACTCAATACTTGTGGCATTGTAACATACATGTTCCTTTCTTGGTGTGTATTCAGCATGAAGATGGCTTTTCAAGAAGCTGAAGCTGGTAATTGTTTAAACTGTTGAATTATTAAAGTTGTGTATAAACTCAATTTACCATTGTTTTATTTGCTTGTAATTGTAAGTTGATTTCATTAGCTATGTGGGCCAGAATACCAGGCTTTCATTCCTAACAGGATCCACTTTGTCTCTTGATAATAATTTGGAATGCTGCCACAAAGGTAAAGAAGCTGGAGTGTGCAGATGACCATTTGTCTTCACCTGGCCCTGAGGTCTATAATGTATACAAATTTGCATTCATGTCCCACTGCAAGGCATTGGTAGTGTTACGTATATCTGTTGACTTTTGATCACCATTTGTATTTTACAGTGGAACAGCTGCTGCAAGAAACAAATTTAACTGTTTGTGTATTTACTGGTCAGCTGGATCTTATCGTTGACACTCCAGGTAAGTTGGTATCATCCCTCACTGGACAGGTAATTCACTATTCTAACAGCACATGCTTGTGGTCCCCTTGGCCAAGCATTGCATTTTCCAGTACTTGTTCCCATCTCCCAAAAACAAAAATCCTGTAGCATTTACCATGATATTGCTTCCATATGATAGAAAGGAGGAGGGCAGGTAATAATTCTGAAACTTTTTTCCTCCTTCCCCCCCTTTGTTTATTTTTCTTTTTCTACACACATTATAACTATATGACAATATTTAGAATTAATCTGTGCAACACAGAGTTCTATATATTTTTCTATACGGTTTTGAGAAACATCAAAAGTACTATATTCAGTATCAGTTCTAATGTAAATACAAACACTGTCAACTTGATTTAAAATATGTAACTAGAACACAGAGAATAATTCTCAAGATTAATAAGTGACAAAGTCTTTTTGGATAAATGATGGTCTGTTAAACAAATTAAATGTAGAATGATTTGGTTTCTTTTTAAAGAACAAAACAACTCATCATATTTGTTACATAGGCCTCTAATATTCTGGCACAATACTGTTAAAGCAGTTTATAATTCAGTCATTTTGTATGCATCATACAGATTTAATTAAAAAAAAAAATCTCTCCTGCTTTAGGTTTGTTCCTTCTTGAAGTATGTGATCAGCATTCTTATATAATGAGCTTTGTACTTCTGTTCCATGGAGTTGTTCTTAGACACATGGCAACCTAACCTCTGTAATTACAGAATAAAAACTAACAGAAGCAAAAGAAAAACTCTTCAGTGCATTATTCTATAGTGAGATTTGTGCTTCTGTTGTATGGAGTGGTTCTTAGGCACATGGCAACCTAACCTCTATAATTACAGACTAAGAACTATCAAAAGCAGAAGAACTGTTCATTGCATTTACATATAATGAGCTTAGTGACTCTGTTCCATGGAGTTGTTCTTACACACAATGAAACCTAGCCACTATAATTAGAGACTAAGAAATAATAGAAGGGAATAAGAACTTTTCAAGGCATTCTTATATACTGGGCATTGTGCTTCTGCTCCCATGCCCTAAATTTTGAGTAAGAATTGTAAGTTGCAAATGAAATGTTACAGGCACTCTACTCTGGGCTGAGCGACTGCAGTGGTCTGGATCTGCAGCCTGGCTTAATGCTAGTAGATCTCCTATAGTCATTAATAGCATCATTGAGGGATACAAAAAATCGTATCAAAACTTCAACTTCTATTGGCTTCTGCGTTCAGGACATATGGTAAATACTGTGTCCATAATCTCAATACAATACTTCAGTAACTTGTTCACAAAAAAATATGTCTAAATGTTTGTTGTTGATTTTGATTCTCAACCTTTGTTGCTCCTGGCACACTTGGGATATTTATTTATTTATTTTCCATAGTACTTTTGAATTAAAACAGAGAACCAAATTTTGATAAGTGTTGGCTTATTTTTAAATAATATCATTTCTTTTATGAAAACATAAATAAACAAAAACTGTTTTTTTTTTAAAAAAAATGACACTACATTCAACACAGATTGTGTTTGATTGGCATAATCTTATGTACTCAAACACAGATATTTACTGTTTGTGGCAGACTGTCAACATATGGAGTCTGGTAAGGAGTTGGGTGAGGTTTCTTCAGATCCACTGTTGAAACACCATAACACCACCATTAACAGCGATGGCTGTTACCAGTGTTACTGATTTTTGCTTGCACGTTTCATATATAAGTTTACTGTTACGCGTTGGCTATTAACTACAGTATACTCAGTTACATATAATATAAGCGACATCAATAATTATTTGATATGTAATTTGCATATTTAATTGACATAATGATGATTTTATTCCAATCCTTGGGGCATGCTTGGCAAAAGCACATGGTATGCTAGTGTGCTACAGCACATTGGTTGAGAACCAGTGACCAAGTCTACTGATAATGCATGATGTACCATAGATCAAGTGAGTGAGTTGTAACACTTGTAATTATGTAATATCATCCATTTGCTGCCATACTTTACTGCCTTAGGTATGAGGGAGATTGGTTAGTAAATTCTGACAAATCACTGAGACTTTAACTTTTTAAGTGCGTGTATGATTTACTGTTTTTCAGGTTCCCACTGATAATCCAGCTGGTGCACTCAGAATGTTGCAGGAAATTACCCAATACACTTAGTTATACAGCAGTATGAAGACTTAGCAAATAACTTCGGAATTTATTCACAAAATTAAATTAAAATTTTCAATGAAGGTAATAATAATAATAATAAAGATGATGATAATAATAATAGTAATAATAATAGTTGGGCAAAAAGCAGTACTATTACAAATGTGCCATATAGTATGCAAATTCCTAGGGCCTGCCTCTTGATCTTAGGGGATAGGATGAGTTCCTTCCCCTGACTGACCCTAATCCTCTGGGATAGGGTGAAGGTTTCCAAGCATATAAATGCTGAGAAGTGTGATTTAACATAATAATAATATTAATAATAATAACAACAACACTCAACTACACTTTAACATATGCAAGGAAATGGGGGTTAAAGTAGACAACAAACACTTGTATGACTATTTACCAAAATCGGTGGAAACAAGTTATGACCATATTATGGAACTAAAAAGTGAGAACCGATAGAACTGCTCCTAACAATTAACTGGACATCATAATTCATGATAATAATAAAGGAACATGCATGTTAATAGATGCTGCAATCCCTGGAGACAGAAATGTGATCAAGAAAGGAGGTGAGAAGATTTTAAAATTTAAAGACCTTATAATAGAAATTCAGTGTATTTGGAATGTGAAAGCAAAAGTGTTAGTGGTAATAACAGGAGCAACTGGAACCATTTGAAAATCACTCATACAGTACCTGAGAAACATACCAGGAAAGCATGAAATTAAGGAACTACAAAGAACAGCCATATTGGGCACTGCACACATACTACAGGAAGAGCTACTGTAAAAGTACAAAACATATTTCACAGGCGAAATAACATTACATGTAGCACAAATTGTAAATACAGAACAGCTGCAACACTATGTACCCTAAAAACATGGTTTGTTTCAGGTATATAATTGTAAATACCCTGCATAAAGGTGATAACAAGGATGATGATGATGATGATGATGATGATGATGATGATGATAACAACAATAATAATAATAATCATATTTAAGTGACAATGCTGGGATCAATAAATATTTAAATGACAGATTTGAACTCTTTTTTTTTTTAAATCCATTTGAAGTGGAGGTGAATCTTTGTTGATATCTTCATTATCATAGCCATGGCTACCACTGCCATCACCACCAGTTACAGCTCTTGTTCTTATGTAATATAATTATGATTATTTTATTTACTGCTTAATGTCCTTGGCACCTTCTTCTTTGTTAAACTGATACAATGGCTAATATATTAATGTAGTACATATGTATAAGAAGTAAAGGCAGAGTTGTGTCTGTGCATGCCATTAAGGTTTGTAGGAGTAGAGGTACTGCTGCACTCATTCTTACCCTTGGCACTAGGTGAAAGCGAGTTGTCAGCTTCACACCCCAGGAAGTTCACTGCTGGGGAACAAGCCCCATAGTATCCTTTGAGTAGTAAGATGTGTGTTCCAGAGCTGATCCCTGTTCTGAAGAAGAGAAAACCCTCTTGCCCCTGCCAGAAATTGAAATCTGGGTTGTCCAGCCTATAAACCAGTCACTATATTGACTGTGACTTAACCACGAATCATTTTGTAGATGGGAAACAATAAAGAATGGTGTACCTCGAGGATCAATACTGGGACCACTTCTATTTGTTATCTATATGAATGATCTCCCTCGTAGTATTAACAAATTCGCCAGCCCTGTAATATGTGCAGATGATACAAATGTGTTAGTCTCTGCCAAAAACTTGAAAGATTTGAAAACAAAGATTGACTCTACATTACATTATATCTCTGAATGGTTTTTATTCAATGGATGAACCCTAACTATGGAAAAGACAAATATGATAAAATTTTGCACTAATCACTTACTAAATAATCAGCAACAATGTCCCACTGATAATTACTTAATCAATGATGTTACAAATATCAGATTCTTGGGATTAGAATTAGATAATAATATGAATTGGAAAAATCTTGTTGCTAAAATCCTACCAAAATTGAGTAGGGCCTGTTATGCTGTCAGAGCCATGTACTCCTTTAGCAGCTTGAACACATTTAAAATGATCTATTTTGCTTACTTACATTTGGTAATAAATTATGGAATTATTTTCTGGGAAAATTCCTCAGAGAGCAATAAAATATTTTTGGCTCAAAAGAAAATAGTAAGAATTATGACTGGTTCTAGGCCCAAAACCTGTAAACCATTATTTCAATCATTGGGAATACTTACCATAACCTCTCAATATATACTATTTCTAATGAAATTCTTACTACAAAACCAGGAAAAGTTTACATCCAGTATCGAGGTTCATAATATCAACACGAGAAATAAATTAAAACTGTGTAAACCAATAAGTAATCATACATTATACCAAAGGGGAGTGTATTATATGAATATTAGGAGCTTTAATAAATTACCTGATTGCATTGCAAAATTAGTAGAAAATAAAAAGTAATTTATATCAACTTTAAGACTATCTAGTAAGCAAGTCTTTTTACTCTCTAGAAGAATTTTTAGATGACTAATACTCTCATAGGAGATCAGGTTGGCCCTCTCAAGACAAGGATATTATGAATATAATATGTTATACAACATTTTGTATATTAGATATGGTACCGTCTCCTTTTCAATATGCCTTTCTTATGTTTATTGGACTGTGCATCATCTTGATAGTTGAGTAAAGAGAGACCAACTTGATGTCACGTGCTTTATTAATTCTTTATTTAATGCTCAACATGTTTCGGATGTTAATACATCCATCCTCAGGAGCTTGCGACTTATTTGTTGAGTTATCTCATGGGTTGTACTGCTCTGTAAGGATAGAGGTTATTGCATTAGCACGCTTATTTAGTAGGGAGTGTTTAGTTGTGACGTGTGTGGTTGTTTTTGAAAGTGTTTTTCTGCAAATATTGGCTGCTGCGGTGTCTTATGGTTATTGAGTGTTCTTTGCGTGTAGTTTGGTTTGATAATGTTTCCTGAATATATTCTGATGTTGTGTATCTGAACTTACACATACCTGGTTCGATGCGTGTTGGTATTACGTTGTTTGGCTGTGGTGGTGTGGTATCCGTATGCAGGCTGAAGCACTACTGGACTGTTCATGTGGAATGTGGGGGTTGGGGGTTAATGACTGTTTGGAACAAGGGGTTGGTTTCTCCTGGGCTCTGCTCCGGAATGAGGTTTCCTTCTTGGTGGAGGGATTGGATACAGTATTGTTCGTAAGGCAAGAGTAAGCTTGGGTTATTTAGGGGTTTGAGTAGGGTCATTGTACTATTCATATGGCCATATTCATGTTGGTTTTCTACAAAACCAACACGAATACGGCCAAATGAATAGTACAATGACCCTACTCAAACCCCTAAATAACCCAAGTGACTAAACCTAATGGCTAATTATGTGAAGAACAGGTCTCTAGCTTACAGTACCCAGTCATATGATAAAATGAACAGGTGAAATTAATTCTTCAATAAGAGGGCCTGTTCACATTAATCATATCTCAGTAAAGGCTCATTTTACCTACCCTGAATGCTGCATGCAATTGACTGTGATGTGCTGCTCAGCTGGGTGGTTGTGTTAGATTGTTGACTGTACCTAACTCTAAGTAGCAAGGAGCTTAGTGTAGTAATACATACAGTCAAACACAACTATATTACCTCTATTATTACAATGAGGGTTCTACAACGACATGTTTTAGCCCTACACGTGGGCCATCTTCAGGTTGTAATTAGACTAGATCTGAAGATGGCCCACGTGTAGGGCCGAAACATGTCGTTGTAGAACCCTCATTCTAATAATAGAGGTAATATAGTTGCGTTTGACTGTAGGTATTACTACACTAAGCTCCTTACTATTGTATAAAACACGAGGATGGCGCACATCAGAACTCTAAGTAGCATTAATTATAATGCTGGTGATTAAGGATGATAGTTTTGACCTAACAAAAATATTTGGAACAACGGGGCCTAGGTGTTTGATCATGTCTAATGTGTGCATTTACTACCATGTGCTGCTATCTACCAGCTACTAAAGACTTACTAGAACAACTCATCATTGTATGGTCTGATTACACTCATCCATGACACCATCCACCTAACTAAAATTTCCTTGGATCGAGGAATGGTTCGTGAGGTTACAATCTGTGTTGTAAATCCTGATTTTGTTGTGAGAATTGTGTATTTTGGTCAATGGCACCTGATCCATGGATGGCAATACCTGTGTTACTACTCGTATTTCTGCTGCCCTGTATGATTTTATTGCAGGAATTTCAGCACAGAAAAGAGCTTACACACGTGATTTCACGCTACCGCTGCGAAGTATATTAGAGCCGCACTCTTCTGGTTTATTACTAAGCGAATAGTGGCAATTCCTTACCGACATTGTTGGGCAACCTATACGTCCCATCTTCAAGGGTCTATTGAAGATGGGACCGGGACCGACAAGTCAAGATTGTATATGGGGTCGATAGGTTGTCCCGAAACGTCGGTAAGGAATTACCATCCCTCGCTGTGTAATAACTCCGAGAAGCGCAGTTTGCTAAAGACTTTCACGAATTAGAAGTACCGCCCTAATACATAATCTGAACAACAGCCTTGTCAAATTCGAATGGCCGAATAGAACTTTTGCACAAGCAAATAAAATATTTTAAATAAAAAATCACTGACAGGAAATAAATCAGTTACAGTTGAGCAAACTATGAAAGGACGTCATTCTATTCATATAATTCTTGCTACTATACTACTCTGGTCCATGTACTGTACCAACTACTCAGCGAATCCTGCCCTCTGTCAGCCAGTTCAGAAACATGGTTTTGACATGCGCGTAGTTGATGCGTGTAGGAAATGGGTCGATCATGGCGGCTGTTAGTGTTTTAAGGTTGTTGTAGGACTGTAATGCTCTCTCACATTTACTTTCTGGACTTGACATTGAATTGGAATTGTTTTTATATTCTTTAATAGGACGTTCATTAAAGACTTTACCAATGCTGAAGCAATTGCAAATGGGCCTTCGTGCGTTTTTATTACTGGCCTCAAGAGTGTGGACTTGTGTGTGTTTCTTGTTGAAGAAGCAGGTTAGAGCAGTAAGTAACTGAATTGAAGTTTGGATGGGAAGCAACAGAATTTATTACATAGTGGACTGAGATTCTGATGTACTGAATTACGATTCAGGCATACTAATCCGATACTGTGCCAAGAGTGTAATATACTTAATTACGGGAATTCAGCCATAACATTAAACATACTTGCCTGTAGGAATATGACTAGGAATATGTCCAGTGTGTATTAGTTATTTATTTGTAGCAGAAGTTCCAGAATTCGTTTGGAAGTGAAATCTGTTATGGCTGTTGTCACTGAAATGTAAACTATATGAACTGTGCTTTTGGTTTGACAGCATTTACTTAGACATCTAAACCTATTAGAAGTATTTGTTTTCTGTGTTAATGTGCCTGATGTTTCATTTATATGATATATATGTACTTGTACCACCTGCCCATTGACGATGTGACAGGCTACAGAATTTTTGGCGCCATTGACTCTGTAATTTTTGAAACACTAGTGAGGTAAAAAATTGTTTACATGAACAACAGCAGCAAAATTTTGGTTCATGTAGTCATCTCTTTTAGTGGTAGCTTAATTGTTATGGTTAATTTTGGCATAATTATATAGAAGTTTATGTTTGTGCAGAATGTTCAAGGTAACACTAAGGGATCCGTGTTTGTTTCAACTTTGCAAGGAGAAATAGTCAAAGTGGGAATAACAGTTTTGTTAGATGGACGGTGACACAGATATGATTACATAATGTGATTAAAAAACCTTACTGCTGGTTGACATCTAAACACAGTGCCATTGTAGCGCTAGAGATTTATTGCTGCATTTTTGCAATATGTTGTATAAATTAGATGTGACATGGTGACCAATTATGTCAGGTAAGATGATTCTTTTTGTCTTGTAACTGGAATTGAAATTTATTGACACGTTAGGGGCCTAGGATTGTGAGTTGTAAATAAGATTAGAATGCAGAGAGGAGTAGATAACCTCCTTGTTGTGAAACAGTTCTCTAGATTGATGTCGTGTATCATAACACATATCATAGTTGACTTGTTACATTAAAACTGTTTGTATTGGTGTCCTTATCATCTGAACTCAACTGTTGATTGTCAGCAAAACAATTCACGTTTCTGAATCAGCATTGCTGTTGGTTACTTCTCCATAAGTGGGTTGTAATTTCTCATTATTTAAGGGTCTTTTCCTTAAATTGGCCATAGACACATTCAACTGTGACTAAAATTTTTATATGGATATTCCAAAGCGTGTGTATAGAATGTTAGTCATGGGACATATGATAAGGATTTTATTACTGACTTTAGTCAGTTATGTAGAAAAATGCAATTTATAAAAGAGCAGGTAACTTTGTAATACATTAAACTCTTATTATCTGGGAACATGGATTTTAAATCTGGTATCACGTTTGTGGACATGTTTAAATTGTGAGGTGACTTTTTATTGTCAGGGAATAAGGAAACTTAAAATTGCTTGGTTCTAAAGGGTAGTTTGCAATATTGTAATACAAGTCCAGAATGTAGTTTTCATCTAGCTTAACTGTTTCCATGGGTTTTAGAGGTTAAATGACTAATGCAGAAATTTGAATTCAGTAATGTGCAATTTCAGGCTTCTGCCATTAAGTAGATGGGATCTGTGCTCTCCTGGGATATTACACAGTGTATGATGGTAATTCCTTACTGATGTTTCAGGACAACCTATTGGTACCATCTTTAAGGGTCAAAGAAATTCAAGATCTGTGACCCTTTACAATGGGACCAATAGGTTGTCCCAAAAAGTCGATAAGGAATTACTACCATATGCTGCATAATACCCCAGAAGAGCACAGATCTCAATGCTGCATAGTTATTGTACTAATTGAAATAAGCAACAGGTTAGCCATTTAGAAATTATAAGAGGTTTATGAAACAATCTGGCATTTAAAGACATTTTTAGAGGTTTTTTTAAGCCTAAGTAGTCTGATCCCAGTACTGTATTCAACGTGTGTGTGTTAGTGGTTGCAGTGTGTTGTTGTGAATTGTTGGGCATGCAAACAGTGATTTCCATGTTCTGTTTATTTAGGATTTCTGGTCTGACAAGGAATTTGAATATTGGAACTCTCACTGTTTGAATCTGGTTGTGTCTGATTCTTTTTGTTGTCTTAAATGTCACAGGTGGATGCACATGAGAACTAATTATTCTGTTTTTAAGCTTTCACCGTGTTCTAAATGTAATTTGTTCCTTTTTGGGTAATTTCCTGGCGACGCCGGGGTATTACCCAAAAAGGAACATTACGAGAACTAATTAGTTAGATGACCCCAGAACACTGTTTGCAAGAAACTGACAGTGTAAACTATGATGTTAGTAGAGAACATTACAAGAGAATTGAGAATAAAGAGGACAGGAAACAGGATTGAAGTGAGATATTAGGTTCGTGTGGTATGTGCCTTGAAGAACACTATCTTCTGAATTGTGATGAAGTGTAGACAGGCTGTGCTTATGTTATGAAGGACTGTATTTTGTCCATATTCCCAGAAAATGGAGGCAGTGGTTTCTCTGGAAACAGGTAATTTCCCACCAGACTACACAGCATGATAATCTGGAAGATAGTGTCCTTCAGAGTGGAGGGTGTTTGCTATTATTATTATTATTATTATTATTATTATTATTATTATTATTATTATTATTATTATTATTACTGCTACCAAGTTTCATTTAAATTAAGTTTTAATTCTGCAAAGAAAGTCTTTTTGGGCCATCAGCAATGTGCATGCTTTTTTTGTGTACATCATTTCAGAGTCTTGCTGTCTTTCCATCATCAGATGTCATGCATGATGTGGTTGCATGTTGTATATATACACCACAGTATGCTGTCAG
>Ga0123355_10017652_pt1 | contig 11287 bp, 7 predicted proteins | sample TergutEmb28metaG_3_FD_89872 | JGI IMG/M metagenome (GOLD analysis project Ga0123355, IMG submission 89872) | Embiratermes neotenicus P1 segment gut microbial communities from Petit-Saut dam, French Guiana - Emb289 P1 | ecosystem: Host-associated > Arthropoda: Insects > Digestive system > Gut ...
AAGCTCCTGAGGATGGATGTATTAACATCCGAAACATGTTGAGCATTAAATAAAGAAATAATAAAGCAAGTGACATCAAGTTGGTCTCTCTTTATTCAAATATCAAGATGATGCACGGTCCAATAAACGTAAGAAAGTACTAGTATTTCTTTGCATTACCAGTTTCTCATTTGATACATTCGTCGTAATTGTGGCCCCAGATAATCTGTCGCTGCCTCCGGTTAAATTCTCATGCAACCACCTACGGGGCTGGTTGCTTCCCACAATTTCAGGATCATGAATACAAATGAAACAATGCGAGCCACAGCCACAGGTTCTATTAGCTTTGGTGGCTAAATATGAATTTCCAGCACAAAATCTAATCTTCGGTCTCAAAGTTTCCTCGCTCCTACAAAATGAAAATAGGGCACAGTTTGGTTCTTGCTGGTAATTATAACGGTGACCTTGCTTTTACTCGATCTCGAGGGACCCCACAAAGTGGACTGCCGCAGGAAACACACAAACACAAGCGCGAGCCTGCCCAGATAATCGAGGACCATCAAAATACTGTGCGTGTAATTTCTCTTAGGCTAAGTTTGCACGCTCACACACACCTGACACTTCACTCTTGTGTAAATTTACTCGTACTTGCTTCGAAACAAGAAATAGTGAGTGAAGACACGTACAGACTGTGCTTTGTAAAAGACAAAGGTCAAATACACGGGAATTTTTAATTACTTCTACAGTGGAATGTAAAAAAATGTTGTATGCATTATTACTTTCACAAGACAGCCGGCATAGCGTAGTCGGTACAATAATCAGGCTACAGGCTGAACGACCGAGGAAACTGGGTTGATTCCCGGCAGGGGCATGAGATTTTTCTCTTCTCCAAAATGTCCGGAATGGTTCTGGGCAGTGGCGTACCGTGGGGGGAGGGGTTGAGGGGTTCAACCCCCCCCCAAATTCCGAAGGCCCTCCAAAATCGTGCCAAACTCAACCCGATTGTGAAAACTGTTAAAAATCGCTGAATTTAGGACGCCAACACCCTAAGATGTTCGGAAAAAAGGCAGTAAAATTCTAAAACGACCTACGTTCGCAATTGTTTTACAATAGCAATGACAAATAAATTGGTTGGCATCATAAATAGTCCTAAAGTACCAAAAATTAAGAAAATTTTACAACATGAAATAAAATTTCTTGTACCAAATTACAGCTGCCTCCAGAACCCATGACTAGGGGGCTACCGCCCCACATCCCCGTTCTCTCTGTCCTCTGTCCTCAACTGAATTTGTTGAATCCCCCCCCCGAACAAAATTCCTGGGTACGCCACTGGTTCTGGGGCACATACAGCTTCCGATTCAGTGAGTAAAGGGGGTTATATATCTATATAATATTGCACTTTCTTAACATCACGTGTAGGACAGAAACATTAATTACCATTACCGGTATATACACGTAGAAGTTACTTATAACCCGAAACATTTCAGTAAGGTTGGCTTTTCAAAGCGATAAAGTGGATTTTAGAAAAGCAGCGGGAAATTGTTTCAGTCTGTCTTCAATACGTTTCGCTTGTCAGACTTCGATCCAGAAAATTAGAAACTGAGTAATCCCTGCCGTGGAAGTCAACACTGAAACTGTAACAAAACTAAATAAATTTGGCTAATTAGCTCGCTAGTCTAATAGGCAACTTTCGATTGTGTTCTGAACTCAAGTCACGTCTGCGAGACGCGGCCAAATGACAGCAGTCTTATGAACTGATACCTACGAACAGTTTGATATAAACCATGTATTGGTAGTCTGAACGTAGCCGACTGTAATCAGCCGCAAGTCATCACAATTTTTCTGTCGATTTACTTGCTTCTCCTTAATTTCCCCAAACGAGTTCCCAGAAATAGGATCCTCTTAAAAACAACCCATGGTTGCCAATTTCAAAATATATACCTACCGCTAGGTCACTTGTGGAACTTATATCAGGTACATCGAATGAGAAGGGAAAAATTTTAGGAATGAGGAGAGCAAAAGGTCTTGGAAGAAGACAGAATTATTCCGAAATTAACACCCTTCAACACGCAACTCAGGAAAGCAGATAAACTGTCCAAGAAGGGAGGAAATGGGGGAATTCGAATGTAAGTCCAGCTCGACACGACCACGCGGAACTGTCCGGCGATATTTACGTCGGTACGTCAAACAGTGGGTTCAACTTGCTGTCGTACATCGAGGTGGTGACTTATGAATTATGGCTACGAAGCCTTAACAAGCTGGATGGTGTCTTGTTACTAACAAGCACTGTATGCTTCACTTCCTATCTCTCCAATAACACGCTTTTCTCTCTGTGAATGCAGACGTTTCATTTCAAGTAATTCACAACAGAATTTCTGCCTATCATAAATCCCGGCCGGTGGTCTTCTACAGATCGAACACTGGAATCGTTGGTTCGACTTCCACTCGGAGTAGGGACATATGTCTGAAATTTGTCTGTGTTTGTGTAGTTCTGGGATGTAAGGACCTTAAGACAGGACAATCCCACGTAAAAAGAATTCTACTAAATATATACAAAGAAGGCCCACAAAACCGAAAAACCACAAACAAAAAAATACTTCTTTTATGTTTAATAGTGTCATAACTGTTTTCTTACATTTCCCATTAATAAACGGCATAAAATGGTTACTTTTCATCCGACATGAGATTCAAATCTTACTGATACTTAAAATACTTCCCAAGGAATTTTAGTTTTTGGACGGAATATTTATGCAATCTTGCTTACGCATATGACTAATTTAGACAGAGTCACGACATTTTTTTTCTAGAATTAAACTGTGGACCGGAGGCTACATCAGGTCCTGTGTTATTTCTCTGTGCATTTGTTGTGTTAGTTGTCGAGGAAGGTTATGGGTTCTATTCGTGAAAAGAAATAACCTCTCATGGAACAGAATGTTCAGAGAATCACAGACCGCATAACCGTTCACGAAAATCACTACATGTCTATGGTCATCATAAAAGGGAGAATCGTCTGACACGCAGTTCTGAAACCAAGGAAGCCTTATGGAACATAACGTAAATAAATAAAAACAATAAATTTGCAATCTCCACGAAATATTACTAGGAAGATCGAATCAAGGCAGGTGGGAGGGGCGAAAAATTTAGACGATAAATATCGACACAGTGTTAGTCCGAAACCTTCGACAGCAGATACCTGTTGAGAAATCCGAATAAGTGGGACGATAATATTAAAATGTACTTTGAGATAGTTAAGCAGGAATAGAGTCGATTCATAAGGCTGTTGACAAGGGTCAGCAGCGGGCTGTAGTGATCGTGATATCTCGTATTGAGAGAAGCCATGCATGTCACGTATACTGTACATAGTTTTATTTTATATATATATATATATATATATATATATGCTAACAAGAAATATGCGTATGCCAATATATCCAGCCGACAAAGACGGTGACTTTTGACAAAGGACAGAATCTCATCCTCGTCAGAAAGGGAGCCCCAGACTGACAGATATCATAATTCAATATGTAGATTAAAACATGGTACTAATCCTCATGACAGTTTCGACACAAATACTTACTGAATGACTGACCGTCAGTCGTAAAGTGCCTGTCATTTGACTCTGGTCTTTAGAGAGTTCAGTGTGAAATTTAATGTGACGCTACAAATATCAGAAATATTTCCCAAAATTTTGTGTGAAATAGACTACGCGTGTGCCACAGACCTAATATAGTTATGGTCTATTAAACACTAGAACATCCGTCATTAATCTGGTTATCGCTAGAAAATCTTTGTATTATTATTATTATTATTATCATCATCATCATCATCATCGTCATCATCATCATCTACGCAACAAGGTCGTAAACGTGGGACATGCCTCACGTTACTCAACCTGACATTTGGTACCTTAAAATATAAATATCGATTAATCTGTATTGACGGTAAAATATTTATAAAAACTCAATATTAAGTGTGCGTGTTAGATTTTGGGGGTTTTAATTAAAAATTAATATTGCCCTTGGAGATTTTATTCATGCTACAGTACTTTCGTCAAACAATTTAGCTGAAGCAATAACACTTCTCAGTTACGCTGGTGATAGGACAGCTTCAAATCTCAGCCAGAACACCATCCTGAAAGAGACTGCCCGTGGTTTTCCTTACCATCTGCATATAAATGCCAGGTAGTACCTTAAATCAGGCCACGACAGGTTTCTTGCAAGTCTATTTCACAGTCTCAACACAGGTTTTTCTTGGCTTCCCTGTGCCCTAAAGCAAATGCTGAGATGGTTCCCAAGATTCCAAGTTGCCACTACATGCTTCTCATGTAGCCCTCCCGACTTAAATTTAGTAGTAACCAATTTCATGTTTTCTTTACATGTAAAATAACCACTGCCACCGGGTGATAACCCAATTGCAGTAAATAAATATTATTATTATTATTCACTACTCCTTAGGCCAGCATCCCATCTGTCAAGGATACGAAGTCTGAGTTAGCAATAACACTGTCAAATAACTTAAAAACAAATACAATTATTGTATTTGAAGGGGACACTTCATCTTCGTTCCATTCACTGTTTACAGGCCAACTGTACCAGATTGCTGAACAATTTTACAACACAAAATTGAGCATCAAGGTGCTGGAGGAATCCACAGCTGTTCCGGGCGCGAGGAATGTCCTGGTCAAGTTCAGACTAGATTTCGACAACCGAGACTATATTTTGTCGCGGACGAACAAACAGATACACCTGGAAAGACTCACACTGCCTCCCGTACCCTGCTCAGTCCTAATGCGTCTCTTCCCTTTCGGCTTTGTTTTCAATGAGAAGATGGTTATCCTAGATGCCGGCGAGAAGCTCCGTCAGGTGTGTGGCACAAGTCCGGAAGCACTTATTGGAGAGTCCGTGACAGACAACTTCAAGTTGCGGCGTCCAGGAGGCGTTCCCTTCACTTGGAAAAACGTGAGATAATTTTTAATTTGTTCCTGTTTATTCACGTGCTGCAGACAATGAACTGAGTCGAACATACTTTAGAGTTCTGTCTAAGATGTATTACTATTCGTGCCACCCGTTTTTGTGAGCAGCTCACACGTTTTGCCAAACGCAGATTTCAAGGAGCCGAGATTTTCATTGCATCCTGTTTTGCCAACTGCGGCATTTGTTTTTGTGCCTCAGCAGTTTTTGTGTACGAAACTAAAGTATCGATGGGTCCCTTTCCAAGACCTCCACTTACGCTGCGGTGTTACTTCAACGGCATCTTTTTCCGATAACGCCTGGACCTTGTTAATACTGATTGGTGGGCGACTGGTATAATTTACCGACGTTTCTACATCTCTGGTATAGCCGTTACTTAGAGGCCTATTTGCAACGCAGAAGTTGTCTTTAATTTTTAGTAGTGGATGATATGTACACTTACACTAACGAGTGAAAAAGTGATAGGACATTTGGCAACAATTCGTTTATAATTAAAACTTGTCATACCATTCGTCTTTGTAAATGTGCCAATACATCCATTTGTCATACTTATCTCTTCCATTCTTTCGTCATGATTTACGTGTATGATATCTTACAATATATGAGTATAGGGGACAATGGGATTAAAGGGTCTACAGATTGAAGTGGTAATAAACTATCGGTTAGTGTTAAGTAATAACCTTATGTTAATATTAAGTAGGGTCACAATGGCGTGTTTAGACACGGATAAAAATAAATTTTATTTTTTTATTGGTGGATATTAAGGTATGTGGATTTGTATTCTGAATGTACAAAAGGATCGCGGGAAGAATCGTGTTGCAGTTACCACTGGCTCGACTCCAGAAATGCAAAGAACCTGCAAAACCCCAATTCAGGAATACAAGAAATAAATAAGCCCAGAAGTAACATTAGGTTATATAATGAATTCACTAATATACGTCAGCACAACAATTGATATTAGTGAATTCATTACATACTTCATTAAAGCACTTCATGATGCCCTTTCTAAAATTAACATTAGGTTACATATCAGTGTCAGTACTCTTCTATATTTGTGTCTACTTTGCCAAGATTCATGTTATTATATGAACCCAGGTTAGCACACCGATGATAATTTAATTACGTGTAAATATTTTAAATATTAATGTAAATGAGCTTTGAGGTATTAAAACGACAATATCGAAACTGACAAATATTCATAAATATGAGAATATTATCGACACTGACGATGGTTTCTTACCAAGTCGAAACCCGTCGGTTGTAGAAGCAGAAAATGGATAGAGCTTAGTTTGGTGTAATCATACCAATGAGAACTGCAAACAAAGCTATACAAATATTTAACTACAAAATAGTTTCGCCAACCAGTCAGGAAAGGGTAAGCTTCTACTCAATACAATATGCACACACACAAAACAATACCAAGATTCTACCCATATTTGGGTTTCGAGGTGACCCTTGGACGATCGCTTATCACCTAGTGAAGATCGCAGTACCCCCAGTCACAGCCTACATGGAGCTCAAAGAAGTAACTCCGCTATTGTTTTAACATTTTAACATTTTATGGGTGGTTTCTGCTGTGTTTGACAATTTAATACGTGTGCAAATGTGTGACTATGGTAAATACAACGGACCATTTCAAAAGCACTATTTTCACACTGTGAGGGCTCCCTGATGATGGCACCCGTCGGATGTCGAAAGATGTAGGAGTAGATTTTGTAAATATGTTGCGTATATATCACAGTGCATGTAAAGTTGGTTTTATGAGGAGAATTTTACACTACGCATGGTACACGCAATAATAAAAGCAGTAACGAAAGAGAATGTTTGAGAGATTAGGCGTAGATGGACGAATAATACAAATATGTATCTTAGCGATCTTTGGTGTTGAATTGTGTACTGGAATTACGTATCTCAAGATAAGTATGATGGCAGGTTTGAGTGAATGTTATAATAAATGTAATGGTACGCAAAATGCGGGACTTTTTTTGGCCAGTAGATTAACGACAAACTTTACGAACAAGGTTCCTGCGTATGGAAGTTTCTTGCGTGTATGAGTATCCTTCGAAATATTCTCTACAAGAAATGAAAGAACCTGTACACTGTGTTACAGATGTTATACCTGCACTCCGTGTTGTTTGAGTTGGAAATAAATCGGACACCGAAGACAGAGGAGGACACGGACACAACTGTTGCAGAAGGCAAGCACAAGCCCCTACCGCCGTATCTTCTGGACCGACGGCGCGGCAGTCAGGGTACACGCAGCATCCTACTCAAGGGTCAGATGAAGTACATAGACGATATCAAGGCCATCGTCTTTCTTTGCAGCCCTATGTAAGTCATCGTGTACAGAGAAATCCAAGTGCGCAAAGCCACAAGAGTCTGATTAGAACAAGGCAAAATCATATGGTGTTCAAACACTTCTCACAGCGTTTAGGACCGTGACGGAAGCAATAAGTACTAGGAATCGTGCAGGTATATGACTCGAATGCAACTCTATGTAGCCAGATATTTATTTGGATAGGACAGTAATTTAGGTCGAAGATCTGTGTAATTTTCTTTATCCATCCAGGAAAATTACAGACCAGGGCCACGACATTAAGCAGAACTCTGTATACAGGACTCTTAGAAAACGTGTATTTAATGACTCAGTCAGTTGTTAAGATTATACGGCGTCGGTGGTAGGCAAATGAGTGAGCATAAAGCACAAGTGGCATACAGTGGCAAAACAGACCGAAAGTCGACATGGGCTACGTGAAATTGTTCGCTCTTAGTTAGCTCTTTGGTTGGTTGGATGGTTACACAGTAAAGCGAGGGATGGTTATAGACTAAACTATGTGTTAATTATGTAAATAGAGGCCATAAAATTTATTCCACCTGTGTTACCAATCCTGACAAAATTTTCTACCTTTCGTGTAAATGTTTCGCTGTGAGAGGGTGCAGTTTATTTATTGTTATTTAATAACACCGTCAGTGCCTGAGAACATAGAATATCTAATGCTGGGGTGATTAGAGAGTAATGAATTGGAAAAGAAATTAAATAAAAAGTTCGTGGCATAACGTGAGGTGCATAATGAGAAAAAACATGGAAAACACCGGTCAATAGTTTCCAGGTCAAGATTTGAAATGCGATCCTCCGTAACACAAAGCAAGAGTGAGGGTCTCTCGACAAAGTAGTTCGTCGAGAGGATGCTGAGTCTCTACTATCCATCCTCCGAATATGGTTCTGATCGTACGCATCCCTAAAGGTTAACTGCAATTCAGAAATGCTCTAGGGCACAGCCTGTAACTTGTATGCATGCAAGGAACCTTCTGTCCAGGGTCAATACTGCCGGATGCATCTTCACGCACTGTCACAGAGAAACCTTTTACTGTAGCAAGACCCAATTGTTTTAACAATATCGCAGTCTGAAAATGTTTTATATAGATTGGAAAGTTTTCACAAAACCCTCGTTGACAAGAGGCAGTGTAGGGTGGGGCAGCGTGGTGCTGCTTGGGCGTAACCCTCAGTCAGCAAATACACGTATTTAGTGCAACATAAAAGAATTACAAAATCAGTGCAAAGCTTGAAGACTGCCACACAAGTTTCAGACAAAACTTTGAAATAAAGTGAAATAAAGTGAAATGACAGCTTGATGCAACAATGCAATTTATTGAAGTTTCTTCAGCTCGACATGTTTCGGGTACATACGCCCATCATCAGGAGCACTAGATATTAAGTTGCAGCATAAGGTTTTCTCAGTTTGTAGACGGGTGGTGGTCCTGATGAAGATGCACGGTCAAACAGCCCTCAATAGACAAAACTTTAAAAAGGGGGTTCAGGTTGAAGAAGCTCAGTACATTCCGTTGTATCAAAAGCGTCTAGTTTCTTCTCCGATCTGAGCTTCTTGTAACAATATTATAAAACGCATCATGTGTAGGGGTAACTGCCTGTACGATTTTTGCTTGCAGAATAAATAATATGGATGAGTTTCCGAACATGGGACTCTTCCTGAACGACCTGAACCTGCATGGTATGAGTCGTGAAATGGTCTTAGCCGGGTGGCAGCACTGTTCTAGGTAAGGGAAAGAGAAATAAATCGCAAAATGCCATAATCTACGAAACTGGATCAGAGGTGAAATCTATACCGATTTCTCAAGAGACGGAAAACGCAAATGGCGAAACGTGAAAGCAACGACGCACAACGATGTGTATGTCAGCGTCAGTAATTTCACACATTTCAGTCATAATTTTGTGTTTGATCTGGCAACTGTTTTTAGCTGGAAAGTAATGACAAATGACACTGAGAACAAATTCTAAGGAAACTCCTGCAACTGCTTATTGTGTAACTAACACAACTACATCATGTTTTTCCGAAAACGCCATGTGGCTTAACAGCCACAGTGTCCGTCGAATTTGGGATGTCGGTAGGTAAGTGAATTCAAATATAAGCAATGAATGTGAAAATACCCAACAAAGTTTACACAAGTTATGAGGCCTAAATAAAATTTATTATCCTCCACCGTGTTACGGTCTACATGACCATCTTCAGAGAAATACTTAAGATATTAATGGGTGGCACCCAGGTTTACATGTAAACAGAAATACAGATAAAATATACGTTGATGTAGCACATAGTGAAATTGTGATATAAAATATTTAAAACTAAGTGGATCCCCTACTGAAGTATCAATGTATAATTTGTTGGAACTGGTAAACGAAACTGGGTAGGAATGCTATTTAGCTGTGGATGGTGTGTATTAAATGGAAGTTATTACGTACCAGAGCCATACATGAAACTGTAAAATGGGTACCAGGTCTTTCCCGGGGGTAAAGTGCGGCCGGGGCGTGCTGCTGACCACTCACCCTCTTCTAGTGCCGCAGTCATGAAAGAGTAGAGCTATAATTTTACCCACCCTCTGGGCCACACTGGACCTGTAATGGGATCATTTTACCTTTTTTTTCTATTACACATCAGAGCGACTTATTACGTATCAGAGCCACACATCAAACTGTCAAATATATGCCTAGGCTTTGAAATGTTATGCATGCCTATTATACATAAATTTGTATTAGGCTCTGTCCTAGTATAGTACTTTAATCCCACCCAGCCTCCTGTAAAATGGGTACCGCGTCTTTCCCGGGGGTAAAGTGCGACCGGGGCGTGCTGCTGACCACTCACCCCCTTCTAGTGCCGCGGTCGTGGAAGAGTAGAGCTATACCTCTACCCACCCTCTGGGCCACACCGGGCCTGTAACGGGAAAACTTCACCTTTTCACTTTTTTACAGTACTTAATACTCGTCAATACATCCATTCCTGTTAAGGCATGTGTTTTAAATATTGTAATTGTTTGCATAATTAACTGTTACTCGTAGAATAAATATTCTTGTCAAAAAAGATGCTTAAAATATTATAATTTTATAAAATTGCATTAAAGTTTTCACATGCCAGTATACTGCGCATGCGTGTACATATGACACCTCGTTACGTGTGTTGCCACCAGACTGGAGCTGATGTTCGAGAGAGCCGAGCAGTGGTCTTCGGAGCTAGAAAAAAATTACGAAATGCTGGACTGCTGGAAGAAGAGAGGCGACGACCTGCTGTACTCCATGATTCCACGCTCGGTAGCAGACAGACTCCGAACAGAAAAGAATTCCCTCAATACGTGTCAGGTACGAGTGCACGGGGTTCTTGAAAGGTGTTATTTGCTTCGAGACTTCTACAACTTTTCTGGTTTTCAGGGCGGCGATTATTTCGAATAAGCACTTCTGGAACGCAGTATCTTACAGTCGGGTGTCATAGGTACATGCTGCCTCTTTCTTCCAGATAGCGACCCTGAAGACGGAATTTTGTATTCCACTTCTTACATTATAAAATGTAAAAGTGGCCGCAGAACTCTCTCCCTTACCAATGTCAAACTTGCTCTTCATATGCTACGCCACACCCACTGAAACTTCCCTTTACACAAATACATCTCGCGCGGGAACGCTAGCAAATTCTGCTAGAATCAACACAGGTGCTTACTCGTAGTTCCAGTAAATACACTTCTCGCGTCTTTTATTTCCTATTTTAGACTTTTCAAATAAATTTTTGCACAGAGTTTCCACAGTAACACGTAGCATATTTTTCTATCAATCCGACATATGTATGTACAGAGTGTATCAAAATGATTGGAGCGGTTTTGAAGTTGATTATATTCACAAGTATGGTGAACAGAATTATAAGTACTAGTAGAATTGAAAGAGTAACTCAACAAGTTTATGACACATACCTACAAATGTTCGATGTATGCACCCTTCGTCACACGGCACACATCGAGGCGATAGTCCAATTCCTGCCATACTCTGCTCAGCAAGTCAG
>Ga0123355_10017653_pt1 | contig 11287 bp, 6 predicted proteins | sample TergutEmb28metaG_3_FD_89872 | JGI IMG/M metagenome (GOLD analysis project Ga0123355, IMG submission 89872) | Embiratermes neotenicus P1 segment gut microbial communities from Petit-Saut dam, French Guiana - Emb289 P1 | ecosystem: Host-associated > Arthropoda: Insects > Digestive system > Gut ...
AGCCCATCTCATTCTTCTCGATTTTATCACCCACACAATATTGGGTGAGGAGTACAAATCATTTAGCTCCTCGTTATGCAATCTCTTCCATTCCCCCGTTACCTCGTCCCTCCTAGATCCAAATATTCTCCTCAACACCATGTTCTCAAACACCCTCAGCTACCTTTCCTCCCGCAATGCAGCGACCAAGTTTCACACCCATACAAAACAACAGGCCAAATTATAGTTCTATATAACTTAATCTTTAAATTTTTGGATAGCATATGGGTGAGGAGAGGGGGGTGTATAGGGTCTTGGTGGGGAAACCGGAGGGAAAGATACCACTGGGAAGACCTAGGCATATATGGGTGGAGAATATTAGGATGGATCTCCAGGAGATGGGATGTGGGTATATGGACTGGATTGGGCTGGCCCACGATAGAGACAGGTGGCAGACGCTTGTGAGTGCGGTAATGAACTTTCGGGTTCCGTGAAATGCTGGGAATTTCTTGACTAGCTGCAAACCAGTTAGCTTCTCAAGAAGAACTCTGCACCATGGAGTAAGTTATGTCGACTGTCTGCTAGCGAGGTCCTTCAACTGTCTGCTGGCGCGGTCAGGACCTCGCTAGCAGAAAATCGACATAATTAGCATGACAAATGCCTATTGCTGCGTATACAGTGTTGAGACTCCTGATGATGGACATTAGATCTGTCCGAAATATGTAGAGTTCTTTATCAAAAATAAATTTGAGAAATAGTGCATCTCGTTGACTTTTATTGTAAGAATATATAATGATGCACGGCACTCTGAATATCAAATGAGCGGTGACGTTCACTTGTATGTAAACTAGGAAACACGTGTCTCTAAAGGAAACCACTGCAAGTGTTTCTATGTGTGATTTCGGGCTTCCGCTGCAGTGTAAATGAGATCTTTGCTATTCTGGAATGTTACGTAGCGTAGAATGGTAGTTACTGAACGACGTTCTGGGACAACCTGTCGGTCCCATTTTCAAGGGTCATGCATTTTTATTTTTGGACTAAAACTGCTTGACCCTTGAAAATGGGACCGAAAAGTTGTCCCGAAACTTCGGTTAATAAGTATCAATCTGCGCTGCGTAACATCCCAGAAGAAAGAAGATCTCGAGTGTTTCTATTTTGACCATCCAGTTAAGAACTGGCATCTGATTCTATGAGCCTCATTCCATCTGTTTTAGCGACATACGATCAAAACTTCCGATATACTGAAGTAGAACAATCTGACTAGTTATTGGTTTTCATTCTTTATCGGAATGAACGTGCCGGAAATATACACGTTTGTAAGTGCCAACTTCAAACTGCCCACCTCACGGTTACTGAATTGCTCACAACTCGTCCGTTTACAAGAGACTTACCTCAGGTAACATTTACCGGGGAACCTCAAACCTACTGTGTAGATTCAACTTCTATTTAACTAACATTCACAAACATGACTTTTAAATAATTTAATTAATGGGGTTCTTGCAATTAATTAATATATATTCACTACTTAATTACAATACGAGAATGAAATCGGTAGAACAAAAATGAACCGTGCACTACAGTTTCTTTATCTGCAATGATAATCGCGAAACCAAAAATCTCTCTGGTCCTGCAAATTTTCCGCAGTGTTTTCTTCTCTTTCCTATTGTCAATAAACAGTTAATATCAAAGAAAAAGCCTGCCCTTACCTGACTACACATGTCCCTATGACAGGGGACGAAGCCATACCCCAAGGAAGCATCCTGGGACCGCTACTATACATACTATATACATCCGACCTGCCGATATCCAGGGACACAACGATGGGCACATTCGCGGACGATACAGCTATATTCGCGACCCATGCAGATCCCACGACAGCCTCACGAAACCTCCAGGAACACTTCAATATCGTAGAGAACTGGCTAAAAAATGGAAAATAAAAGTAAATGAAACCAAGTCTTCACACATAACCTTTACATTTAGGAAGGTCAACTGCCCAGAAATAAACATCAATCAAACCGTACTGCCACAAGTAGAATCTGTAAAGTACCTAGGACTACATTTCGATTGCAAACTAAACTGGAAAGAGCACATTGCCAAGAAAAGAAAACAAACTGACTTAAAAGCAAAGGAAATTAACTGGCTAATAGGGAGAAACTCAAACCTATCATTATAAAACAAATTGCTAGTCTACAAAGCAGTGATCAAACCCATTTGGACATACGGAATAGAACTGTGGGGATGCGCCAACATATCCAATGTAGCATTCATACAGAGATCACAATCAAAAATCCTCAGAACCATAGCAAATGCTCCCTGGTATGTATCAAATCACACACTCCATACAGACCTCAACATCCCCTATGTAAGTGACGTCATCAATGAAAGAATTGGCAAACACCTCAACAAGCTAGAATCCCACCCCAACCCACTAGTGGAGACACTAACACAACCGATGAGAAACAGAAGGTTAAAAAGACGTTGGACCTCCGACCCTCAAGACTAAGGTGACATCGCTGGATGGTCACCCTACCAAGATTACATAATAGGATAGCAAATTAGATTAAAGATTGTGTAAACCCAAACGAACTGATGGCTAATAAATAATATAATAATAAAAAAAATAAAGTCCTTAGTGACAAGGGGATTTGTTAGATCCCTACCAATCTTTATGATAGGCATATCGTAAGTGCACATTGCGATCACAGGATGGACGTTTAAACGCTCTTCGCACATTCTAACTTTGAATAGTCCTATTTTAATTTAATTCCGATGTCATTATTTAAGCCGCTTAACAGCAAAATATTTTATTGTCTCATCTTTGAAAGCTCTTTCCGAGACTGCTCTGCGGGCCCGGGCCGGATATGCGTTACAGTATAGCAAATACGCCAATTTAGCAGTCACACTAACGTAATATTTTTGTTTTAAATGCCCCCTGAAGAAATATTACACAGAGTCCAGGCGAAAAAAGAGAATATCCCACGTACAATAAACAAGAAGGCTAAATGGATTGGTCGCATCTTGCGTAGGAACTACCGTCTTAAATACGCTACTGAAACAACGACAAAAGGAAAGACATAAGTGATGGTAAGATGAGGAACAGTAGGTAACGAACGAGAGGATACTGGAAATTTAAAGAGAAAGCACTCTATCCCACTCTGTGGAGAACTAGCTTTGGAAATAGCTATGGACCTGTCCTAAGACACTACGAATAGAAATGTTTCCGTCTCACGTTGGGCAATTGAAATTGAGGTAGGGTTTTGTCTTAATGTGTGCTCAAGACACGCTTTGTATACCAGTGAGATGGTTTTGCTTTTCTCCAAAAGGATATTCGATTATTGAGATACGTGTCGATATCTATGATATGGGATTAAAATTTAATTCTTTCGTTGATTATGATTTTTGCTTCTAGTGACGGACCTTTGTGAAATCATATTCGTTAAATGTTCACAAAGGATATGAATACAAATGACTGATCTTGCATAAATCGACTGTTTAAATAACAACAGAAATCTGTCACTGAATAAAAAAAAAATAACTACGATCATATAATTGCCGAGCAAATAATACATAATTCCGAGTTGAAAAAGGTACAGAAGTAAGTGGTCGTGGCATGAGTCACCATGCCAGTGCTCGCCCGGAAGAACTGGGGAAAGCCACGAAACCCCTCACTGAGTAAATGCGGTTACTGGAACGAAATAAACTATGGGAGCTTCGGAATATAAATCAATGGTGTACCGAATCTGAACGCGAATTTCAGTAGCTTTTCATAAGGAATTCCCGACATCCATAAATTGTGTCATTTTCAGCCGTGTACTTTGTGACATGCATTCCCCCAAATAATCATTACAGTACACAGAATCTATCACATAGTTCCTTTTATTTACCTCCTACACTTTTCACTCGCGATTCACCATCTTTGGAAAGAACATTCCAATACACTGACAGATACCTACAAAATTGTTACACATTATGTGTAAATTGGTCCGACCATGTCCGCATAGTCACTAAGCATAATTTACATAATCAGTTTTACAATAAAAGTGCACAAAATATGTAAAGCCAGTGCTACAGGCTGATACGGTAATTTAATTGGGATTCATTAAACTGAATCAATGCAGAAAAACAAAAGGAATGACACAACAGATTGTGTGCTGTGGTGGTTTTTTGTTGGAATTTCAGGCATGTTCTTATGAAGCGACTACGTAATTGCATTAATTTTGCCGAAGGGTAAAGCATTTTGAGTGAAATTTAAAAAAAAAAGTTGAAATACAATAAACATGAAAGAGAGTACTGTTGCATATTTGTACACTAACCCACCACAGACCGAGTCAATAGCCCTGTCTGTTACTTACCAGTTCGCTTGTTTTAAGTTTGCACACTATCTGCAGATAGGGGAATAATAACAACGTTGTTGAATGTTTAAATGAGTCACTTTATCACAACACAAGCTGCGCCTGCACAGATTGCTTGTTTTTAAGAAACGCTAAACTTTCTTGAAAAAATTAACTAGTATCTGCTGAAACTTGCGACATCAGTCAAACAGAAAGCCTGCCTGAGTGTGCACTCCTAAATTTGCGGGAAAAAAAGTGGCTTCCAACAATTCGTAGTACGTGTGATGCTTGATTTATAGTACGCGCATGCATGCGTACTCATATCTGTTGAACAAGTGGCCGATTATTCTGAATATCCGAACAGTCGTGACTTCACAGCTGACTGCATTTCTCGGTAAATGTGTACACGTAAGACGTCGATGCTGGGAAACGTAATGCTTTCACATACGTAGCTTCGACCCAGTGCCATTACCTGGAATCTTAATACAAAATTACGGTTTGACATGACGCAGATCACATATCAGTTGTCTTTTCTTATAGATTTCCTATACCCATCAGCTCTACAGTGTTATAGACCGTGGAGAAGCCTGTCAGTCCTTCAGCCTCTCCCTCTTTCCTGCCTGTATCAAGCTGCTGAACGACCGTACATTTAAACGTTAAGCTGCTTTTTACGCTCTTTTATTGTCTTAAAAATGGCTGGGCTGTAAGCATTCAACAAACGTCATACGTAAGAATATACTTCTCCGTTCAGTGATACCAACAAAATGACAGTACCACCACCGTCTGTACAATTAATACAGATTTCGTAATTTTTTCTCCCAATAATCACGTTTGGATTGATCCATATCATGGAATGGCGATTACTGGAAGGCCTCTCACCGCGTAAGTTCGGGTTCAAACTCAGGTGGTTCAATATGAGATTTGTGATGGAAAATGTGGCCCCGAAACAGATTTCCCTACGATAATTTCGGTTTTCGCCTGTCATTATCACACCACGAAGATTTCGAAATCATTCATTTATCCATCCATCACCGACGGTATTTCTTAAACTCACATCGTATTCGTCGGAGGGTAAAACATTTTGTGTAAAATTTCATAAAAATGTTCAAGTACAATAAACATGAAAGAGAGTACTGCTGCATATTTATACACAAACCCACCACTGTACGGAGAGATACACAGCAATGCGCAAACCAAATCAATAGCCCTGTCTGTTACTTACCAGTTCGCTTGTTTTAAGTTTGCACACTATCTGCAGATAGGGGAATAATAACAACATTTTTGAATGTTTAAATGGGTCACTTTATCACAACACAAGCTGCGCCTGCACAGATTGCTTGTTTTTAAGAAACGTTAAATTATCTTGAAAAATTTAACTAGTATCTGCTGAAACTTGCGACGCCAGTCAAACAGAAAGGCTGCCTGAGTGGTCACCCCTAAATTTGCGGAGGGAAAAAGTGGCTTCCAGCAGTTTGTAGTATGTGTGATGCTTGATTTATAGTACGCGCATGCGTGCGTACTCATATCTGTTGAACAAGTGGCCGATTATTCTGAATATCCGAACAGTCGAGACGTTACAGCTGACTGCATTTCTCGGTAAATGTGTACACTTCAGACGTAGATGCCGGGAAACGTAATGCCTCCACACATGTAGCTTCGCCCCATTGCTGTTACCTGGAATCTTAATACAGAATTACGGTTTGACATGACGCAGACAACATATCAGTTGTCTTTTCTTATAGATTCCTGTACTCATCAGCTCTACAGTGTTACAGACCGAGAAGAAGCCTATCAGTCCTTCAGCCTCTCCTTCTTTCCCGCCTGTATCAAGCTGATGAACGACCGTAAATTTAAATGTTAAGCTGCTTTTAAGACGCTCTTTTATCGTCTGCAAAATGGCTGGGCTGTAAGCATTCAACAAACGTCATACGTACGAATAAACTTCTCCCTTCAGTGATACCAAACAGTACCACCACCGTTTGTACAATTAATACACATTTCTTCAAGAATAATCATTTCGGGATGCCACTTGTCAAGCAAATGTAAAAATGTTATTTTTTCTCCCAGTACTCAGTCACGTTTGGATTAATCCAGGCCATGGAATGGCGATTACTAGCCGGCCTTTCACCGCGTAAGCGCGGGTTCAAACCCAGGCCATTCAATATGAGATTTGTAATGGAAAATGTGGCCCTGAAACAGGTTTCCCTACGACAATTTCGGTTTTCGCCTGTCATTACCACAACACGAAGACTTTGAAATCATTCATTCATCTATCACCGACGGTATTTTTTAAACTCACACCGTCGTTAAATAACAAGCGGGATTGATCGTGGATGCTATTGAAATCATTTCTGGAAGCTTCTCCACTCATCCGCGCATGATTTGATGTGTGCGTGCGTGCTTGCGTGTATATGGGTGCGTATGCGTATGAAGACCGAACAAAATTCTGCGAACTCAGCACACGTGTTCTTCTCGTGGTCCGTCATGAAATGTTACGACAAAAGGATATAGTCCCTAATTTTACCAGTTGTTTCGTATTCGTGTGCAAGTTTATTTCTGGAACTAACGAAGAGAAAGTGACGTGTAGGCAGACATAATGACATGAAGGGTTACACGGTGTGTACCTATTAAGGTGATCAAACGAAGAAGGATGAGGGGGGGGGGGGGGGTATGCCCCCCCCAAGGGAAAAAGAAGATGTTTTAAAAAAATTAAAAGGGGTTGTACCTAAAATGGTGACAAAAAGAAGAAGGAGGGGGGGGGGGGGGGCATGTCACACGCCAAGGTAAAATGAGAATGTTTACAAATATGTAATGGAAAAATTCCGTGGGAAGGTACCATTTTGAAGCCCCCGCGGAGCAGAGGTAACAGTACTCAGGGGCGCACTCAAAGGGGCCGGGCTGCCAGGCTGCCGGGCTGCCGGGCTGCCGGGCTGCCGGGCTGCCGGGCTGCCGGGCTGCAGCCTCACCCCCAACCAAATAAAAGTATAAAAGAACACAAATTTTGTAGACACGATATCAAAAAATTTACGTGATTTTTCCTTCGGGCGACATCAGCCACTGAAATCGGTTGATAATTTTTAAAATTAAAAAACTTGGAATATTTTAGAGGAAATTAAAAAAAACAATGGGACCTTGTGACTTAAATTAGGTGAGTGAAACATGGAATGTTTCGTATTCGTACTTACATACATACATGCTGTTGCAAAGAATGTTATGTTACAGTTATATTCATGCCATGATTTTTGCAACACAGTTTTTTTTAAATCAAATGCAAGTATTACATAGTCTCAGGGACAGCCCCTCGCCCCAGTAAATAATTCCGGGTGCGGACCTGACAGTACGTGTAATATGAGACGGTTTAAGGGAATATGACGTAAGGATTTTAACTTAATTCTTCTGAGATCTGCGCTCTTCTGGTATTTTACTTGGCGTAGGTTGGTTGTTACCGACGTTTCGGGACAATCTATCGGGTCCATTTTAAGTCTTGGACTACATGGCTTTTGAAGAAGGCACCGATAGTTTATCCCGAAACGTCGGTTAATCACTACCTATCTACGCTGCATAAAATCCCAGACGAGCGCAAATCTCATTTACACCATGGCGAAAGCTTGAAATCAAGCACAGGTTCTTCTGGCTCTGGGTAGTACACAGTTTAGAACTCTTGCGAGCAAAGTGAGAATGTTAAGACGACAGTTTGCTGGCCACGTGGGCGTTTATTGACTTCTCAAGAAGGAATATGTTTTATAAAGTTAGTCGACTACGTGGTTAGTTATGAATAAGACGGTAGCACCAGACACTTCAGATACAGTCCGCGCTTCAGCTGAAAAGAGGAACTTCAAAATTCGATGCTTTAACGTAGAGACGGCAGAAAGACTGAAGTAATTACAGAAATCAGTTCTTGACTTACGGCCTCGAAGATTCCGTTCCGATATGCAACTCACGTCCTTTCAAATGCGTTGCTATACATTTGTCAACTGTTTAAGGTGTGTTGCAATAGCAGGAACATCTTATCCAGCTCTGCAACAGCATCGCATTTCTCTGTTTCATATCTACTGTCATACTGCAGGTGCCTCTGTATTTTCAGATTTCATTTCCTATACAACTTCATAATTTTTTAATGCGGCTGAACAGAGAAGTACGGATGAAACTAACAGTAACATAAACACACGATTAAATCATTCGTGCGGATTACTTCATGTTTCTAATTCATGAGAAATACAGGAACTTCCATTCAAAGATAAGGCACAACGTGTTTGAATAAATTCTTGGATTCGTTGTCGAAGTTTCTAGGAAATATTCTTGTATTTTTACGAAACACTTTTATCGCCTGCTCTTCAGCCCTTTATCTTATCACGCTTGTCAGGAGGGGGGGGGGTTAGAAAAACTTATCTCAAACATTTCCTTTTTCGTTTAGATATACAGACACACTCTCTCTTTCTTCTTAGTTCTGCATAACGCGCCTGGAATTCTAAGTATATCTCAAAGATAAACTAATTCTCTCTCCTCTGTTTCCTTGCGTTCTGAATATGTGGCGGCTACTGAGATACCGTACGCAGTGTAGTACACATATCAATCTATTTCGTATTTACAAGCCTTTTCACCGCCCTGCGTCACAGGGAAAAATATTCCATAAGTATATGACGTCAGATCATCTTCTACGTAGAATTTTAAAGCAAAAGTATATGACGTCAGATCATTTCCTTCGTAAAATTTTAATTTAATAGCAGCTTCTTATAATTCAGTGCTTATGTCTTTCAGTACACTAACCGCCATGTATCAGAAGATTTTACATTACTAATGAAGTTTATTACAGATTATTGCAGAAGAGGACCAATGCAATATACGTTTGTCAGAAGTATTAAACAAGACGTTATTAATATATGTGGTATCCCATCCATTTGTTTGCAATTTTATTCCTCAAAATAGCATAGTCTAAGAAAATCCAGATAAGAAAGGTTGATTTAGGTGAGAGTCTGTTAGACAAAACGAGTCCACACTGTCATAAGGTGTGGGGAAGAAAACAGAGTTCAAAAAATCTAAAAAATAAGACGTTATGTTTTGTCATTTATCTGATTTAGTTAGAAGGTTTCGGCTAAATCCAATGATCGGTTCTGGGTAAAGAAAATCACTCTCTCAGCTTCAAAAATTTATTCTTAATAATGTTTCTGAAATGTCAAGTCGATTATGAACTGTATAAATAATATGAAGGGGGAATAGCTGGTCATGTCCCAGCCTTCTACCAACAAAAATAACAATAATCACCAGACACCCCTTTCACCAACATGACAACGTTGCAGTGAAATTAATGTCTGGTAAAATGCTTATACCTCAGTTTGAGAAACTGATTAGAGAGCCAATTTCTTTAGTGGAGTCATTTTCGTAGGAATAATAGACACCCAGCTTGTAAAGAAACTCCTTGAATTTTACGGAATTCGAATGTTCAAACCGGGTTAAAAACGGTCCACCTTCGGACCCTATCTGAGACCAAGGGAACAAGTCCACAATCACCCACCTTATTTCTTTAACGACCAAATCAATATCGTGAACAAACTTACGCCCAGGTTTTCATAATGGTCTCTTTACCTTCAAATTCCCCTCAAATTTGTTTTTAAGCATATCAGATACCTGTTATACATATTACGTGGTTTGCTCTTCCCATTCTCCTTCATATAAACGCTCTAAGGAATACAAATTGTAAAACTCCTCAACATTTAGGCAATCTTCTCCGTCGTCACGTCACGACATTCCTTTTGTATCCTGATAGTCTCCTTGGCAGTCTGTTCGTATTAACCCTCAATATTCTTCAGCTACGCTACAGAATACTTCTGTCCTAACTCAGAAACTGCATTAGTTTGTTAGAGTGCTTGCCATTTGTTAAATGCTATAACAAGCGCAGATTTAAGCCACCACTATACTGTGCTGCACTATAAGCCTTAAGTTTTTCTTTAAAATATTTCTATTTTGAATAGACGTTTCAAAACTTTTCAAACCTTGTGAATAGTGTAATTAATATTTATAATAAAATACAGCTTTGAGTAGTAACAAATTCTGAAATGAATGAGAAACGGGAACGTGTTGCATAATCTGGACATAAGTTAATGTTGTCTTAGGTGTTTCATGCCTGTATCCACAGAGAATTTTTGCGCACAGTCAATATCGGAATGTACTGGCCAAATAGCTATGGAACCAGCTGACATAATACAGCAAACGTTAAATTTACTGTGTTCACAAAAAATGAGGAACAATGTCGAAAGCACTTCTTAAAGTAAACAGATTTAGTCTGTCCTTGAGTGATCCACACGCGTTAGTAAACAAACTGTTCGAAGAGTAACTATGTTTTGTGAAACCACGCTGAAAAGGATTAGGACTGTGTTGGAAATTATAATATAAATAATCACAATAATTTCAAACACTGGAAAACATTAAGTAAACAGATGGGTCTCTAAGTCCCAAATGTACTGCTGCTGCCTTTTACAAGAACTGGTACAAGAAAAGTATTTATCAAAAGAATGTAAGTGTCCCAATAGTCATTTTCAAGTTAAAAATATACGTTCATAAAGGAGCAGAGCTATAAAATCGTTCTCCAACTTTAAAAGATGGAATTTCGGCAGTACCCCACACAGTACGATGCGTCTAAGACGACTTGCTGATAGATGTACAAAAATATGATGCGTAGGTGGAAAATCTAAACAAAATGAGGAAACGTAAGTCAGATAGTATGTAAAAGGTAAAGTTCACCCTATAACCTGTAATTAAGGCACAGAAGGGGAGTAGAGGTATAGCTTTACTCTTTCTTTAACCTCAGCGCTGGAAGGGGGTGGGTGGTTAACGCCACGCCCCGGCCGGGAACAACCCGGTGCCCACTGTACAGGAGGTTGGGTGGGCCCCAGGGCTGGTCTGGACGAGTGCAGAAAATCGCGCACCTATCAAAACAGATATCTAGTAAAACTTATTATTATTATTATTATTATTAT
>Ga0123355_10017655_pt1 | contig 11286 bp, 4 predicted proteins | sample TergutEmb28metaG_3_FD_89872 | JGI IMG/M metagenome (GOLD analysis project Ga0123355, IMG submission 89872) | Embiratermes neotenicus P1 segment gut microbial communities from Petit-Saut dam, French Guiana - Emb289 P1 | ecosystem: Host-associated > Arthropoda: Insects > Digestive system > Gut ...
ACACTGTGAGAGAAAGGCGAGAATATGTTGTACACGAACTGAAATGAAATTCGAAACGTTCTGATTGGTTGACTGCCTATTTGAAAAATAAGAAAGCAATTTAGATCTGTATAATGGCAGGCCGCACATTTGACCCTGTGGATGAAGCCGTCTCTTCCAGTTACACAATTATGTAACATTTTAATCTAACCAGGATGGACGGTGTTTAACAAAGGCTCCTGTCACTGACACGTGATTTTATGTTGTCAGCGTTCACGGAAAATCAACTTAAGCTAACAGCTACACGTGTTCTCCAAACCACCTGAAAATGGCAGTGGAGGTAATTTTTAAAGGTGAAGCATGTGAAGTATATCTCACACAACGTATACGTTTAACAGTTTGCAACTGGTGTTTAGCGACGTTTTACACTTAAATGCTTTTCTTTGCATTTAACAAAATAATACGCATTACGAGATCCTGCTGAGCCCTGCTCTGTCGTCTGAGCAAATGTTGCTCTTTGTTGTATCAATGTTATAAATTGCCATAAAATGTGTGTGAAAGAGTTTTAATGTTACATCATGGCAATTATCAATATCACCAAAATCATCATTGTGTCAATGCATAATGCGCAGTAATACAAACATTAGGTCTTTTTAATTCTGCATGCTTAGTTAAATGTGTTGTATTTCATCTTTTCTTCTTTGTTTTCTCTTTCTGTGCTGTGCTGTTTATATCCAAGTATGCAATATTCTGTTGGTACTGACTGGTAATCGGCCGCTAGACTACTGAGCCGGCCCGTAAGTAATAAAGAGTTATATTATTATTATTATTATTATCATCATCATTATCATCATCATCTCTTTTATGCAGGGTATTTATACTTATATTCCTGAGACGAACTATGTCCCTGGGGAAAACAGTGTTGCAGTTATTCTGTTGTTACTAATCATGGTGCTTATATCGTTAGTTTCAGTGTTGAATCTATTGTACTTTTACATTAGTACTTTCCGAAGTAAGTGCGCAGTGCCCAATATGGCTGTTTTCTGGAGTTCCTTGACTTCATGTTTTCCTGGTATGCCGCTCATGTATTTTCTAAATGACTTTGAAATAGTCCCAGTCGCCCCTATTATTACTGGTATCACCTTTGTTTTTACATTCCACATGCGCTGCATTTCTGTTGTAAGGTCTTTATATTTTAGAATTTTCTCGGCTTCTTTTTTAATCACATTTCTCTCTCCTGAGATTGCAACGTCTATTAACATACATGTTCCCCTTTCATTATCACGGATTATAATGTCTGGTTTGTTGTTGGCGATAGTTCTGCCAGTTTGTACTTGTTGATTCCACAATATGGTTACCTTGCCTCCTTGACTTGTTTCTACTGATTTTGGCACATGTTCATACCAGTGCTTTTTGTCCAATTGTACCCCTGTTCCCTTGCATATGTTGAAGTTTAGTTGTGCACACACTCTATAAAGTCTTTATTATTAGTTATTATTATTATTATTATTATTATTAGTAGTAGTAGTAGTAGCAACAACAGCAGCAGCAGCAGTAGCAATAGTGTCTCTCCCCAGAGTGCTGTTGTGTAGGTTTCTTGTAGCCTCGTTTCCTTTCGTTTGTATTCGGCCACTAGAATGTTGATTCAGCGCCTAAATAAGCAGACAGTTCCCCTGACATAAGGTCATTATGCACGTTTATTAAACTGACCGGCGTCTCTTCGTCGGGGTAACAACTTAACCGTCACAGGCCTCGCTTTTTATCGGTTACCATTTCATAAATATCATTAATCTTGAATGTATTTTATTAATTAAGCATAAATTCGTGTATATTAAATTATGGCATTTAGCCGGGGCTTTTAAAAAGACTACTTACGAAGAAAGGATAAGTGTAAACATTCATAAGTTTACAAAGTACAAAGTACACTTCTGCACTTATGTCATATGGAGCGATGAAAGACAATGCAGGATTGGTAACTCATATTTTCGTGTGATGACAAGCGGTGATTTCTAAGAAGTAATACACAAGATTTCAGCTTTAATTACAGCGCAGCGGCAGTGCGTCGCTGGTGCAGTTTTTGTGACGTGCGTGACAAGAGAGCAGCAGCGGTCAGATCGGTGCGGGTACTCAAGTAATCACATCGGGTGCCCTAGTCTAACGTAAAGCAACATAAGCCGCGTCTTCATGATCTCTCCTGTACTCCCAACAAAATGTGGGACTATAACTTGAAGCTTTTTTTGTGAGTACGTCTGTACGGGTTACATATTTGTGTTCATCTGTTTATTTTCTCAGTTATTGAAAGGCATTCTGAACCAGGGTTTGAGATCAGTTGTGCCAAGGGGAAAAATGGAGTAAGGTTCTTTTCTTGCGTACTGTCGAGAGAAGTCAAGAGAATCGTTTTACGAGAAGTTGTGATTTGACAAATGGGGATGCAGTGTTCAAAGTGTTACTCAGAAAGCCTGTTATGCGTCATTTTCATACACCTACAGCTCATCTTGATTATTCTTCTCAAACGACATTTCCGAGCCAGTCCAATTTCTTCCAGACGTAAGTCAGTTAGCATACATCTATCCCCCACCCACCCCCTCCCCATTCATCCGGAATTCGATAAATTTGAGTCATCGATATTCTCCGATTAAGAATTGTGAAATTTTACACAATTCATATGAATTCTTGGAGGAGAGATCAGAAGGTTTCTTCTACCTGAACCTGACAACACAATTTTCGTCATTAGTTGGTCCGAACAGTCCCAGCAAAACATAAATCAGGAGTATCGTCCTTTCATTATTATCTTCTTTTCTCATTTGCTTCATCCCTCGTTCATCCACCGTTCTCCTTGGTGTTTTTTTTTTTAACAATTTTCAAACCAGTCCCCACAACACTTAATCGTCTAGTAACAGCTTTCTTTAGGATAGTAAGGTGGATGGGAACAAGCAGTATCAGCTGGTCAGGTAAAAACACAGGAAGTTACCAATACACGACACTAGATATTGCTTGGGTTCGTAAATATTTATTTTTACGTTTCACGTTATCATTTTCCATTTTTTTTCTTTCTTTTCTCGTCTCACTCATAGTACATGCTGTGTTTAACGAAACAAATAATCAGGAAAATATTTACAAACATATTTCAGTCATAACATTAAACGAGTGTATAACAGAACAAGTATTACAAACCGATACTGAAACTTGTGGAAACAGAAGGATGAATCGTTGGCTTCAGAGAACCAGCGAAATGCCGTATTTTGTGAATATTCAATCCCTTGTATCTTCAGTGCGACATGTCCTGATTAATAAATCTGTATGCAGAGGTCACATCTGGCATTTTCAGAATTAAGGGCTTCCGAGAGTTCCTTCTCAGCAAGTCAATATGGCTCATTTCCCATCTTCTCTCATTTAATTTATATATACGTACATTGACATTTTCTGTATTAGTTTAAGTACCATTTCACACCTGTTCTATACAGCATCTCCATGCAATCATTCATGAATGCTTTCCTTTGGAGAGACGTGTTATTTAAATATTTATAGGTATTAGATAGAAAGAAATAAGAATATACATTATTCAAATGGCACATTTGACTTTATAAACAAAATTAAGAAATCAAGTATATTCTAATATGTTGTTATATCTGTAAGCCAGAAAATTTCTATTCTGAAAAACTCCATAACTAATGATGACATTATTGGTTACTATTTTACACAATGGCCTAGGGCTTTTTTTCTTTTACATCATAGACATTACGACAGAAAAAATTTAAATCCTACTTGTTCTTATAAATTGCAGTGTTTTCGTTTCTACAATACTCTTGCATTGTATTGTGTACTGTCAGGCTGAATTGTTAATACATTATATTTATTTTTGTTGTAGAGTTCCAGGAGAAACATTACAACGTAATCTGTTTATTTAGCTTTGTATCCTGCTGTATATATCATTTGCATCTTTCATTATGCAGCTTGTTGATTCTTCTTGCAACTGCTATGAATAGCAATATTTTTGTAAATGATTTATTACATTGTATAGTAATTGTGTTACCCGTCGTTGATTGTCTAATGTATATTTAATATATAAACTTTTCAGTATTTGACATTACTCAAACAATTGTTTGTCATTATATTTGGCTGTCATTATTATTGAAAAGATAAACTTGTCCCTGTTCACATCCTAGCGGCATATGGGTGACGCAATCTTAAACTGAGAGAGTAATCAGCATCTCGCTCCGGACAATTTACCCTACGGCGGAGGTGTCCCTGCTTCCTATTAAATAGGAGGTTGGTTTGGCCCCAAGATTCGGTCCGGAAACATTGCCGAAGGGACGAAACTCTTGACCCTGTCACCAATGGTACGCAGGGTTTTCGGATTTCCTGCTCGCAGCATAGTCACTATTCCGACTGGTGTCTGCAAGTACCTGGCTCGTATTGACAGTTCGTTGAGCTTTGGGCATGATTTTAAAGACAGTTTTGTCATCTACAGTCACAGTGGCCCAATAGCAAAATAAATATGTCTGGTTACCGTCCCTAAATTATGGTTCGGAGTAAAATAAACCCGGCTGCTTGATATGTCACTTTGTCTCGGCAATTTTATTTCTATTAATACACCCTGAAGAGCGTGTCGTTTCCTACCACAAAGTCCTACATAAGAATTATAGTTGTCATCATTCAGGTACAGTGCGCAGTGAATACGTTCGCTTACAAAACATGCTCCAGTGAATTCGACGTTCAGGTGGCCGTGCATCATGATATATTCTTACAATAAAACCAACCAGATGAACTAATTTCTCTTACTTATTTTTGGAATAAAACTCTACATATTTCAAACAGTTCCTCTGTCCATCATCAGGAGTTTTTTCACTGTACACACAGCAATGGTATATGTCGTACAGGTTTGCTGACAGCTTGCGTGCAAGTTATCAACAAACCTGTACGACATATACCATTGCTGTGTGTACAGTGAAAAAACTCCTGATGATGGACAGAGGAACTGTTTGAAATATGTAAAGTTTTATTCCAAATATAAATTTGAGAAAATAGTGCATCTAGTTGGTTTTATTATAAGAATGTTCCGGTGAGTAGGATCGTATTTGTTTTACTTCAAAATAGTGCCAGAATCCGAAACAAAGTACATTTTAAATCTTAAAATGGATATTACTAAAAAAAAAACAAAATTATCGTTCAATTTTTTCAGTAACCACCCCTGGCAAAGGAAAATACAGAAGTATAATAACCAAAGTTCCATATAAGGTAATAATGTTCCCACAGTTTGATGCAGTGTCTCTGGTAGACGAACATCAGTGTCATAGCAAGTAGTGACATGGTGAAATGAAAATGAAATGACTTCTGTGGCGTAAGAATCCTCGAGACAAAGACAATTGTGCAGCAAAACATATAAGAAGTTTTATTTTGTTTAATTTTAAAATTTCTTATGAAGCTGTAAATGACACAGGGTAATATACTTCGTGACTACAATTTATATCTCCACTTCCACCAAAGAAACGGTAATATTTCGAAAGAACACATAGCTTAACTTGCGTACATTAGATCAAATAACACTCGCACCTTCTTTTTCTAGTCTGTACAACTATGAAGAAAGACAGAAAGAGAAATCAAGTGTTTTGACGATGAAAAATGAGGCAGGAAATCATTCTTCACACTGCCTCTTGCAGCAGGTTCAGTGCCAGGGCTTTTCTCACGACAGAGAATAAATGCAACAGAGAGGGAAGGGGGCAGAATTTACTAAATGACTTTAAAAGTAAATTAATTTCTAAAGTAATGACGAAAGGAGGAGTTAATAAATACATTCTCACACCTTCTCTTACGTAAACAATTTTAGACCTTAGTATAGCCTTGCTTTTACTTCCAGTATAACAATTAAAATCACACGCAGTTTTTACAAATTAATATCCACAACATTCGAGATGTTTATCTGCTTATTAAAAACTTACTCTTATGTACATTTACTAGGATATCTATATATTAACCACTCTAAAATATTCCAGTAGTGTGCCTTGGAAGACAACGGCTTTGCGTGTTAACAGCAAGGATCAAATAATATTTACTACAGTTCGCTGACGGTAGTCAAATGGAAATTTTTATTGACAAGTTGTGTTGTGGATGCCAGAGCCCTATTTACTGGTTTACATGATCAACACTAATGGATGGACAGTAACTCAGCACTTTTAAGGACGCATCTCATGCAAATAGTAATTACAAAGTCAGTTCCTGCTTACAAAAAACTCAAGTTTGTATCAGTCTTTAGTTGGTGTAGACTTTGCTCCAGGAAAGTATTTAACTTAATTATGAAAATCAAAACAGTATTATGAACACACTGTACAGACAGACGTGGTTAATATGTAGACGAAACCTAGAAGTTCCACAGTTCCACGATTAAGAATATCTCCACGTCTGTTGAATACAAGTATATCATTCTAGTTGTCTTATGTATTACGTACATACAAAGGTCAAGTTTTAAACTCAACAAAAACGTTATTCAGCCATCGTACTTTTTTTTTCAAATAATATTTCAGTATCTAAAATTTCCAAGTCTCCGTTTTCTGTACAAAAATAACAAACCATCTGTACAGTTAATGTGAGTCCATTTGTCTTTTAGAGCACCACATGTCTGCACGCTTGTAGTAAAATGCCTTACGGCTGGAACAAATAGGTCGATATCGTATATCCCTGCTCTTACTACCCGGCCAGCAAAATCAGTGCGAAGAGATTGAGTTTCACAGCTTTATACAGCAGTCCTTAGCCTGTGTAAATCTCAGATATCCGCAGTTTCCCATAAGTATTTCAAGTAACGAAGTTTTATGTTAGTTTTCACTTTTACTAAACGTGGTTTAGTTTGTGGAATAATGAAGACTTCTTCTTCTTCAATAGAACCACACACGCAGACGCAGGGCCGTAATGGATGAACTCAGCCTATAGCACTCATATGATCATAGCGGGGCGAGTTTTGATACACTGCAATGTGCAGTGAAACCCCAATCAAGCGACACTCGTCAGCTGGTGCCCATGAATGTCGGTGAACGGGACTTCGCTACTGCACATGACTTCGATTTTCCGCAACTTTCAAAATACTCCACAAAATTCGGTTAACTAACAGGGATGTCACATCGTGGTTTTACTGTACTTCATGCCTGATATATTTTTGTGTGCGTTATTACGTACATCCCGTTTTCAGCCAAGAAACCGTCGACTTAAGACTTGCCGAGTGTTAACTTTGGTTGATATAGCTCGAACCCCCAATTTTCCAAGATCTCATTCTACTCAGGAATGTAAACCTTGAGATCGGAGTGGGATTTATGTGTTTTCGAATGAAATTTGACAGAAAAACATTAGAAACGCAACATCGTCTGAAGCGATGTCCTCTTTAAGTGTGTCACACTCTTTATACAGCTGGCGGCCTAATGTTACACAACGTCTCCGCTAGGAGCGTCATGCGGTTGCGCACTTCCACTGCCTGATTATTGTTGTTATTATTGTTGTTATTGTTAATCACTGCGGGTCGAGAATTGTCCAAATGAACTACGTGACGGTGATGATGATTGTAGCGGTGATGTGCGCGCGCAGCTTCTAATAATACTCGATCTTGCTGCTGTGCGAGATGTGTGCGCAGTCCCTCAACTACAGGATGTTCCGGTGAGTACTGCTCTTCTTCTACGAGATAACGCAACGCTTCTGTCATACAATCAGAGTAGCCTGCTAACAGCAAATGGTGGTCCCTGTCTCCACTATTTTCACCTACTGATATCCATTCTTCTTCCTCAATGTTGCTTTCACATCGACCATCTGCCTCTTCGTCATTACCAACGTCTTCCTCGTCTTCACTGGTTGCCATTGTTGCCATAGGTTCGCAGCGGACCAACAGATTTGTTAAACGTTCAGCCATATCTGCAAACAAACAATGAAGATATGTTAAAATTCTCTTTGTTAAACCTTCACTCCCAAAGCACCGTAGAAAGCAGGTGTTTTCTCTGGACCTAAAGTTCTGTCTACTTTCTTTCTTTCTTTCTTTCTTTCTTTCTTATAATTGACCTCCGTCTGCTTAACCATTGTAGGTGTAGAGGTTACTGTTGCCCTAGATCACACTCAATGACACATACACACTCGACAGGACCCTGTAAGAAGGATCGTCCCTTCGCAGAAACCTCTACCTGACAACACACAACATTCACAAGAGACAGACATCTATGTTCCCGGCGGGATTCGAACCCGCAATCCCAACAAGCAAGCGGCCAAGGACCAACGTCTCAGACCGCGCTGCTTAAAATGCTGTCATATTTGAAAGTGAATGTTACTTAGGAGGTTTTGGAACATGTTCACCCCCCGGTCACTTTGCCCTGGGAAAACTGGCAACGGTATTCGTTGAAGAGTTTGGTCTTCAGGATTTCAGATTCGGAATATGGAATAATTTCACTCTAGAAGCTTTCAGAAATTCGTAATTAAAGAGAGGACGTAAAATGCTTCTATAAAAAATTGGATCATATTTTACAGACAAAGCTGCAAAAATATTTTAGAAAATTGAACATTTTAAAGTGCGTGACATCAGGCTTCCGTCGCGGTGTAAATGAGATATTCGATCTTCTGGCATTTAACGGTAGTTATTTACTAACTACCAATCGACACTGCTCCCATCGCAGAAGAGCGAAGATGTCATTTTAACGTTACAAAAGAATTCCTTTTCTGCCACTACAAGATAAGACTTCCACTTGGCTTAGGAAAGTTTAATGACAAGTCACATAGATATGCATACTTCCAGACAAGAAGAAGAAAGAAGCTCAAGTATGACATAAATGTAAACGTAAGTTCATCACTCCAGCTGCGGATTAAAACATAAATTATATTGAAAAGGAAATTATTGTCCATATTAATTCAACCTACAAAATTTGTGAAAAAAAATCCTGATTTCAAACTTTCGCCGTGTTCTGAATGTTGTGTGCTTTCTTCTGGGTAAGTCCCCGGCGTCTCAATTTTATATGCCTGAAAACAATCTTCCAGTTCATATTAAGCCATCCATTTGGGAAACATGAGAGGGATGCCCAATATAAATCAGCATATGCTTAAAATATCAAGACCATACTGCTGAGTCTCACACATTCATTAATAATGTGGAAATCTATAAAATTAACATAATTATTCAGTTTACGGGACCTCCAGCTTCTGGTGGTGGAAACGGAATTCGCAGTAGGCTTCACCGTTACAGTAACGACAAAAGGTCATCAGTCTACCTGCCTGGCTGTTGAAGCAGTCCACAAAAATGCTCCAGATTTTTTTTTGTCTACTTGATAGAGAAGGGCTAACCCCTTACCGGTGCTCTAAATATTCAACCCATAAATAATTAATAAAACGTCGCACGTGATCCTTGGGTCTGTAACCCTTTCGCACGAGACAAGAGAACCCTTAAAACCCTCATCCTCAATACTTTTTTCAACCCCTCAACAATTGCTTTCCTGAGGACAGTGAATAGGAAAACTGGCATGTATGAAAAGATGATCTGGCTTTTGCATTGGTAGCCTTGCATAAGAAGTTGCTCCGCTTGCATTTAATTAAAAAAATGTGTTGTTTGTCTCGGAAGTCTTAGGGGTCTAGTAGAAACGTCTGCTTCGTAAGTACTGTCGGTTGCGAGTAAAATGACCCAGCTCATTTATAAATAGTTGTATGACTCGTCTCCACATTACTATATTAATACAGGAAAACTTTCGCCAGTGGATATATTTTTCATATAATCAAAGTCGCACGAAGAAATCGCGTAAAAATTAAGAAGTTTTGAAGATGGGTGCTGTGACACCCGAAACATGTAGAGTGACTTTGCAGTAAATAAATATCTGCATACTGTTGCATCTAGTTGGATTTTTGTTAGCATAGCCATTTTTATATTCGCACTATTCGCGGCGGGCTAGCAGAGGCAGTACAGGGATTAAATTACGGGCTGGAAGACTGAGGAGTGGTGGTACGATTATCGACAGGAGCAATGTATTTCCAAAGCGTCCGGTTTGGCTCTGGGGCAGCCTTTGCGTCCTGTATAGTGGGCACCGCAAGCTCTTCTTCTGACCACCCCGCTGCCTGGGAGTAGAGCTGACCACTCTCGCTTCTAGTGCGGTGGTTAAGAGCGCGTGCGGATTAACCTACATTCCCCACATATGTTCTATTGACACCGTACTTATAGAGGCACAGCTGTCCACTATGTGTGATACGGTTAATTTACAAGGCATTACGGGATTTCGGTACGGTGGAATGTTCGATTTGTAGCAACTATACTGACTCATATTTGCCAGTAGAAATGACAATCCGTCATATGAGAACGTAAACATAACCAGCTGACCAATAGGGCTACCACTCAACATTACAAAGGCACAGTATTCTTCAGAGGATGTTGGCCCAATTCCCGAAATTAAACAGAAGTAAAAATGGCAAATTTGACGCTGTTGACGCGATGAAGGCGTATTGGGTCAGTAGAAATAAGCCCCACTCATTCTTAACAGCGATAACAGATGAAACTGAGTACTCAAATTCACGCTCCGGCCGCTTTATTCCGGAGGAAACCCTGGTACTCAATTGTTTGGCGGCACAGCCAGTCTCCGAGCCAAATCAATATAATCAATATACGCACATCTTAAAATAACAAACGTTCTCTGTGCTTGCAGCACTAGGACTTGAAAACATAAGAGAGAAGTGAAATAAGTAGGCAGCCTCGCGCTCCGGCCACATTATTCTTGAAATGTATCTCTGTCACCTATTACAAGGGAGGCTGAAACAAAAAAAAAATTGTTTTTGTCACCGCCGACAATCAAATCGCTTTCGTCCAGTCATAGCTACTAACGTCACTAACTGCACAACTTCGGCTCATTACATAGAACATGTAACATGGATATTGCCGCGATATGGAAGAGACCAGTAAATACGTGTACAACCGATAAGGTAAGGGTCAGCTAGGATGAGTCAGTATTCGCCGCCGGCAGAACTTCACTCTCCAAATGAATGATCAACAGAGTAACTGTATTATTTGGAAAACTATCAAAGGGTAGACATTAGTAAATGAATATAGCAGATGTGTACTCCCGAAAACCTGGTGTTAGCAGTCACATCCAAAATAATGCCATTCAGACAAAACAGAAAAATTTGTTGCGTAAAGAGAAAAAACCAACTTGATACCACTTATTTTATTATTTATTCAATACTCATTCATTGCTCAACATGTTTCGGCCGTTAATACGACCATCCTCAGGAGTCCGCGACTAACTGGTTGTTATTTCATGGGTGGTATCTGGTTTGGTGTGTGTTGGCGTTCCGTTTCAGTGTGGCTATGGC
>Ga0123355_10017656_pt1 | contig 11285 bp, 10 predicted proteins | sample TergutEmb28metaG_3_FD_89872 | JGI IMG/M metagenome (GOLD analysis project Ga0123355, IMG submission 89872) | Embiratermes neotenicus P1 segment gut microbial communities from Petit-Saut dam, French Guiana - Emb289 P1 | ecosystem: Host-associated > Arthropoda: Insects > Digestive system > Gut ...
GCCGAGGTGGCGCCGGGCGAACTGCTGACCGTCCGGTTCGCCGACGACCAGCTGACCGTCACCGCGACCGGCGAGGCTGAAGCGGGCGAGGCGGCTGACCCAGATAACTGACCGGTAATCCGGCGCAAGCCCTGTCGTTCAGTGCAGGGTTAGCCCGGCCCGACCGTCAGGCCGGGTGGTACTGCTGTTCCGTGTGGTGCCGGATGCTGCTCAGCAGAGCAGCGCCGCAGGAGGCCGCGAAGTAGGACGGGGACCAGAAGGAGCCGCGCGTGATCGCCTCGTTCATCCGGCCGGTCAACTCCGGCTGGAGTCTGCGGGCCGAGACATCTGTGAGCCTGTTCACGAGCCCGGACACGGCCATCTTCGACGGGTAGTTGATGAGCAGGTGGACGTGCTCGGATTCGCCGTTGAACTCGTGCAGGCCTGCGGCGGAGTCGTCGCAGGCCTTGCGCATCGCCTGCTCGCACTGGGGCATCTGGTGGTCGGGCTCGCGCGGGTTTTTCGTCACGAGGGCCAGATGACCGTGGAGCGCGGAAACAACGGGCCGGCCGTGCCGGTAGTCCTCACCCGAATGTCGCAGGCGGGTGGCACAGTGGGTTGCGTGCTCGCCCGTTACCGGTACCGTCTCTACCCGGACAGCGCCCAGCGTCAGGCGCTGGCCAGGACGTTTGGGTGCGCCCGGGTGGTGTTCAACGACGCGGTGCGGCTGCGGGAGGCCTGCCACCGAGCGGGGGAGAAGATCTCCGACACCGAGGTGCAGCGGCGGGTGATCACCGCCGCGAAGACGACCCCCGAGCGGGCATGGCTCGGCGAGGTCGCCTCCGTCGCCCTGGTGCAGGCCTGCCAGGACGCGCGCCGTGCCTACCGGAACTGGTTCGACTCCCTGTCCGGCCAGCGGAAAGGCCGCCAGGTCGGGCACCCGCAGCCCCGGCGCAAGCACGGCCGCCAGTCGATCCGGCTGACCCGCAACGGGTTCGCGCTGCACGGCCGGCGGCTGTACGTGGCGAAAGTCGGCGACCTGAAAGTCCGCTGGTCGCGGGACCTGCCGTCGGTCCCGTCGTCGGTCACCGTCATCCGCGAGCCGGACGGCCGGTACTACGCATCGTTCGTCGTTGAGCGGAACGCCGACCCGTTCCCGCCGTGTGAGACCGAAACCGGGATCGACGTCGGGCTCACCCACCTGGCGGTGCTGTCGGACGGCACCAAGATCGCCGCCCCCAGGTTCCTCCGCCGGGCCGAGCGCAGGCTGAAGGCCGCGCAGCGGGCCCTGTCCCGCAAGGAGAAAGGATCGGCGAACCGGGCCAGGGCCCGGCACCGGGTCGCGGTCTTGCACCGCAAGGTGCGCGATGCGCGGCTGGATCACGCGCACAAGATAGCCCTCGCCATCGTCCGCGACAGCCAAGCGGTCTACGCCGAGGACCTCGCCGTGTCCGGGCTCGCCCGGACCCGGCTCGCCAAGTCCGTCCACGACGCCGGCTGGGCGCAGCTGCTGCGCCTGATCCAGGAAAAGTGCGCACACCACGGGCGGTACTTCGCGAAGATCGGCCGGTTCGAGCCCACCTCGCAGGTCTGCTCGGCGTGCGGCGTCAAGGACGGCCCCAAGCCGCTGGCCGTCCGCGAATGGCAGTGCTCGGCGTGCGGGACGGTTCACGACCGGGACGTCAACGCCGCCAGGAACATCCTCGCCCTGGGGCGCAGGGAGAGGCTAAACGCCCGTGGAGGCCAGGTAAGACCAGCACCACTGCTGGCACCGGCCGGTGAAACAGGAACCCGCCGGAGCGCGGCGTGAGCCGCTGTGCCGGAATCCCCGCCGTCCACGGCGGGGAGGACGTCAAGAGTAGGATTTTTGGCGTGACAGGTCGTGAAGCGCTCTCCTACGAGCAGGCCAGGGACGAGCTCGTCAGCGTGGTGAAGCGGCTCGAGGCGGGCGGGCTCACCCTTGAGCAGTCGCTGGAGCTGTGGGAGCGCGGCGAGAAGCTGGCCGCGATCTGCTCGGAGTGGCTGGACGGCGCCCGCGCCCGGTTGAGCGCCGCGATGGCGGCTCGCGGCCCCGCCGAAGACCCGGGCACTGATGCTGCCCCCTTCTGAGACCTTAGGCTGTAGGCATGCGCGTGGACATCTGGAGTGACGTCGTTTGCCCGTGGTGCTACGTCGGCAAGGCGCGGTTCGAAAAGGCGCTCAGCGAATTCGAGCATCGCGACGAGGTCGATGTCGTCTTCCACTCGTTCGAGCTCGACCCCGGTTACCCGACGGACAAACGGGGCGAGACGAACCTCCAGATGCTCAGCAGGAAGTACGGGATGCCGCCCGATCAGGCGCGCCAGGCGGACGGGCGGGTCGCGGGAATGGCCCACGCTGAGGGCCTCGGCTTTGATTCGGAGCGGCCGATCGGCAACACCTTCGACATCCACCGGGTGCTCCACCTCGGTTTGGCCAAGGGGGTGCAGCGGGGGCTGGTCAGCGCCGTCAACGAGGCTTACTTCGCTGAGGCACGGCAGGTATTTGACCGTGAAGTGATCACCGAGGTCGCGACCGGAGCAGGGCTTGACGCCACCGAGCTCGACGGGGTGCTCGACAGCGACGCCTACGCCGAGGAAGTACGCGCGGATGAGGCCCAGGCGGGCCAGCTGGGTATCAACGGCGTCCCGTTCTTCGTATTCGACATGGCGCTCGGTGTGTCCGGGGCACAGCCGACCGAGCTCTTCACCAAGGCGCTGAACGAGGCGTGGGTAAGGAATCAGCAATGACCGATGAGAACGCAAACGGGGATCTTCAGGGGGTACCGGAGCCTGCCCAGCACGCCCCGAACCGGAACCTGGCACTTGAGCTCGCCCGGGTGACGGAGGCGGCGGCGATGGCGGCCGCCCGCTGGGTGGGCCGCGGCGACAAGAACGGCGCCGACGGTGCCGCGGTCAACGCGATGCGGGCGCTGATCAACTCCGTTTCTATGCGCGGCGTGGTGGTGATCGGCGAGGGCGAGAAGGACGACGCGCCGATGCTGTTCAACGGCGAGGAGGTCGGCGACGGGACCGGCCCGGCGGTTGATGTTGCGGTGGACCCGATCGACGGGACCCGGCTGTGCGCGAACGGCATGCCGAATGCGGTGTCAGTCCTCGCCGTCGCCGAGCGCGGCTCAATGTACGACCCGTCCGCCGTCTTCTACATGACCAAGCTGGCAGCCGGCCCGGAGGCAGCCGGAGTGGTGGATCTCGAAGCGCCGCCTTCGGCCAACATCAACGCCGTCGCCAAGGCCAAGGGCATCTCGCCGCACGACGTCACGGTGGTCATCCTCGACCGGCCACGACACGAGGGCCTGATCGCGGCCGTCCGGGCGGCCGGCGCCAGGATCCACCTGATCACCGACGGCGACGTGGCCGGGGCGATCATGGCCGCCCGGCCGGACACTGGCGCCGACCTGATGCTCGGCATCGGCGGCACCCCAGAGGGGATCGTCGCCGCCTGCGCGCTCAAGTGCATGGGCGGCGTGATTCTCGGCAAGCTCGCCCCCAGGGACGAGGCCGAGCGCCGAAAGGCGCTAGATGCCGGGCATGACCTCGACCGGGTGCTCACCACCGACGACCTGGTTTCGTCCGAGGACGTGTTCTTCGCCGCCACCGGCATAACCGACGGCGAGCTGATGGCGGGCGTCCGCTATCGTCCGGGCGGGGCGACCACGCACTCGCTGGTGATGCGGTCGCGCTCGGGCACGATCCGCTCGATCCGCAGCGAGCACGCCCTGTGGAAGCTCAAGGCGTATTCGACCGTCAAATACGACTGATATCTCCCGGGGGACGACCCCCGTACCCCCGATGCGGAGCCGGTCTTCGATCGGATCGGCCCCGCGGGCGCGACCTAAACGCAGCTGCGGACGGCGCCAGGGGAGCCAGCGGCGGGGACGCGGCGGGGTGCGGGCGAGCACCTCGCTCGCGGCGACATAGCCGCGCACCTCGATGACCGGGACGTCGGAGGACGTGGGCACACGCCGGGCCGTCCCGCCTCGCTGCCGGCCGAGGATGTCGGTCCCGTTCATGATCACCTCGACACCCGGCGGCACGATCAGCCGAACCCGGCCGAAGAGCGCGTAGACGCTCAGCACGACGTGCCGGTCCTGCAGCAGCGCCTCGGTCATGTCGATCACGACCTCGCCGAACGCGGCGGTACAGGTCACGGTGGCCGGCACGACCCAGCGACCATGCCGCTCGACCGTGGTGAACAGCGCCGTGAGCGACTGTCCGCCGTCCAGTCTGAGGGGTTGCTGCTCGAGCGGCACCAGGTCAGTGGTCAGCCGCGCGAGCTCGCCCAGCGTGCGGGCGGACAACGCGGCCGACGTCCGTTCTGAGTGCTCCTCGTGCGACAGCCGGCCATCGGCGAGCGCCTCGCCGAGCAAGGCAGTCACCCGCTCACGGTCGGTATCAGACGCGCGGAGGTCACCTGGCTCAGGGCGCGATGGCATGGTCAGAGGATACGTTTCTCCCATGGCAGATTTCTTCCGCCAGGCCGCCGCCGACAAGATCTCGCTGGTGCGTTTCCTGTACGTCGATCACGGCGGAATAGTCCGGGGCAAGGCCACCTCAGTCGTGCGGCTCGAAGACCGGATCGAGTCTGGCATCGGGCACACCCGGGCGATGATGGCGATGTCCATGCTGGACGAGCTCGCCCCGGTCGAAGGCATGGGACCGGTGGGCGAGGTCCGGATAAAGCCTGATCCCGGCACCTACCGCAACAAGCTGCCGTACGCGCCTGGCGCGGCGGCTCTCCTTGCCGACCTGGTGAACCCCGACGGCAGCCCGTGGGATGGCTGCGCGCGCACCTTCCTCAAAAATGCGATCGCGGAACTGAACGCCGAGGGCTATCAGCTCCAGGCCGCGTTCGAGCCGGAATTCACGCTCGGGCGACGGGAGGGCGGAGATCACGAAGGTGCATCTTTCACGCCGGTTGACGAAAGCCTCTGCTATTCTCTTACCGGTTTTCACCTGGCGCACGACTATACGATCGACCTCGTCGATGCGCTCAGCAGGCAAGGTCTAGAGGTCGAACACTATTACCCCGAGCTTGGCCACGGCCAGCAAGAGGTGTCAATCTGGCACGCTGAGGCGCTAGGCGCCGCGGACCGGCACGTCCTGCTGCGCGAGACCGCTCGGGCGGTCGCCATCAGGCACGGTCTGTGGGCGAGCTTCGCACCGAAGCCGCTGCCCGACCTGGCGGGCAACGGCGCCCACCTGCACGCGTCGCTCTGGTCGGACGGCCGGAACGTGTTCGCCGATCCGGCTGGCAGTTTCGGCCTCTCCGGCCTGGGCTACTGCTTCCTCGCCGGCGTGCTGGCCCACCTCCCCGGACTGGTGGCGCTGACCTGCGGGTCGGTGAACAGCTACCGGCGGCTGGCACCTTCGACGTGGTCAGGTGCGTACGCCTGCTACGGCCCGGACAATCGCGAGGCCGCCGTCCGGATTTGCTCCCCCGTCGGCACGGACGGCTCCGTCAACCTGGAGCTCAAGCCGTCCGACTCAACCGGCAACCCGTACCTCGCCCTGGGCGCCTTTATATATGCGGGCCTGGACGGCATCCGGCGGTCGCTCGATCCGGGCGAGCCGGTACTCGTCGACCCCGCGACCTTGTCCGAGGCGGAACGGTCGCGGCTTTCGGTGACCCGGCTGCCGTCCTCGCTAGGCGCCGCGCTGGACGCCCTGGAAGCGGACTCCGTCCTGATGTCGGCGCTCGGCCCGCTCCGTTCTTCGGCATATCTAGCCGTGAAGCGATCGGAAGTAGCGCACTTCGCCGCCCGTGACGACGTCGGCTACGAATGCCGCAAGCACTGGCTGGCGTTCTAGGACTCCATGAGCTGGAACTGCCAGCCAGTGCTGACCGGCCCAGGCCTGCTAGCTCTCCGCCACCGGCCCCCGCTGCTGAGGGAACGACTCCTTGCGGGCTCCCACAACCGACAGCGGGGTTGCGACATCCTCCAGCGACTTGCCCTCCGCGTTGACACCGAAGAAGACTGCCGCGAGTCCGCCGAGGATCATCGCGATGGCGCCGACCATGTATCCGGCGAACAGCGTGTTGCGGTCGTGACCGGTACCGATCAGGTGGCCATACCAGTGCGATCCGAACGCGCCGAATAGCTGCGCGATCGCGAAGAACACCGCGATGGACTGGGCACGGACCTCGAGCGGGAAGACCTCGCTCGCGGTCAGGTAGCCCGCCGACGCACCCGCCGATGCGAAGAAGAACACGACCGCCCAGCAGATTGTCTGCGTGGTCGCGTTCAGGAGGCCTTGCTTGAACAGGAAGGCGGTGATGACCAGCAGGATGCCAGCGATGATGTATGTGCTGGAGATCATCACCTTCCGGCCGATCGTGTCGAACAGCCGGCCCAGCGTCAGCGGACCGAGCAGGTTGCCCGCCGCGAACGCGAAGAAGTAGTACCCGGTGTTGGTCGGATTGACGTGGAAGAAGTACTCCAGCACCAGACCGGAGGTGAAGAAGATCGCGTTGTAGAGGAACGACTGCGTGATCATCAGGGCCGCGACGAGAATCGACCTGGTGGGGTAAGCCTTGAAGAGCACCCGCAGGAGTCGCAGGTACCCGAACCGCTCGGTGGGCCTGATCTCGAGCTCCTTGCTCTGGTCCACCGGCGGGAGCTTGCCCTGGGTGCGCTCGACGCTGTGCTCGATCTCTTGGATCGAGCCCTCGGCCTCCCGTTCCTTGCCGTGCATGATCTGCCATCGTGGCGACTCCGGCAGGTTGCGCCGGACGTAGATGATCACCAGCGCGAGCACCGGACCAACCAGGTACGCGATCCGCCAGCCCCACGTCGGGGTGACGTGGTTCAGCAGCCACAGCGTCACGATCGTGCCGAGGATGGCGCCGGCCCAGTAGGTGCCGTTGACCGCGAGGTCCACCCGGCCACGGAACCTGGCGGGGATCATCTCGTCGATCGCGGAGTTGATCGCCGCGTACTCGCCGCCGATGCCCATGCCGGCTATCACGCGGGTGGCGTACAGGAAGACGAACCAGTACCCGCCGGCCGGCGTCACCGCGGTCAATCCGCTACCGACCAGGTAAACGCCGAGGGTGATCACGAAGAGGTTCCGCCGGCCCAGCTTGTCTGACAGCCGGCCGAAGTAGAGCGCTCCGATCACCTCACCGATGAGGTACCACCAAGCGATGTCGGACACGCTGCCCGCGGTCATGTTGAGCGTGTTCCGGAGCGTCAGGTCCGGGCCGACGTTGCTCGCGATGGTGATCTCAAGACCATCGAGGATCCAGGCAACGCCAAGAGCCATGACGAGCCTGGTATGGAACTTAGACCAAGGCAGCCGGTCGATTCTCGCGGGAATCAGGCTGCGGATATACGGACTCTCAGTAGTGCGTGCGGCAGACGTCGTGGTCATGCGGAACTCCCCTGGGTATGCCTCCCGTCCCGCGATCCCCTTTCACGATCGAGCACCTTCCAACTTTTTTCCCAGCTTGGCGGGACCAAACCGGATCCTTACAGTCTTGGCGGAGGTCAACCGGGTCCTTATAGTTAGCTCTGTGAACGAGGTAGACACCGTCGAGGCTGGCGAGCTGGCCAAGACCGAGCTGGCCAAGAAAGACGCGGCCGAATTGCTCGCGGCGATCGGGGCGATCCGCCGCGTAGCCCGGCGGGCCGTCCGCTCCGCAGTGGACGCTCAGGCGCTTCCGCCCGCCCGCTCGGAACTCCTCCGGCTCGCCGCGCGGCGGCCTGGCATCGGCGTCGCCGAGGCGGCACAGGAGCTGCGGCTGGCGCCCAACAGCGTCAGCACGATGGTCAGCCAGCTGGCCGACGACGGACTGCTGCGCCGGGGACGCGACGAGGCGGACGGGCGTTCCGTGCGGCTGACCGTGACGGCGGCCGGCGCGGCCCGGATCGACCAGTGGCGTGACATGCGGGCGGACCTCGCGGGCAGGGCGCTGGAAACACTGCCGCCCGCCGACCGGCGGGCCCTGAAGGACGCCCTTCCAGCGCTGAGCCGGCTCGCCGAGTAGATGGAGGAACTGTGACGGCAAGCGCAGCGGAGCTGGCGCCCGAGGACACGGCGACAGACGCCGTGCGGTGCGTGGACCTCACCTACAGCTTCGGCACGCACACGGCGGTGGACCATGTCAACCTGGCGATCGCGCCGGGAGAGATGTACGGCCTGCTCGGGCCCAACGGGGCGGGCAAGACCACCACGATCAGGATGCTCACCACCCTGCTCAAGCCCGCTACCGGAACGGTGGCTGTCTTCGGGATTGACGCGGCGGCCCACCCGATGCGGGTGCGCCGGGTCATCGGATACGTACCGCAGCTGCTGTCGGCGGACGCCAACCTGACCGGCATCGAGAACGTGGAACTGTTCGCCAGGCTCTTCGACGTGCCGCGCAAGGACCGGAAGGAGCGGGTGGCCGAGGCGCTGGACGCGATGGGGCTGACCGACGCTGCGAACCGCCTGGCCGGCACCTACTCAGGCGGCATGATCCGGCGACTTGAGCTGGCCCAGTCCCTGATCAGCGCACCCCGGCTGCTGGTCCTGGATGAGCCGACCGTGGGCCTCGACCCCATCGCACGGGGCAACGTCTGGGAGTACATCCTGCGGCTGCAGGAGCAGTTCTCGATGACCGTGCTGATGACCACCCACTACATGGACGAGGCGGATCAGTACTGCGACCGGGTTTCGCTGATGCACCGGGGCAAGGTCCGCGTCACCGGCGACCCAGCCGAACTGCGCGCCGGGCTCGGTGACGGCGCGACCCTCGATGACGTCTTCCGCCACTACACCGGCGACACACTCGACGAGACTCCAGACGAAGGGGACATCCGTGACGTACGCCGCGCCCGGCGCACCGCCCGCCGCCTCGGTTAAGCCTCCAGTCAGCAAGAAAAGCCCGGTCGGCGGCCTGCGCCGGGTGGCTGACGCGGTTCTCGGCCTCCGCCGCCTGGCCGACCGGATCGTCACGCTCTGCTGGGTGGAGCTGCGCAAGATCAGGCACGACCGGACCGAGCTCTACACCCGGGCGATCCAGCCGGCCCTGTGGCTGCTCATCTACGGCGAGGTCTTCACCAAGATCCATGCGATCCGCCTGCCAGCGGGCGTCACCTACCTCGCCTACCTGTCACCGGGGATCATGGCGCAGTCCGCGCTGTTCATCGCCATCTTCTACGGCATACAGATCATCTGGGAACGGGACGCGGGCGTGCTCACGAAGCTCATGGTGACGCCGACCCCGAGGTCCGCCCTGATCACCGGGAAAGCGTTCGCCTCCGGCGTGCGGTCACTGGTCCAGGGCGTGGTCATCGTCATCCTCGCGGCGATCCTCGGGGTGTCCTTCACCCATAACCCGCTGAACTTCATCGGCGCGGCGATCATCCTGGTGCTGGGGTCCGCCTTCTTCGCCTGCCTGTCGATGTCGATCGCCGGCATCGTGGTAGCCAGGGACAGGCTCATGGGCATCGGCCAGGCCATCACCATGCCGCTGTTCTTCAGTTCGAGCGCGCTGTACCCGGCGAGCCTGATGCCGGGCTGGCTGCAGGCCATCAGCAAGGTGAACCCGCTGACCTACGAGATAGAGGCGCTCCGGGGCCTGCTGCTCGTGCACTGGCAGACAACGCTCTGGCTGGACTCCCTCGTCCTGGTGTGCGCCACGGTAGCCAGCATCACCTGCGCCAGCCTCCTGCTGCCCCGCCTGGCAAACCGCTAGAAACGGCTAGCGAGCCGAAGGCGGAGGAAGGAACTGATGGTAGTGCGGCGGCACCGCCGCTCAGCCTCCGCAGACGGGGGCACTGCGTGGCGAGCAAAGGTCCACAAGCGGACGGGGGCACCGCGTGGTCGCAGCACCGCCGCACACCGTCACGATACAAGCTTGCGGATACGCAAACAAGTCGGGAACTTCACGACACGCCGGCAATTCCCGAAATAGAAACGTACGTTACGGGCGGGTGTTTCCGGGCATCTGCGCGACGAACGTCACGCCGGGGGCAACCGCGGCCGGGCCTAAGCTGGGGCCATGGCTGAGTTCTCCTACACGGATCTCCTTCCGCTCGGACACGACGAGACCGCCTACCGGAAGATCGCGGACGGTGGAGCGGAAACCTCGCAGGCATTCGGAAAGACCTTCCTCCAGGTGGATCCCGAGGCGCTCACCCTGCTGAGCCGGACGGCCTTCCGCGACATCGCGCACCTGCTGCGGCCTTCGCACCTGAAGCAGCTGCGGTCCATCCTGGACGACCCGGAGGCGTCGCCGAACGACCGGTACGTCGCCCGTGACCTGCTGCAGAACGCGAACATCGCGGCCGGGGGCGTGCTCCCGATGTGCCAGGACACCGGGACCGCGATCGTGATGGGCAAGCGCGGCCAGCGGGTGCTGACCGACGGGCGGGACGAAGAGCACCTGGCCAGAGGGGTTTACGACGCCTACACGCAGCTGAACCTGCGGTACTCGCAGATGGCACCGCTGACCATGTGGGACGAGAAGAACACCGGGTCCAACCTGCCGGCCCAGATCGAGCTCTACGCCACGGACGGCGACGCCTACAAGTTCTTGTTCATGGCCAAGGGCGGCGGCTCCGCCAACAAGTCGTACCTGTACCAGGAGACCAAGGCGGTGCTTGGCCCGGCCCGGATGGCCTCATTCCTCGAAGAGAAGATCCGGACGATCGGGACGTCGGCGTGCCCGCCCTACCACCTGGCCATCGTCGTTGGCGGGACAAGCGCCGAGTTCGCGCTGAAGACCGCCAAGTACGCCTCCGCCCGGTACCTGGACACGCTGCCCACGTCCGGGTCGATCGACGCGCACGGGTTCCGTGACCTCGAGCTCGAGCAGACAGTCCTCGACATCACCCGCAGGATCGGGATCGGCGCGCAGTTCGGCGGCAAGTACTTCTGTCACGACGTGCGGGTAATCCGGCTGCCGCGGCACGGCGCGTCGTGCCCGGTGGCGATCGCCGTGTCGTGTTCTGCCGACCGGCAGGCGCTCGGCAAGATAACCGCCGAGGGCGTGTTCCTAGAGCAGCTGGAGACCGACCCGGCGCAGTACCTCCCCGACCCGTCGGCAGTGTCGGACGACTCGGCGGAGGTCGTGTCGATCGACCTCAACCGGCCGATGTCGGACATCCGTGCCGAACTGACCAAGTACCCGGTGAAGACGCGACTCTCGCTCAGCGGGCCGATGGTCGTCGCCAGGGACATCGCGCACGCGAAGATCGCTGAGCGCCTCGACGCGGGCGAGCCGATGCCGTCCTACCTCCGCGATCACCCGGTGTACTACGCCGGGCCGGCGAAGACGCC
>Ga0123355_10017659_pt1 | contig 11284 bp, 9 predicted proteins | sample TergutEmb28metaG_3_FD_89872 | JGI IMG/M metagenome (GOLD analysis project Ga0123355, IMG submission 89872) | Embiratermes neotenicus P1 segment gut microbial communities from Petit-Saut dam, French Guiana - Emb289 P1 | ecosystem: Host-associated > Arthropoda: Insects > Digestive system > Gut ...
CCTTCTCCTCCTTCCCTCCAAGCACCCCCCCCCCCCCTCCCCCACCCCCTCCACACTCACACTTCCATCCCCCCCCCCCCCCCCCCCAAATCCCATTTCTTGAATAACTATTTTAATATTATCTTCCCACCTATGCCTATCTCTCTCCAATCCCCCATATGTGCCACATGCCCCACTCATCTCGTTCTTCTTGGTTTGATCACCTGAAAAGTATTTGTTGAATACAGATCATAAAGATCCTCATTATGTAGTACTTCCCAGTTACCTCATCCCAATTAGGACAAAATATTTTCCTCAGCACCCTATTCTCATATACCTTCAGCCTACATTCCTCCTGCAATGTTAGATACCAAGTTTTACACCCACACAAAACTATAGGCAAAATTATAGTTCTGTATATTTTAATCTTTATATTTTTGGATAGAAAACCGGAGAATAAAAGATTCTGCACCAAACGATTGCAAGCATTCCCTGAGTTCAACCTGATTTGTTAGGGTTGTTTCTAAACATTTGCAATGTTCCACACTTTTAAAGGATTTATTTCCTGTTTTCATATCGTGATACAGTCCTGTATTCTTTTCATGACACATTAACATAATTTGTTTCCTCAGCATTTGCTTCCAGACCTTATCTCCTTTACGAGCAACTAATAAAGCTTCATGTTTTGCTTTAAACTATATATGCTTTGACCCAATATATTAACATCATCAGTGTATACCAGAAAACTGATGTGTTTCATTTAATTTAAAGTCCTACTGGTTTGCCTGAACCCTCCTACTAGCATATTCGAAACCAAAATTGTAAAGAAATGGTGATAAGGCACCTCCTTGGTTTCAAACCATTCTTAAAGGCAAATGTTTGCATATGCTGACTCTACCACATTTTTCATTTAAATACATATTTATTAGCCTTACTAGTTTCATAATACCAAACTTAGTGAGAATAATGTAAGACTACTGTAGGCCTATGAGATATCCTTCAGATGTGTATTCCATGATCATCTGATCACCACTGAATCTTACTGTGCACTGTGTCTTTAGCTCACCTACCAATGTGCCTAAAGGCAAGACAGTTGCCTTTGTATTGTGCTCCTAGCTGAAACCTGGAATTACCTGCAGGCCGCCAAATAAAGTAGCTAAGAAACTTTAACATACTGCAAAATGCAAAATTCACATAATCCTAAGTTTAACCATGACAATGACACTGGTGAGAAAGCTACCCCACTCTACACTAACATGCATCTGAAAAAGTAACTCCTCAGTATATGGTGTATAACTTCTTTTCACTTATGCATTGGTGTAGATGGGGTCTCCGTGGCGATTCACAACTGGGTGGCCCGATGCTTTCAGACCGCTCTGTTACCTTGAAATGTCAGGCATCTATCACCTAGTCAAGCAGCACCACAACCCAGAAGAATAGAGACATTAATGGTACAACTGTTGTACTTGTATCAATGAATCATACTAGGGAGAACTTTTGCATGGATTTCTTTGTAGTTTGTATATTCTGTAAGTCTTCAAAAACCATTCTGACATACTGTCAGGATGGCACATCCAGTACAGTGAGTAGGTCATGGGATACACAGCTTTTAAAATATGGGTCTGATTCCCAGCACGGTGAAGAGGTTTCTCTTCTCCAAAGCACCCAGACTGGCTCTTGAGCTCACCAAGACCATTCAATGGGCAATGGAGATAAAGTGGATCAGACACTTATTTTACTACCCACCTCTAATCTACCACTGAAGTTAAGAATAAGCAGAACTATACCCTTATTCCCCCATATGAATTCATGGCATGCACAAGAACAGTCCTTACTTTAAGTGCCTGTCTACTTTGTAGTGTTTTTCCGTGCGCAGTAGGCCAAACTTAACTCTGCATAAATTAATTTGGATAACATATGGTATTTAATGGTAAAGGTAAATCAGTCCCGTTACGGGCCCAGAGGGTTCCAGGAAGTTAAGGTTCCCAAATTTAATGACAAAGGCACAGGATGATGGTAAGGTTGTCAGCTTTACGCACCAGCCGCCTTTACCCCCAGGAAATACTCCTGGTACTCATTTCTGTTAGAGGCTGAGTCGACCCCAGGACCATAGTGCAATCGGAAGGATTTTGTCAATGAAAAATTCCGACACCATCTGGGATTGAACCAGCGACCTTCTGGGTATTTAATAGTACCTACTGAAAACTACTGGCCAAATGTGATTTTCGTTAATGCAGGGGAACCTAAACTGTCACTAAAAGTGAAGCCCTACTTTTCAGAAAATGAACATCAGCCATCACTAACCACGGTGGAATGTTCAACACATTTCCAAACAGTATCACATCACAAATAAATACAGGCAGAAATGTGTAAGTTTTCTCTAGCTTACTTTGAGCTCTTGAAACAGGTTTATATACCATTTTAGACATGTACACAGTGGCGCAAAAAGAACGCATTTTTTAAAAATAATTGTAACTTTTTTATATTCAATATAAAAAAATTATGTTAACACCAAAACAACCTGTAATAAATGCAGTTTTGATTACTTACATTGATTACTCAATTACGGAAAATTATATCGGAAAGATGGTATCCTTCTTGCCATACACACGTCCGGAGCCTCTCCTCAGTTCTGCATCACATTTACTAACATTTCTTGTGGCACAGTTGCAATTTCTTCATGAATGGAAACTTTCAGATCGTCGACTGTACGAGGTTTTCGAACATAGACTTTTGATTTGAGGTAATCCCAAAGAAATAAATCACAGGCATATAATAAAAACATGCGTTCTTTTTGCGCCACCCTGTATTAGTTGAAATGGACGATTCAGTACAACAGAAGTTTAAAATACAAAACACAGTCACATTCACATTTAAGGTTTCTTTGTGGAACAGTGGCGCACTAAACATAAGGAAATCTTCAATCAAAGCAATTTAATACTACTGGGGTTGGATCATTGAAACTGAATATCAAAGATGGGATTATTTCTGAAAAATCAACAATAAAAAAAATCAATACCACCAACATGCACCATGAATATTACTACTGAAGAAGTATGTTACTTAGGCATGCTAAGATACACATTACTAACAAGTGAGTACCAACATTACCATCACAAAAAACCAAAAGTACCTACTGAAGATGGTATAGTTCTGTAATTTGTATCACAGTCCATCCAAGCATTACACGAAAATGCCGTGTCTCACAGTTAATGAAATAAATTGAGGAACAGTAAATGGTAATTCTGCTGCACTGTGATACATTGCAGAACTGGTGGGAAATAAAGTTCAACCAACCAACTCACCAATCAGTGACTGGAAAACTGGAAGGACACTGATCACACGGGGTTATAAGAACTGAAAGAGACCACAACCAGTTAGAAGGAATTTCAGAGAAGGGACTTAAATGATCAACAGATGCAGAGTATATGGATGGAAACTTATTTAAATGACAAAACATTATTAATTAAAATCACATTATTTAAAACATCTTTTACTGACAACAATAACCCCGTGGTAATACTCCTTAGGTGGTTCACAGTTGTCCAGCTGATCTAATGAATACAAAGTTTCTTCACCACAAAAGTTTGCCAGTACACCAGTTCTTATGACAGCTGAAGGTAACAAGACTATTTACAAGTTCCTCTTCACATGCTGCTTCTTTTGGAATACCATTCCTTTTCATTAAGTAGCATTACATTACGGCTAATTACAGGTGGCAGAAGGTAGCGTACAGCCAACAAGCAAGCAGTGACACACGCATGGACACACTTCTCCTGTATAACAATTCTCGAATGCTGTGTATTGTGCCAAGTGTCTCATATCAATATTCTCACAGCTAAAACAGTCCGCATTCTCACATAAAGATGTTTCTTAGACACTGCTACACATTTTTAGGCTTTTCAAAGCAATACAGGTTTAAGATCTCAGAAACAACACTTCGTATGTGACTGCAAATAGACTTGTGTATCTCTTCTGAATTTGTGCAGATTTCACAACAGTACACTAATGTGTAATGTCAAAATGCATTATCTTAGAAAACAACACACATTAGAAAATCTTCAAAAAGTTCCCCTATTTCACAAAAATTATGAGTGGTTCTGGGCCACATGAACATCTTATGACTCAGTCTCTGGGTGATAACAACTGATCACCAGCTCCAGTCACCATGATACAACAGCTTGCGAAATGTAGTGTGCACCTTCATTGTCTTCATTGCTGGGGTGTGAAATATGTACATATGAGATCAATGAATCAATAGTGATAACAATGAAGTAAAACTTCTATAGCTAATGCAGTGTTTCTTTTGTTCACAGGGCAAAATATACAGAATGATCCTTGCTGGTCCCTTCGCAACATGCCAGCGGCATGTGCACATTCAGCGCACACCACAAAATGTGAAATGTTATGAAATCTGGCTGGAAGATGCAATCTGCCTTGCCAGCATCAGGTCCACTGTCTCAACAGCTTCATGTTCGTCAAGTGCCTCAAGGAAGCTGCGTATGTCTTGGATGCTTACGTTACCGTGCAACTACAACAAAAAGGCAAATGCATACATTGCTCGTGTGATGCGAGTGCAAAATATGACGGAGAATTTAATGTTGATGCTGTTTACAGAACTACTGGAACAGAACATCAAGAAATAATTTGTTCAGTCTTCCCTGCCGACTGCAGTCCAATTCTGGATATACATAACAGTAAACCTACCGACTCCAGTTGTTCGTACTGTGTGATCGTGAATTTACATATCAAGCATATGTACAACAGATTTAAAAAGTATCACCATCCGTCTGTCTTTCAAAGCAACTGTGCTAATACAAATTAAATAAATAAAAGAAACATATTATTTTGAATATCCAGCTTATTGCACAATGTTTTATTATTAAAATACACTAAAAGATATTATATTACTGTTAAAATCTCCTATCTTTTAGTGTATTTTAATAATAAAACATTGTGCAATAAGCTGGATATTCAAAATAATATTTAATATTGCACGGTATAATAATGAAAAGAAACATAATACAAAAAATAAAATAATAGGGAATAAGTACATTTCTCTTAAAGAGCAATGTTTTTTGAACATTTATATGTGCACATATAACACTGATTACATTGTATCCCCTTTTCCCACTTCTTCTTGCCCAGTTCATAGTGCATTAAAAAAACAGACATGAACAGTGAAACATTGCAGATGCAGACATTTCTATTTACATGTGTTGCATCAAATTCTTATGACATGACAAAATATATGGTCCTGGTCCCCACAGACAGTTTTTTCTATGTCTGAAATTTATATGAAATGTCACCCACAGGAGTGTCGTCATATCTAACTACCAAACACACACACACTTACATCTGCATAGTTGAACAGCAACTTGCTGGGACTGGCAGTGCTTCTGATACTTGTAACCAAGAATTTATAATCTAGCAGCTCAGCCAGGTGTTGCCATCCTCCAGATTTGTCCAGAATATCACATAACCTCATCAATGTTTCTGAATCAAATAGGCCATTCTTCACTAAAACAAAAGATGGAAGAAATTGTGAAAAGGAAAAGTCTGTATTTTAAATCTCACAAATAATGGATTTTAAGTATATGTGTTTTTCAACATGTGTCATGTTTTGCCAAAACTGGTATCCACAATATTAATGCGCTGATGCAGAAAAATCAGTGGCCTTTATGCCACAACAGCCTTCATGTTCATGGACAAAACAACAAATTCTGACTGGTCTGGGAATTAACAGATGAGAATATGTACATTTACAGATGAGAGTGCCATGGCAGACACATCTAATTTCTCAACACTAGCACTATAAGTAGTAATAGATAAACGTTCTGTAGCTGGTGGTTTGTGGCTTCTCTCAGATTCCCCGATTTCAGTCTGTGATCTGTGTGATTATTATTCATGAGTGACACTGAAAGACTGAATTTAGATAAAGAAGAAGAAGAACTGAAAGGAAATGTAAGATGTGGGGTTTTCACAATGATGTTGCTGAAGATCCAAGTCTTCTAGGATGTGACAGTGCGTCATTGGCTGAGTAATTCCCAGTGTATTGAAAGAGGCGGAATTATTCACCCAATGACACAGCATCACATCCAAAGATACTTTAATCTTCAATTCAATGACAGTATTCAATCAGAAGCTACTTAAATTTCAAGGCAAAGTGCAAGACTGCTTCTGAAGGGGAAAAATGGACTTTTAAATCCCTGTTGGATGCATGTTTCTTAAATGAGAGACAAGGCTTCTGCAACAGCTACTGCCAGGGGCATGATACAAAAACTCCCTACATAAACTCCGTGGAACAGAGACCTTCCTGAGAGGCTAACAGGTCCTCCAGCTATTCAAGAAATTCCCTGGATTTCATGGAACCCGAAGGTTCAATACCACATTCACAAGCACCTGCCACCTGTCCCTGTTTGGAGCCACCCAGAATCCTCCTCATCACATTTCTTGCAGATCCATTTTAATATTACCCTCCCACTTATGCCCAGGTCTTCCAAATGGTCTCCCCATCAAAACCCAATATGCACAGTCTCCCCCATACATGCCACATGCCATGCCCACCTCATTCTTCTTGATTTGATCACCTAAATGGTATTTGGTGAGAAGTAAACAGCATAAAAGCTCCTGGTTATGTAATCCTCTCCATTCCCCCGACTGGAAGACAAAAGATTCTGCACCAAATGATAGCAAGCATTCAGTGACTTCAATCTGCTCTCAAATTTCTTCATGAATGGAATTTTGATAAATGCAGTCAGTCATTCTCTGAGTTATTTGATCCTATAAAACTGTGTACTGGCATCACAGAAGTTACACAGCTGAATAAGGTTGAACTTACCTTCCCCAAGTACACCCTCTAATATTGGTGTATCTGAGGGTTCTTCCTTTATCTCAACCATTTCCTCAACCTCTGTTGGAACCACTTTCTGCAGTAGTGCCAGGATCTGCAGCAAACATTACAGAACATGCAAAATGATGTGAACTCTGAACGTGTTTAGTTATATTGTTACATGTTCTCTGCAGCAGCTGCACATAACAAAAAATGGAGAACACACACCAATCTATGCCCATGTGTTACTTCCAAGTCTACTTAGAGGACTGCAACTAAATTTTATAATGGGGGTGGATGGGGTGGTACACTAGCATACACCAAATGCTGTTGAGTGTAATTCTGTAATTCTTTATACTTTATACTCAGAATAGACATATGCAATGTATGCATAATGTAATATTGTGGTGTTTCCTATGTGCTGCATACCTTCATATGCCTGTCAACAATATAAATACTGAGCATGTTGTCATGGAAATACAACAATGTGTTCTCCTCAGTATTGTTGCTGTTAAGCTAGAAACATTTCACAAAGTTTATACCTTCTCTGGTAACCTAACGGCCTGCAGTGAAGTGTAGTGATGTGAGGTAAAATACAGCAGTAGGAAATGTAAATGGGGTTAAGCCAAATGAGAGGGTAATGCAGGATAGATAGGTGTAGTTTTAAATGGAAAGAAGTGAAGTGTCAACACGTGTTTTGAAGTGGAGTGAAGGTCTTAGTAATAGAGTGTCTATCATTATTAGAAGATACATATATCATATATGGCTGTTTTGTTTATCACATTTTTGCCCTATTCTTCTGTTTCTATCTTGTCTCTTTGTATATGTGGTTGTTTGTTTTGTTTGCTGCTGTTTAATTTTGTAAATTATGTATTCTTATTGTTATATATTCTTTTGTTTGTTTAAGAATTCTTATTGTTATACATGTTCTGTTCTGGGTATTCTGCCTCACTGTGTTGTTCTGTGTATCGTTTGTGTGTAAATGTGTACTGTATTACTACCACCGGGTGTCAACCCAATTGCAGTTAACAAATATATCATATAATATCACTCACAGAGAGCTATTTTATAGCTATTTTATAGCTAATGTCACCAGCCACAATAAAATTTAGGTCTCCATGTAAAGTGCCTGATATTTTTGTGTGACTTTAAACAAATCTGGATTTTCTTAACAGATTTTCATAGGCATCTCCAATACCAAATTTCACTAAAATCGGTCAAGTGGGAGCTGAGCTGATACACATGGACAGATGGACAGAAAGACATCACACTTAAGAGTACATGTGAGAAAACCTAAACATGCCTCATGATATGTGACGTTTGTGTGAGAAGGAAGTTGCAAATATAAATTTTTTTTGGTGTGTGGGAGTGTGAGGGGAAGGTGCCTAAAATCTCTCTCTCTCTTATGGTCTCAGGATTATAGGAGTTTCGTTTCTAAATATTTCTTCCAAAATTTGGATGCAACTAGTACACCAGAAAATATGTAATATACTCTGCCTCACAATCGTACGAGGGACTGCTCACACTGGGAGGTTGACTGGATACAATTGAAGCAAGGACCACAGAAAGAAACATTGCAAATTTGGTTTTCAGTTTAACAACTACCTATTACAACACTAACAAATAAGAAAACACATTATTGTTGTTAATAGTTGATAAACACAATATAAGTTTCCTTGATACACTGTACACTTACAAATACATATAAGGTGGCAGTGCATGTCAAGCAGATCACACACAGAAACTAAATGGTGAATTAATTACTACACATTCATTGGTTTCCAGCTGACTTTTCTCTTTTGTTACCACCTACATATGTTAAGTACCAACAATTAATATCTAACATGCTGACCCATGTTTCCTCAACTAGTATTAACATCAGTAGCATGTGTATGGGAGGTAGTTAGAGGTGAATGAGAACTGCACTCTTCAGGGTTATTACACAGCGAGTAGTGGTAATTTCTTACCAATGTTTTGGGACAACCTATTGGACCCACCTTCAGCGTTCAATCAGGGTTAAAGAATCCTTGAACCCTGAAGATGGGACCGATAGGTTGTCCCAAAATGCCGGTAAGAATCTACCACTAATTCCATGTAATAACCCAGAATAATGCATTTCTTATCTGCTTTGTGGTGGAAGCCTGAAATCACGCAAGTAGGGGTAACTGTTTACGCCAACTACCAAACAATGTCACAGTGTACAGAATTCCTGAGATTTAAAATTACCATATATTCTCGAATCTAAACCGTAACCTTTTTACAGTTTCAGAGGGCTAAAAAATCAGATGTGGATTAGAATCGCGTGCAGATTAGATTCGCGGTCAAGAGCTGTATTTTGGAAAAAATGAAAGAGCTGCTGTACGTGCCGTAAGAACAATACAATAATTTATTATTTTATTTATTATTTATAATCTATATTACATAATATTTATAATTTATTATTCATCAGAATTGCCATCATCACTCATAACTGAATCAGTCTGCCTTGTAGGCAAGGGACGGTTGAAGGAAAGGTGCTGATTAGAACCGCGAACTAACTTTTTTTTCGTTTAAGAAATTGGTAAAAATTAGTGTGGATTAGATTCGGGTGCGGATAAGATTCAAGAATATACGGTAATATGAAATATGTTTGATATAATGTCACAAAATTTCTCTGTGCCACTGGTACGCTTTGTCAAAGATACACTCTCCACACTGCTAATACCACTTCATTCTTGAGGTGTCCCAGCACCTTGACCAGAGTCTCACACACACAGTATCTTCTAACAGCTGATTCAATTTAAAATCATATACTCTATTAGAGAAATGAACTTTCACCTTCAACATTTGTCACCGTAAAGTCATGACTCAAATTAGAATTGCAGGAAACATAATGGAAAAGATAGACATGCATTCATTCTCTTCAGTTTAACTCCCTTGGAACAGAGTCAAAATTTTTATAAAGCAAAGGCAACAGCAACATATTCAACTGAATCTTAATTAAATATATATTTATACATTTGCAGACATAAATTTAGGTGGGAAAGAGCTTCACTTAATTCTTACCAACAGCATGAAACTTCAGTAATTACTATCTGTGTACATCTGAGATACTCAAATGGTTTTTGGTTATACAAGTACAGAAAAGCACGCACAGCATACCTTTGTTAAATTATCTTGGAATGTTAGGACTTACAAAAGAAATGCATTGGACATGAAGCTGATTAAAAATATTATCACTCTGAGCTGTTCATGCATATGGAGGGGCAGAAAAATTATTTTTAATGTGTGGTCCACACGTTTCCTTAGGCTTCTAAAAATTAGCTACATTACGAGTACAAAATAATATTGGACAGTACACAGTATAAGGTAACATAACTTAGCATTAAACTTACATCCTTCTTGTTTGAGGCCAGATCGAGTGAAGTTTGGCCGCGAGCCTTACTGCTAATGGCCTCGTCCTCAGTTTCACCCTCTGCAATTCTGAGCTGATATTCATCATCAAATTCATCTTCACTCTCTGGTTCCTCTTTTATTTCCACTTCAGTGCAGAATTCCACATCTCCATCACGTTCCAAAATGTAATTCTCTTGCCGAGGGTTAGCCTATAGAATAATGAAGTCAATTATTTACATAAACCACCAAAGTTATTATTATTATTATTATAATATCATCATCATCATCATCATCATCATCCTTTTTTTATCTTCCACAGATAATGCTGACGCCTGTCTGAATGGGGGAGGGGGAAGATTTGGAGTAGTAGCAGTAGCAGTGACAGTAATAGTAGCACTAGCAACAGCAGCAGCAGCAATTTAACTTTAAGGAGCAAAATCAAAAAGTCTGATTCCCAGCAATATATCAACATTTCATTTCCAACATTCTGTTTACAGTGGGGGCAAGAAATGGTTCCAAAATGAACTCTTGTAACCATGCAATGGAATGTCATTTGGTCCAGCACCAAACAAATGTCATTGTCTTAACATTGCAAACACAGGCTAGCAGGGTGAAAAATCCTGCCTGTTGCTCCCTGGCATTTTTTTACCAGCTTTTCACCTACTGCTCCAAAAATACTAGGTAATCCACACACCTGAATTATGTAAAGGTAAGTACAGACAAATATGAAGGATGCAGTTTTACTGGGAACCAATTACCCTGCAACAAAGAATCAAAGCCCATTACCTTGAATCCTCAGCGACATTGCTTGTCAGAAACTGAGATCTCACAATCATCAGCTTGTTATCAATTTATTACAAGAAGCTCTTTCTTCTGCATCACATGGTTTGTACAGGCCATGCTGGCCTAAAAAACTAGCTACATTTTCACTGTCATACAAAATTAATACCCCTAATCAGCTGAGTGCTAGATAATTTAAGCAAAATCCTTTATCTCTGGCTGGCACCCCCAAGTAGCGTTTTAAAAGATACAACTGTGTTCAAAATTCTTGTTTCAGACATTCCTGGACCAGAATTTCAGTTACACAGGATTCATTTA
>Ga0123355_10017660_pt1 | contig 11284 bp, 7 predicted proteins | sample TergutEmb28metaG_3_FD_89872 | JGI IMG/M metagenome (GOLD analysis project Ga0123355, IMG submission 89872) | Embiratermes neotenicus P1 segment gut microbial communities from Petit-Saut dam, French Guiana - Emb289 P1 | ecosystem: Host-associated > Arthropoda: Insects > Digestive system > Gut ...
CAGTAGGACACGGTCTTATTCTCCTGACGATGGGCATAATGATGCCCGAAACATGTTGAGAAAGAGGTTTAATAATAAACAACGAAATTAGTTGCATCTTGTTGGTTCTCTCTCTTCACCTTACAGAGATTTGAATTCGACTGGTGGTACAATCAGTGAATTGGGTTTCCTCACCTCCATAGCTTCCGGATTCGATCTAGGAACCACCCATCCTTCTGGGTGATGGCGAACAGCGAGGGGTCGTTTCGGGATAAAGAGAAAGGGAAATGAAACCGACCAGTCAGGTTCATATAGTGCCAACGTTGAGATGTCACGAAGCTACACTTGCAAATCCAATCCCACACACGTCTTCTTCTTCAGTGTGGTAAGACTCAACAATACAAAATATTACTAAATTCGGTTCAGGGTATATTCATTTCATGCAGGAGGAATGAGGAACATTCAGATTCCCTAAGGTAAAAACATAGCTATTGACTGCAAGTAAAAGTAAAGCAAACGCTGTACAGGCCTGGACAGAGCCTGAGGGTTCCAGAAGTTTGAGGTTCCAGATTTCACGACAGTCGGCCCATGAGAATGGTAAGGTTGTCAGACCTAAGCACCAGCCTCCTTTAACCCCGGGAAATATTCCTGGTACTCATTTTTGTTAGAGGCAGAGTCGACCCAAGAGCCATAGTGCGGCCGGAAGGGTTATGTCAATGAAAAATTCCAGTGACACAACCGGTTATCGAACTCGCAACCTTCCGGCATGTAGCGCAGTGCCTCAACCAACCGCGTCGCCGCGTGCACTTCAAGTAATGTGCTACTGACCTATCGCAATCAAACTTGCATCGTTTCTAGCGCATGCGTACAGATTGCAATGTATGAATTTTCAGGAAGGTCCTTTGACTGGAAGGCGAGATAAAGCCGAAAAGGCACATTGCCGTCCAAGCGAAGTGCACTTACTATTCATTGATTACAACTAAGATTGTAGTCTTTGTAGCGCACGATTATATTGCAAGACATGAGGTTTCAAGAAAATCCCAGACGTGGAAAACTATTTTAATAATGGATCCACAAGACTGCAATATAACCTAAAATTTCGCTTAAATATTGATTTTTCTAAAGTTTCCTTCGAGCAGAGAAACTATCTTCTGCATCAATAAACGCACTGTCTTAAGATCCAAGAATAAACAAACCACTGTGAAAGCCTTAAATCCTCAACAATATATATGTATATAAATGAATTGTAGTCTACATAATCGAGCTCAATTACAGCTGCAGACTGACTTTAATCTCATTTCCAAGCTTCTTTACATACAAAGGCAATAAAGTAGATTCAGATATACAAATAGGGGGATTTATGTTAAATGGCATTTTCAAATCATTCGTACAGCAATCCAAGATCCGTCCCTCCGTGCAGAGGATTCAGAGCAATAAAAGACTGCGGAATAATGATAGAAGGAAACTAGTAGCGGCTTCTCTCTCTAAGTCAACTCAATTACATACCTTAAAGATCATTCAATTGTAAGGAAATACGTTAGAAACAAAGGACCCTAGACGCAATCACAGCGCCTGTTGAAAGGAGCTTACAACACATCCTACCATGTTCTTCACTATAACCCAAGTAGCAACGGAAATATCTTATGATTACGAGTTGATTTCCTGTCGACTTGTACTAGGGCACGGGACGGACGGTTAGGGTTTCGAATCCAGACAGGACAAAAGACTGTTATCTTCTCCAACAAGTCAAATCAGCTTTCTGGAATATACAACAATCAATTCAATGGGTAAACGGGCACACTCCTTGAGGGTAAAATCAAAAGTGCGTGAGGATGATCATTCCAATACACTGCCGAAGTGAAGAATGATCGGAGTTGTACTTCATCTCCTCCTGTATGCGTTCAAGGCATGTGTAGGGACAGCTTGGAGCTATAAACCACTAATTAAAATGAACAGGGTCATTTACGGGGAAGCTGAGAGGGGGAGGGAGGGTAAGTGGTTAGAATTCACGGCCATTTATGGAATCAGAAGTGCCATTATAGTGTTCGGATGAGATCACTTGGACCCTTGCGAGGTGTCTTGAATCCAGTCCCCAACTTCACGTATTAGTACTCAAAGATCCATTTTAATAATGTCCAGCCTTTTAACCGTGAAGACTAGGGTTCAATGCCACGCCAATTCATGTGGGTTTATGGTGGAAAAAGTGTTATTTGGAGATGTGTTTTTGCAAATACTTTGGTTCTTTCCCTGTCAGTATCATTCCATAATTGCCCCATAGGTACATAAACTTAGCAACTCACGGCGCTGTTAAATAATACACGTAAGAAATTGCCGTAACTTACAGGTGAATATAATTTTCCAGTACAAATTTTTGAGGTTTTACAGGACTAGATCACTAATATACGAATAAAGTCCAGGATTACAACATGTGACCTGAAGGCCAAGTGGGGCCCTTCTGTTAACGGTATCCGGTCCGTCTGAGACTTTTAGCTAAAATATATGTACGTATATAGCCACGTGTCCGCAGATACCGTTTTCTAATCACTGCCAGCCAGTGTCATTGTATTAGAACTACAATTTGCCAATAAATCCATATTTTTTTTATTTCTTATCAATGTTAAATGAGAGAAATGTGGCCTGCATACATAAAAATTTATGATCATTCGACTCACTGCTGAAGAACGTGGACGCCCCTGGACTACACCAGCAGCGAAACATTTTAAATATCGGCGAAACCGAAGACTGACAAAACAAATTACACGATGTGGCCTATGTACACACAGCGCAGCAGGCAACCTTATACCAGCCTTTATATAAAAGATGAAATGCTGGAAAGAGCAGCTAAACTTACAGGGTTTACGAAACAAGAGTAAGCCATAATTCTGCACAATTCAAGATCACGATGATTAAACATTACTCTTATGCATCCTTGTTTTATACATATTTGCGGCTGTTCTGTTTTTTTCCAATCACATAGAGAAGTATTAAGCAGAATTGTTGGTACGGTCTCCAGGAAAGTTTTCATTTTTTAGTCTGTTCACACTATAAAAAAACAGCCTAATCAAAATCAAGAGATTGGAGACCCTGAACACGAGACCTGTAGGCAATGTAAGAAACAACTGTTATCTGAACGTGATGGTCAAAGGTCGACACACGAAAAAAATAACAGCTTGGACCAGTATCACTTAACAAACTACCAGTCCCTCACTTTCTCGGAATTTCTGGCTCGCTACAGACCTGGTCAGCTCATGACGGTTTTCAAAGAAGCCACTTCCGCTGCAGCTTATACTGAAGCAGATGAAAACAGCCCACATTCTCACCTAGAATTTTTTAGATATATTTGAATATCCTCCAGTCTAAACTCTTGTATCGCCAATACTGTCGGACACTTACTGTATCTCCTGCATGTATAATACTGCTGAAAATTGGTAAATATCCGTACACTTACATTCTTCAAACTTCCACTGTCAATCTCAGCCTAAAAGAAACAGGAACCTCTGTACTTCTGCACCAGGTGGATGCAATTTTAGTCAGCCTAATATCCACAATTCCATGCGGGTACATTAACTGTGTGCTATAAGGAATTGCTTACTCTGCTCACAACATTGTTGGCCTGCAAAACTGCATTATATTGTAATTCCAGTGAATCTTATGTTTAGTGGACTGTGCATCATTGTGATAGTTGAAGAATAAAAGACCAACTTGATGTCACTTGCTATTTTAATTCACTTCTTACGTGCTCTACATGTTTCGGACATTAATATATCCATCATCAGGGGCTTGCGACTATTCTGTTCAGTTACCACATTGGTCTTATTATTCTTGGTTCGATGTGTGTTGGAGTTTCTGTGTGGTTGGGTTGGAGTGGTGTCCGTGTTGCAGGCTTCAGCATCAGGCTGAAGCCTGCAACACGGATACCACTCCAACCCAACCACACCGAAACTCCAACACACATTGAACCAAGAAAAATACGACCAATGTGGTAATTGAACAGAAGAGTCGCAAGCTCCTGATGATGTATATATTAATGTCCGAACCATGCTGAGCACATAAGAAGTGAAATAAAATAACAAGTGACATCAATTTGGTCTTTTATTCTTCAACTATAATTCCAGTCTTTTTCCTGTTACTTTTTGGTCGATAAGCTCTGTCGAATACTTTTCATACTTTCAATCTCACGTCATGTTTCGAAGTGCTATTCCTCTCTCTCCGACACACGTTCCTTCCCTACTGAAATAGATACTTGTTACAATACTTGGATAGTCTGCATTCACTGGGCGTTGATTGAGCAACATTTGAGATTTAGCCCGTTTATTCTATCTAATAATTTCAAGCACTTTTTTCTCAAAGCATTTTACGCTAATTTCCCAACTCGTAATAGCCTAGAATATCACTGTCTGAAATTTTGATATCTTTAATAATACTTCCACAAACTTGCAGATATCAGCATTACCAAGCAAGTTTTCCGAGAAGGAAAGCATATCTCGTACTATAATCTGGTATTCCTCATTAATTTCTACACTGTTTAAATCCACAAAATTAAACATTTTCATTCTAAATGTTTACACGGTTGGTTTACAGTCATTTTCTCACTCTACTTTCTACCGCCATATTACGATCTGTGAGCTCATTTGAAATACCGTATATCGGCTACACTAAAGTGCCGTCTGTTATCTAGCAATAAGTGAAAATGAGGTTCAGCCAATCCATGCTTCTGCTTCCCAGTGAGACAATTCTTAAGGGTAATTATATACGTTTGGCGATACAGAAATATTGTAATTTTCGTCAGAGGCTTAAATAGGATGGGTGTGTGGGGAGGTCGACCTGGGCAGCAGAGTTCAATAGGGGGGAAAATGAATGTTTTAAATGGAAGAATCTGATTTTCTGCGCTCAAAAAATGCTAAATGACTGAGAAAAATTAAAGGTAATTCAATAAGTAAATGCGATTATATTAGGCTCGTAATTTCTGTTAGGGCGCCCGATGTTATTGCGTGTCACGGGCGCCAAAAAACCTAGCAACGCCACTGCTCTTCGCAATTATACATTTTATTTCATAACATTCAGCACTGTAACCCAAACTTTACTCACACCTCCTTGTGAACTCTTGTTACAGACTGTCAGTTTGAAAAAAAAAATCTCTTTCCATTTGTTTCCTTTGGAATATTCTAACAAACGTAAATGTGGAGCTCGCGGATCTGATTGAAAACGCAATCTATTTAGTAAGAAAAAGGTACCCATATCTCCACTTTTGTCCTGAATTTATATATGCACACTCAGAATAATGCTGGTCCCAGTGGTGGCGCGGTTTTAAAACGCAGGTCTGTGATCGCTCGCCTGCTGAGATTGTAGGTTCGAATCCCACAGGGGGCAAGGATGTCTGTTTTGAGTGTTGTGCGTTGTCAAGTAGAGGTCTCTGCGACGAGCTGATCACTCGTTCAGAGAAGACCTACCGACTGTGGTACGTCGTTGTGTGTGATCTACAACCCTCGTGAATGGGGAGGCCCTGGCCCACTGGGGGCTGTCGCGACAAAAACAAACAAACAAAACAAAACAAACAAACACTCAGAATAACAGTATCATACCGACTCCAGAACAGTGTGAAGGTCTGTCTGTCATTAAAAGAGCTGCCCTTCTAATTTGTTTGCTTCGCTCCGCTATGCAGGTCTAACGAAAATCAAGATATTAACAATGAATGACGTCAGCTTTTCACAGACCTCCTATAATCATAAGGTGGCTGAGAATTCGATTGGATTATTTGTCCTAAGAAGAACACAAATAAAGCTCTGAAGAATTGTCCGCTTCACATATCAACAGAAATACTGGTCGATTTATCTTAGCTGGGGTAGGAAAGAGTAACATTCCCACCATTTGATACATTCCACAAAGCACGGATTCCAAGTGATATATAAAAAGTTCTTTCCAAATTTTTATGTCGATTCTTAACAGAAACAAACGACAATAATATCGTCGTTTTATACCCTGTACTGGAAGAAACAACTCATATTTACTTAAAGCACTATGTGGAACATAAAAAGGTAAATCAGTCCCGTTACATGCCCGAAGTGCTCAGAGGGTTCCAGAAAGTTAAGGTTCCTAGATTACGTGACAATGGCTCAGGATGGTGGTAAGGTTATCAGCCTTACGCACCGGCCGCTTTTTACCCCCCAGGAAATGCTCCTGGTACTCATTTCTCTTAGAGGCTGAGTCGACCCCAGGGCCATAGTGCAATCGGAAAGATTATGTCAATGAAAAATTCCAATGATATCATCTGGAACAGAACCAGCGACCTTCCGATTTGTAGCACAGCACCTTAACCACTATGCTACCGCGGTTCCAACTGTGTGGAACATACGACGCAAAATTTTAGGTCTTTCAGACCCACAATTACATTAAAGAACTTCATCTTTCAGAAACGTAATACTTTTGGCCCGTCAGATCTAAGTGAGGTGGTACTCATACGGCAAGTAAATATATTTCAAGATCCAGTAGATAATGTCTTATTATTTCGAAATACCCTATACGAGGGCTAAGAAATATAGGCACGCCAGTGAAGCGACAATCTGATTGACAGATAATAGACCGCATCACCACGGGTGAGTACAAAATGCTAAAAGCTAGAGGGGGTAGTCACCCTTCCGCGTTTGCTGCTGGTCACACCCTATCTTGTTCTACATGCAGTTCATCCCCTGTCCGCAGAACCGCGAAATTCGAGAGATTACGCCTGATACTGTCACTTAAACCCCAAGATTAGGACACGATTATTCAACTCATTTAACTTTACCTTGTTTAGAATGTGTCAAAATTGACACAACGGCATTACGTTTAAAATCAACATAACTGACATGCGAATTTTAGGTACCAACAGTTCAAGAATAAAACAAAACAATATACTTCCGGGACATCTGAGTGAGATAGAGGGACTCAATACAAATCAGACGTACAGGATTCAATCGCCGAGAGTTACAAGAAGTTTCCTTTTTGAAATTGCGTAGAAATCGGCTCTGCCTCCAACCCAGCGAGCGGCCTGTGTTCTTTCTCTGATGAAAAAGGGGCTCCAGCGTGACTCTTATATATTGAGTACCGAGATTCAGAATACATGGAACTACTCTTCACTCTGCGTCTGTTTTAGTATGGTGTTTAGACGTAAGAATAATTACATGTACATTGTGACTATAGGACTTTTCAGTCAGCAGTACAAGACTTTCATAACAATAGGTTTTATCACAGTTCGAAAACTTTCATCATCAATATGAATATTACAGACAGTACTGCAAAAATCGGTCTTACTCTTATAAAAAACGTGTACGCAAAACATTTTTACGTAAAGTAAAAACTCAAAGATCTTCAGTAACTCACTTGGCTTCAAATCTTGTCAGTTGCACACAGAAGCCTACCTAACTGGTACAAAGAATCATGCATATTAGTGGCATTAATCGAAAAAGTCCATATTTTAAACGAATTCATTAGAGAGTTATTTATTAAATACAGTTCAAACAATTAATCTGTATGAGTATTCTTATTTTATATTCTATCAAATCTTATGATTGAGACTACATAACTTACATCACTGTTTAAAACACAACTTTTACGCCTTCCACAATAACCGCCTACAATGAAACCTTCTCGGCCGTCAGTTGTGACATGTGGAACGGGCATTAATATTGAACAGGTATATTTATATAAAACTTTACGTGGGCAGTTATTTGTGACATGAGGTTACAAGGAATGATAAAGTAATTTTATGACGTACTGACATGGACAAACTTCCGTATCAAATGGAATTGCGTTTAAAGAATGCACCTCCGTTACTAACTTTATACCAACAAATATTAGCTTTCAAAAGGACGAAAAAACTGAACAAAATAAAAACAGTTACATCATCTTTCACTTTTCCGGACTGCTTATTCAAACTGTTCGCACTTCTATAAGCCCGTAGTCCTATTACAGACCCAGAAGGTCCCAGGAGGCTGATGCTCCCAGATTTCGAGACAATCGGAATATGAAGGTGGTAAGTTTGTCAGCCCAACGTTTCGGCCGCCTTTACTCCCAGGAAATACTCATAGTAATCGTTTCTTTTAGAGGCTCAGTCGAAACCAGGGCAATAGCGCGACCGGAAGAATTATGTCAATGAAACCTTCCAATGAATCGAATTGAACCGGCGGCCTCCCGGCTTTTTAGTGCAGTGCCTCAACCAACTGTGCCACCACGTACCGCCAGTGAACGTCGTGTGTACCCAGTCTGCAATTTCAGGATGCGTAATTCGCTGATGGTAAGTGAACGAAGTATTACGGAAAAGAAAATAAATTTATATACGAGTCGGATACCACGACAATTAGATGACAGATACGGCGCTGACCGTCAAAAAGCTTTGAAATGTTCATACTTTCGTCTCTAAGGAAATTTATCATTAAATTTGAAGTGGTATTTTTCTAGGAGTGGCATGGAATACTGGACGAGAAATTTCCTTCACTTTGAACCAAAAGTGAACCCTTCCACATAAGAATCGTATGAAGCGTCACTTTGTCAACACTAAAGCATAATTCGCTGGTGTAACGTGTTTATACATTTCATGACGTCAAACATCAATATCATTAGCCTAGTCGTCATTACCCATAATTATAACGATCGTTATTGCTCATCCGTTGTTTGCACAAAGCTGTTTGGTATGCAAATTGAACGTTTATATGCTGCAAGGAAGGGGCCCCACAATCATGTAACTTCCCTTTACGGATATCTGTCTGTCTCTAACAGGTTTACTGTGATTTCATTGATGAAAGGGATTGTCCGTGGCAGATACATTTCGCCACACCCAGCTGAGAAACTTCATAGATTGAACTCTAAACCGTTATATACTGTAATACACTGAGTATCCTGAATTGTCTAAAACACAGTGGTTACTATGCATACCACCTGCTATGACAATAGACTCTGCACTTAGCGCAAAGAATTTACTTACTGGTAAGACTTTTGTGTTATTTTTCATCACATACTCTAAACAATATTAATTTATTCGTCTTTGTAATGCAGACATTGTGCTTACTGTGAGGTAGGAAGTCACGTTTTAAGTACTTGTTAGACTAAATTCGTGTGTCACAAGATTCGAGGACTGATAGAATTCCCAATGTAAATAACAATTTCGTTATGTTTGAACTTCAAAGCTAGAAAATCTGTGCCAGAATTTAGGCCTTCATCACTTCATTCTTCAACATTAAATTCAGTTATTAATATAATACTGTATACCACACTCTTCCATCTGGAAACTTTAATTTCAAGAGCAGAACACGAAATCCCTTTCCGCAACATGAGAATGCTATTAATACTTAAATCCTCCGTACAAGCAGACCTCTACATTGTACAACTTCTATACTGTACAACCACCTGACACCAAGGAGCACAGCAATGCAGACCGCTATATGTCTTGGCCAGTCTGTGGACGTGTATCTCCAGGCTTTATTAATATTTGATGCTGATGCTAGTGAATAGTTACCGTCACGCTCCGACCGTTTTATTTATCAAGAAAGAACCCTCGGTGCCCGTTGGATATAGGGTTGAGCGGGGCACACAGACCATCTACATTTGTGAGCGATTAATTTTCCATTTTGTATAGAAACACAAATCCGATTATCCGGTTATAGAACCAGTAACTTGATTGTTACAATAACTGGAATACACATCTCCTCGTCGGCCTAAAAATGTTCTTTATCAATGGACGAAATGCTAAATGAAAGAGAATACAAAAAAATATCGCTTCGTACAGTGTCGTCATAAGCAACAGAAGGTAGGTAAGGCCTGTGTATAATTTAATCTCAGTGCGTGCAGTAGCAACAGAGACGCGGCCTGAATGCAGTAAATTTATTCAATACACAATTTTAACTTCCCCCCATTTTGAGCAAGTATCTATCGACAGTGAATAGTTAGGATATGTGTGAATTTAACGCTTACGTACTCTATACGACGAGCCACCACAGGCAGTCGGTGTAATATGTAGGAATGTACTGAACGTCTGAGGAATTGTGTTTAGATCCCTTTCCACAGCAACACGTTCCTCTTCTCCGAAATGGGCAGTCCAAAACTGCCCCCCCCCCCCATCCTCCGACTCAATGGGTGCTTGGAGATATTTCTGAAGAAGTATGTCGGCCGGGGCATGAAGAAACCACGCCCCCCCGTACAGCAGTAATTCCATGCATCTCAAAGCCGTGCAGCAGGAAAAAATCCAACTTCCCTTACACTAAAACGGAAGAGTTCATTATAGATTTAGTTGCTTCGAAACAGAGCAAAATCTTCTTTAGCTTTCTCCTGTTGATTTTGTATGAAATGGAAAAACAAAGGCAACTTATTTTTTAAATATAATATCTTGGCGCGTTCTCGTAACCATTTTAACCGTGGGAAAGCATTAAGCGTTACATATTCTGAGTGGGTGTTTGTAGCCTTATTTATCCAGCATGCAATGCGGATGCACCGTATAATAGTATCATCTGTGGCCTGTCCGGCTCTACCATATTTTTCCATATTATCTCACAATTTTCTTGAAAAAAGTTACTGAACATAAAATGTGTTTTGATTTGCTCTACATCCTTCATTTAAACCGTTTCTCAATACAGAAAATTAAGAGGCAGATCATAAGTGCACATGGATCGCCATAAAAAAATGACTGTTATTCTTTTCAGATTTTAAGGACACTTAAATTTTCTCGAAATATTATCGAAAAATACTCAAATATCAAACTCTATTACAATCCTTCCATTGGGAGCTAAGTTGTTCCATGCGGGCGAACGGACGGACGAACAGACAGAGATGACGACGCTAATAATCGCTTTGCGCAATTTTTCCAACGCCTCTGAAACACATTTAAAGCAGTCGCAATTACCGTGTCACTGTTTTCCTTAAAATAGTCGGGTTTTTGCCGTCAATAATAAACAAAATTCACAGGCAGGAATAATTCATTAGAGAACTGACGTTCTTCTAAAACTTCAGTTCCTACCTGACAGTGATCATATATTATAACAATTCGCAAGGCCAGCCAGTTAATGTTCTTGATGATGTTACATTGTCAAACTCATACAGAAACACATAAATAAACTGTGCAAAAATGCATAGTTCCTTCCTATCACAGAACTACTGAATTGTAGCTTTTTTGACGTTCAGATGACCGTGTATTGTGATAAATTCGTATAATAAAACCAACTTACTTACTTACTCCATGGTGCAGAGTCCTTCTTGAGAAGCTAATTGGTTTGCAGCTAGTCAAGAAATTCCCCGCATTTCACGGAACCCGAAGGTTCATTACCGCACTCACAAGCGTCCG
>Ga0123355_10017661_pt1 | contig 11283 bp, 7 predicted proteins | sample TergutEmb28metaG_3_FD_89872 | JGI IMG/M metagenome (GOLD analysis project Ga0123355, IMG submission 89872) | Embiratermes neotenicus P1 segment gut microbial communities from Petit-Saut dam, French Guiana - Emb289 P1 | ecosystem: Host-associated > Arthropoda: Insects > Digestive system > Gut ...
AAAATCCTGTTGTAAGAAATCGCAGAAATGGTATCGTTTGGGTCGCTATGCGAATTCCTGACGGATATATTGGTGGACACGCCAACCACGCTCGTATCACAACGTTTCCTGAAGCACCGGCAAGACCGGGCAGAAATGCAAGAGTGATTAATAGCAGAAATCTCAATATGCTTGAAACAACTCCGTCTATCGAAATTGTTTATGCACACGATGTGGTACAATATGCGAGAGATATCGGTATTTTCAACGGCACACGTGCAGAGTTTAGTTTTTCAGACGTTTATGCTCCACTTGATTTTGGTGCACAACGTTTTTGCGAAGCACGCGTTTGGGCAGGATTCAGAAGAGCGAACAGAGAACTTATGGAGCCTTTCGAAAGATATGCACGCGGAGAAGTTACGGGTCCACGTATGCCTCTTTTTATCAGACCGGATCGTCCGCTCACGTTGGCAGATGTAAAAGGAATGATGCGCGATCTTTATGAAGGAACATCCATGTGTATGGCTCAAGACGGCGATATTGGTGCAGGTCCTTGGGGAATGCCTTATCGCCCACGTCCGATGCGTTGGAGAGTGAACGCAGACGATCAAACAGGTCCGGAATTTATTCACGAACGTGCGATTTCTACACAACAAACCGCATTCTCGTTTGTAGCTCAAGGCAGACCACAACAACCTGTTTTAGTTGGTGGACAACCAAACCCACTCAGAGGTATTCTTTGGTTTGGCGTTGATGCGACTTCTACAACTGTTTGGGTTCCGATGTATGCCGGAATCAACGAAGTTCCGCTTCATTTTAGAGTTGGAAATGGAAATAAAGTTGAATTTTCTGAAACTTCAGCGTTTTGGTTGATGAACTTGGTTTCAAATTTTGCTTGGTTGCGTTGGAGAGATATGATTGTGGATATCAGACGTGTACAGCAACAATTGGAAGAAGGTTTTAGACAAAGAGTTGCCGAAAACGACCAAAATTGGGCGAATATAACCGACCATGCTACTTTGGTTAGAAATGCTACGGCTTTTTCGGCAGAACAATCTCAAATCATGTTCGATACATGGACACTATTGCAACGCTATCTTTTGGTGAAATTTGTAGATGGAAACATTGCAAGAGAGGTTATTCGCAATGAAAATGCTCCTTTCCCATACGATCGTGAATTTAAAATTTTCCCGTATGGTGGTCCTCCGATTCAGTATCCACCACTTCACCCAAGATTTCCGGATTGGTTCTATCAACAGATCGTTAACCAAATCGGCGACCGCATCCAATGGATTAATCACGAATAAAAAAAAATTAAGGGCGGGGTTTATATCCTCGCCCTTAAAAACAAAAAAATACTGCTGCTATGAAAAAATTTGTCCTCGTTCTTGTCGTTTTGCTTTTTTCTGTGCAAAGTTATGCACAAAGTTGTAGAGAAATTCCTTTTCAGCCGACATTCGGAGTGGTTGGTCAAGCTGACACTGCAAATTGGCTTAATTTCAGCAGTGTACGTAACATTGCAGCTCCGTCTTATTGGAGTTTCCGACCTGTAAACGTCGCAGATACTATAAATACGGCTCTTGTTCCGTTTCTTTTTACACAAACTCCTATCGGTGTAACCCAAATTGTAACATTATATTCGCCGTGTCTTTCTCTTGATACCAACAAAACATACGAATTGAGATTCACATTTGTCGGGCAAACGCGGGGTTTTATGAATGGAATTAGTGTTTGGTTGGCAGCAGCAGCTGATTCTTACAGCAATAATGCAAACACGTTCACTGTTGCAAATGACACGTTTAGGCTTTTGGGAACTTTCGAAAATCTATATTTTGGTGTAACCGAACTTGCCGTTTTGATAAATTCGGAACATTTTCCGCCGGCAGCAAGAGAGTCCGGAAATTATCGAATCGTGTTCAAGTCGGAAACGGCAAGCAGAAGTTTCGCCGGTGTAGGAAATTATGCCATCGTAAGTTATTTGAAAAACATTATACTCAAGGAAGCATCAACTGAACGTCTTGAGGTTGTCGCAATGACGAGTCCGCAATCAAGTTGCAATTTGAGTGATCAAATTTTATCATTTAACGTTAGAAACAACGGATACACAATTCCGGCAACGTACAACATTTGCTTTCGATTTAGGACGAATGAACAAACAACATTCAGTCGTGAATTTTGCCAACCATTTTCAGTACCAATCCCATTTGATAATATTATGGAATTGAGTTTAACCGATCATCCGCAATCTTTTGATGCTTCATTAACCTTAATTGAGGCATGGGCTGAATTTTCGGGACAAACATCAGACACTTTAAGAACAAATCTTCATAGAACAGTCGTACAAACGGTTCCTTACAGTAACTCATTTGACAATCCAATGTTTTTTCAAACGTGGTCGATTATTTCCGATAAAACCACACAAACGGACGTAACGTGGCATATTCCGCTGAACGCCCACGGTGCAATGTCCGGAAGGGCAGTTATTTTCACAAGCGGTGAAACGTCAAACGACCGTTTGGAGAGCAGTTGTATCGAACTTGAAGCAGGGACACTTTACCAAATTTCGTTTACTTACAGTGCACTTGTTAATCCCAATTTTCGTTCTGCAGATATAACACTTGCTACAACAGAAAATTTGAGTCTTTTTATGGGAAGAAGAGATGTTCCAAATACTCCCAACGTTACATTAATGAATCTTCAAAGTTTCAACAACACCGACGAACGAACGATAACAACCTACTTTATGCCGACAGAAACCGGAGCTTATTTTTTCGGATTTTTAGCCTATAGTGAAGCTTTTTCTGCAGGAATAAGTCTCAGTGATTTTTCGATTATTGTGGCTCCGGACTTGAGAACATTACCGGTTTTTATGAGTTTTGAAAGTTATGATAACCACGAAGGTTGGCAAACCTTTTCTCATAATACAATAGACAGCATAACAGGCTCTGCTCCGATTATGCGAGGTTGGCAGATGTCTACAGCAAATACTGATCGTGCTCACGGTAGTCCTACCGGATTAAGAACATTTTCTTCGGTAGCTGTAACTGCAATGACGACAATCACACTTTTGGAACAAAACAACAACTGGTTGATTTCTCCGCCGATTGTCATGGATTCCGGAAGACCGGTCGAAATACGCTATTTTAGACGATCAATGGTTGCCGGAGCAGAAGAAATCCTAAATATCCGTGTAAGCGAATCTTTTGAAATACAAGCTCTATCAGAAACAGAACCTCTTTTCAGTGACACAACCAGAGGTGTTCAAAGTAACCAATTCGCAGAACAAAACGTTTATTTCACACCTACCCGAACAGGCGTGCACTTTGTTACGTTTCAATACAATAGTGCAAATCGTCGCGGAATAGGGAATCAAGGTATGTCTTTGGATGAAATTTCTATTCAAGATAGTGTGCGTGCACAAGAAATGAATTTAAGTGTGATCGAATTAAGGGTTCCTTCACCAAATTGTGTGTTGCGTAATGCTGCTACCGATGATACGGAAGCATTCTTTCTAACCATAAAAAACAGAACGGGACAAACTATTCCAGCCAACACTCTTGCTTCCTTTTTTAGAGTAACTGATCCTTCGGGAAATACTGCCGTTTTTAGAGGAACTCGCGTCGGCAGTGTTTCCGGTACGGGGAATTTTCCTGCAATTCCACCTTATGGAACGGCAACAGTGCACAGAAGACATGATTTGAGACCTACAGGTGCATGGGAAGTGCAGGCTTGGTTTGCTCCGGGAAGATGGGTAGGAAATGATTTTCAAACACCGGAGGAAGCAGGTATAGGAATATCTGATTTTGATCCATCCGATGATACATCTGCAATTATGCGTACTGCGGGTACGGGAACGCACGTCGGCAGGTATGACATGGGTTTCGAACCCTATGAAAACATCTATTATTGGAGAAACAACCGAACAGGAAACTCAAGACATTGGTGGCAATTTATCAATAATCCGGCAGTTGCTCACACTGGGGTTGGAGCCGCTTTTGTGGCTCCAACGAGAACATTTATTTCGGCACAAGATACGAATCGACAGTCTATAGCTTCGCCTTGTCTAACATTGGCTGGAGATACAACGTATTTTATTTCGTTCTTTCTTCGTGCAGCGGAAGACTCCAACAATCTGCTCGCACTTAATCCGGTAACCATAAATACATATATCGGAGGCAATCAAGTTCCAGTTTCCGGCAATCTTAGAAACACAACATCGGCAGGAACAAATCTGAGCTACAAGAGACATTCGTTTTTCTTCAGACCTTCGGCGACCATTCAACAAGCTCATGTTGTTTTAGAAGCTGTTTCGCCAAGATGGTCAACGGGTGTTTATTTAGATAATTTTGTCATCATGGATAGCGTTTCGGCAACTACACCAAGACTTTCCTTAAATAGAATTTGGACAGTTTCATCGAATAGTTGCAATCTTTCTGACGATACGCTTTATGTAGAACTTACAAACAGTGGATTTTTCGAATATCAAAATCCGAGTTTTAGCATTGAATTCGGCGAACAAATCCTTAGCGAAACATGGGAAGGTATCGTTCCTACTGATACTACAATAATCATTAGATTGAACACTAAACTTTCGCACACAGATTTTGGTAAAACGGAAGTTACCATATCGTTAGACATAGAAAACAATCTTGCCGAACAAATATCCTCAACGGCAAGCAGTATCAAAACTGCTCCAATACGACCGCCTTTTACGATAAATTTTTCAACTGCCGAAGAATCGGAATTTTTGGGGTGGAATAATCTGTCGATATCGCTTAACAACCAACTTCAACCTACATTTGAGTACTGGACATTTGGACAAGAAGGGGCCACTTTCCAAAATGGTACTCAAAGAGCTCTACCGGGAATTTTGGCTTCAATTTGTTTTGATTTGGACACAGACGAGCCATATTTGATTACGTACGAGTACAGAGGAGCAAGTGCTGCTATTGCTGAAAATCTACATGTGTTGAGAGAAAAAGCAGATGGCACACTTGAGACACTTTTCTCAAATTCGAATATTCTTACATCCACTTGGACTACAAATAACGTGTCATTCACGGCAGTAGGCGACCAAGGAGAACGTATCCGATTTTTGAGTAATTTTAATGCTTTTGCGCAAAACGTCCACATAAGAAGTTTTTCAATCAAAGTAGATACGATGTCGTGGCCGGCAGATGCCGAATTGGTTAGATTCATCGCTCCAAAAACGGATACCGGTCTGACTGATCAAGTGCCGATTACTATAGAAGTCGCCAATCTCAATCGCCGACCATTGTTTAATTTGCCTGTTTTTTACAGTATAAACGGAGGCGAATTGGTAATGGACAGCATTCCCGCAGTACTTCCGGGAGATATGGTTGAATTCACGTTTAGACAGAAAGCAGATTTGAGCGTAGTGAGAGATTACAATATTTTGATAGTTGTAAATGCCGAAGGAGATGTGGACCGTTCGAATGACACCATTCGTGAAACGATATCTTGGCCCGGAGCAAATGCCAAATTGGTTAGATTGGTATCGCCAACAGGAAGCGGAGCTTTTGAAACGGACGAACAAATCATTGTAGAAGTTACAAATCTCAGCCCCCGTCCGCTGTATAACTTGCACCTTTATTACAGCATTAATGGCGGAGAACTTCATGTGGGTATTATTCCGGAATTGCGATGGAGAGATACTGTTGAGTTTACATTTGAACAAAGAGTTGATTTGAGTGCAGTCGGAGATTACGAAATTTTGGTATTTGTAAACGCTGAAGGAGACATTGATCGTTCTAACGATACTATTCGTCAAACGGTTGTTGCAACCTCTATCTCGAATTTGCACCAAACATCTCTTTTAGAGATTCATCCAAACCCTGCAACAACAGAAGTGTTTATCAGGTCTGAAAATGAGATTTCAATCTTGTTTATTCACGATATGAGAGGTCAATTGATTAGAGAAATTTGGGTAAACAGTATGGAATATCATTTAAACACGAGCGATTTCCCTGCCGGAGTATATCTGTTCTCGACGATAATTGGTAACGAACGGACATCGCAAAGGGTTATCATCAATCAGCCATAAAAATGACGGATTTTCTTTATGTTGGCATCTTCGGAACGACAATAAAATCCGAACATCTCTCTTATTTCAAAAGACTGCTTGATGCTATGCTAAAAAGCGGAGCGACGGGGGTATTTTATCAACCTTTTGCAGAATGGTGTTTTGCACAAAACTTGATAAAAGATCCGGTTGAAACATTTTCATCGGCAGAGGAATTGAAAAAAAGAAATGTCCAATTTTTGATTTCAATCGGCGGAGATGGCACATTTTTGGATTCCATTCCGTTTATTCACGATTCGAAAATACCTGTGGCAGGTTTGAATTTCGGAACATTGGGATTTTTGACGTTGATAGATGCTCAACATTTGGAAAAAACGTTTGAAGATTTATGTTCGAAAAACTACGACACCGAATGTCGCAGTTTGTTGAATATTCGTTCTGAAAACGACATTCCGGAGCCTTTTGCACTAAACGACATTGTGTTTAGAAGTGAAAAATTCGGACTGCTTCATGTTGATGTTTTTGTGGACGGAAAATTTCTGAATACCTATTTTGGTGACGGCTTGATTATTTCTACGCCGACGGGCTCCACGGCTTACAACCTCAGTTGTGGAGGACCAATTTTGCTTCCGGAAAATCAAAATTTTATTCTCACACCGATAGCATCTCACACGTTGACTGTTCGACCTTTGGTAATTCCCGACACATCGAAAATTGAAGTTCGAATGACCGGAAACGAGTCCCGGTTTTTGACCACATTAGACTCTCGAAGGTTTTCATTTCAAGGCAAACAAACATTTTTTATCGAAAAAGCCCCGTTTCCAATTCACACCATTCGCTTGAAAAATCAGCCTTTTTTCGACACCATTCGTACCAAATTGATGTGGGGACAAGATAAACGAAAGCCCACACAGAATGTTGATAGCTAACGAAATTCGACAGTTACATGGTTTTGAATTTTGTTTTTTAACGCCTTGAATACTTGCGTAATTCAAAAAAAAAGCGTACCTTTGTGTATATGATTGTACGAACACTTTCTATACATCTGATTTTTTTATTGTTTATTCTTCCGATGAATGTGCAGGCTTCGTTGAATGACGACACAGGCAACTTTAATCCGGGCGAGAGTATTATTGATTATATTTTAGACAAACACGAATGGCAAATTGCGAGATTTGGAAGCACAAATATCGCCGTTCCTCTGCCGATTTTGTTGATTTCCGAAGGACGACTTTATGCGTTCATGTCGTCGAGGTTTCGTCAAGGTACAGCAGACTGGAGAGGATTTCGTTTGATGCAAAGTGGCGATCATAAAGGCAGAATAGTTCGCGTGGACACACAAGGAAATATTTCTCCAGACTTGCCGTTTGATTTTTCTATTACGAAAAATGTTTTTTCGATGTTGCTTGCCGCCATGCTTTTATTTTTCATGTTTATGAAAGTTTCGAAAGCCTATCAAAAATTGGGCTCCAAGCAAGCCCCGACAGGATTTCAAAATGCGATTGAACCGATTATTTTATTAGTTCGAAACGATATCGCCAAACAAATGTTGCCGGCAAAACACGTGGACAAGTATCTACCCTATTTGCTTACGTTGTTTTTTTTCATTTTGTTTTTGAATTTGATGGGCTTGATTCCGATTTTTCCGGGTGGGGCGAATGTCACCGGAAATATCGCTGTAACATTAGGATTGGCATTACTTACATTGGTCAGCACATTGATTGCCGGAAAACGTGCGTATCTTCGTCATTTGATAGATTTTCCGGGCGTTCCGTGGTGGCTGAAATTTCCAATTCCGATCATGCCCGTTATTGAAATTATAGGCGTATTGCTTAAGCCTGTTACCTTGACTATTCGTCTGATGGCAAATATGATGGCAGGAAAAATCGTTATTGTTTCGATTATTTTCTTGATTTTTATTTTGGGCGAAATCAGTCCGACATTGGCTTATGGATTTTCGCCGTTGTCGATTATTTTTGTAGTGTTTGTGACCTGCTTGAAACTTCTCATTTCAGTTATTCAAGCCTTTGTTTTCACACTTTTGACTGCGTTATATTTTGGCTTTGCATTGGAAGAAGTTGATCATGCCGAAGAACATAAACAAGCCAAACTTAATAAAACTAAAATGGCAACCGTCGCCACTTTGGAAACTAAAAATCAAACCTTAAAAACATAAAATTATGATTCTTTTAGACACAGCAACACAGATTGCACAAGCAGACCTTTCTTTTCTTGTAAAATTAGCCGGCGTGGCCGGAGCTGCAGGTGTTACATTCGCAGCAAGTTGGGGTATTTCAAACATTGCAAAATCAGCGATGGAAGCATCTGCTCGCCAACCGGAAGTGGCAGCAGACATTCGAACAAACGTAGTTTTGACCGGTGCTTTCATTGAGGGTGTCGCTCTGCTCAGTGCGGTAGTTTGCCTATTAGCGGTTGTCGTAGCGTAATATGGGTTTAGAACTTCTTACGCCCGATCTTGGGCTGCTGTTTTGGACGATGATAATTTTCTTAACACTATTTTTTGTGTTGAGAAAGTTTGCGTGGGATCCTATTTTGTCTGTACTCAAAAAACGTGAAGAGACCATAAAGGAAGCCTTAGATTCGGTAGAAAATGCACGGAATGAGATCCAAAATCTTCACAACGAAAATGAAAAATTGCTGCATGAAGCACGTAAAGAGCGAAACGAAATCCTTCAAAATGCCGAACAAACAAGCAAAAAAATAATCGGAGAAGCTAAAGACGTCGCCCAAAAAGAATACGACAAATTTATCGAAGATGCTCGCAAAACTATCGAAAAAGAGAAAAAAATAGTTATCACAGAACTTCAAAACGATTTGGCGAAACATGCTATCGACATCGCAGAAAAAATCCTTCGAGAAGAAATGAAAAACAAAAAATCGTACGATAGATTAATTGAGAAATCTATTCAAGAGATTAACCTTACAGAGCAATGATTGCCGCAAAACGTATAGACACTCGATATGCAAAAGCCTTGCTTCAAATCGCCACAGAACGACATGTAGCAAAGGCGGTGTATAACGATATGTTAGAATTACGAATACTCATGTTTGAAAGTGTTGATTTCAAAAACTTCTTGAGTAATCCTACGATAAAAAGAACGCAAAGAGCAAGTATTTTACAAGATTTGTTCAAAAATCTTTTTCATCAGCTAACACTGGATTTTTTGGCGCTGATTGTCAAAAAAGCACGCGTTGGAAACATTGTAAACATTGCTACGGCATATGTTCGAACCTATCGAGCGGAAAATAACATCAAAACGGTTACGGTTTACACGGAAAAAGACCTTGTTCAACAGCAACAGGAACAACTCAAGACGATGTTAAGCAAACAACTGTCGAATGAAACGATCGAACTGCGTTGTCAAACTTATCCGGATCTTATCGGAGGACTTGTTCTTCGCTACGACGATTATCTTTATAGTGCGAGCATTAGCCAACAACTTCAAGACCTGCGACTCAAGGTCAAGCTTAATTTTAACAAGGAAGGGCTGACTCCCAACCCGTATATCAAATCAATTCATTAGAACATGGCATTTATCAACCCTGCCGAAGTTTCGGCAATTTTGAAACAGCAACTTTCCGGTTTATCTGTTCAAACCAAACTTGAGGAAGTCGGTACAGTACTTGAAGTGGGCGATGGAATTGCTCGTGTTTACGGTCTTTCAAATGTGCAATCCGGAGAGTTGGTTGAATTTGTGAATTCCGGACAGGAAGCTATTGTTTTGAATCTTGAAGAAGACAGTGTTGGTGTTGTTGTCCTCGGCGATAGCGAAAACATTCAGGAAGGACAATTAGTTCGTCGTCTGAATAGAATCGCTTCCTTAATGGTTGGCGAGGGATTGATCGGTAGAGTCGTTGATACACTTGGAAATCCGATTGATGGAAAAGGTCCTATAACCGGCGAATTACTGCAAATGCCCATCGAACGAAGAGCACCTTGTGTGATTTATCGCCAACCGGTAAATGAACCTCTCAAAACCGGAATTAAAGCCATTGACTCTATGGTTCCGATTGGTCGCGGACAACGCGAGCTCATTATCGGCGATCGCCAAACCGGAAAAACAGCAATCGGAATAGACACCATTCTAAATCAAAAAGAATTTTACGACCGAGGAGAGCCTGTTTACTGTATTTATGTGGCTTGCGGACAAAAAGGATCTACGATTGCCAATATTGTTCAAATTCTCGAAGAATACGGAGCGATGGCGTATACGACCGTAGTTGTATCAACAGCGTCCTCTCCTGCGGCAATGCAATTTTACGCACCCTTTGCAGGAATGGCGATTGGCGAGTATTTTCGAGATACTGGACGTTCTGCACTTATTGTTTTAGACGATCTTTCCAAACAGGCTGTGGCTTATCGCGAAGTGTCGCTTTTATTGCGTCGTCCGCCGGGTAGAGAAGCCTATCCGGGAGATGTGTTTTATTTACATTCGAGATTACTCGAACGTGCCGCAAAAATTATCGCTAACGACGATGTTGCCGCAAAAATGAATGATCTGCCCGAAAGCTTGAACGGACGAGTAAAAGGCGGAGGCTCTCTCACGGCATTACCAATCATCGAAACACAAGCCGGAGATATATCTGCGTATATTCCAACAAACGTGATTTCGATTACCGACGGACAAATTTTTTTGGAAAGCAATTTGTTTCTTTCCGGTGTCAGACCTGCGATTAATGTGGGAGTTTCGGTATCTCGCGTGGGTGGAAATGCACAAAGTAAAGCCATGAAAAAAGTGTCGGGTGTGTTGCGTTTAAATCAGGCACAATACCGAGAATTAGCAGCCTTTTCAAGTTTTGGATCAGACTTGGACAATGCCACACAAAGCGTTCTCGACATTGGTGCTCGAAATGTAGAAATTCTCAAACAGCCGCAATATACACCGATGAAGGAAGAACATCAAATTGCGATAATTTTCTGTGCAACACACGGATTGCTTAAAGATGTGCCGATTCACGACGTACCATATTTTGAGGAACAATTTTTGAGAAACCTCGAAGAAAATCACAAACCGTTACTTGACGAACTGAAAGACGGCAAACTAACCGGTGAAACAGAAAAAATTCTGACCGATGAAGCACTCGCATTAGCCAAAACATTTGTGAAAACCTAAAAACAAACCTAACTATGAAAACAATTTTAAAAATCACAGCACTTTCAGCGATTTTGCTGATGTTGGCAGGGGGATTGGTTTCCTGCAGAGAAAAATTCAATGATAGCCATTGTTTCATAGAAAGAC
>Ga0123355_10017662_pt1 | contig 11283 bp, 8 predicted proteins | sample TergutEmb28metaG_3_FD_89872 | JGI IMG/M metagenome (GOLD analysis project Ga0123355, IMG submission 89872) | Embiratermes neotenicus P1 segment gut microbial communities from Petit-Saut dam, French Guiana - Emb289 P1 | ecosystem: Host-associated > Arthropoda: Insects > Digestive system > Gut ...
CCCCAAGCTCTGTCAACCGTTCCAATCGGTTCTCTTCATCAAAAAATGTTTTCATAACTAATTATACCATTTTCTCAAAAACATTGCAACAACTTAAAGGCTAATTAGAGGTTCCCCCCTAGACCATATGATAAGCTTCGTCCCTTCGTGTATTATCACTAGGATTATGTCCCCAATTTCCAATAATGCTATATCTAGAGTAAGAATATCTTGCTAGCCAATGAGCAATATAACCTGGTGCCATGCTTGCAAACGCAGGCGAACTAAACCAATTTCCATTATGTGCACTAATAGTGCTAACAACACGATTTGAGTTGACGGTTCCATTGTTTAACCAAGCGTATAACCGCCCTTGCGAATTGTTTATATAGGTTTGAGTTACATCTTCAAATGCAGAATGATTTGCTCCTTGCCAAATTACATCTGCACTGGCTGTTAATGCAACAATAAAAGGAATCGGATTCAAAACTGATAACGCTAACGCTGGAACAAGGTATGCGGGCAATCTGTCTCCTGTATGCACTGGAGAAGCAAGATCGCTCATGAAGTGTGAAGCTGCTCCAAGAAATTCAAAGGCTCTTGGACTGGGGTAAATTGCAACAGCTTTATTAAAAAAATATTCTACTCTCTCCCTTGCATTATGAGGCAAAAAATTAAATGTTCCAGGTCCATTCCATGTAAAGTCACGAAAAAAGTTTTCTCCAGTATACGGATGATAAAAATGACTATTATTTGCCCAGCCATCCAATATACCTATATCAATTCCCGGATATCTCTGCCCACTTTCCCACATATCAGGCCAATCAGACCATCTCATAAATAATGCTCTTCTTGAGTTTCCTGTAGAAGATGAATTAAAAGAGCAGGTAAAGTTCCCACCACCAAATAGTGTGGGGAAACGATTCAAAGCATAATCAAATGCTTTCCCAGCCATCATTTGGTGCGTTCCCCTGTTATTATACACCATTTTTCCTTCATTCGACCCTGGACCTTCAGGAATCCACATTGGTTGAAAATTATTTTGCTCAGAATAGCCTTGTTGTGTTGATTCCGATAAAGTATCTAATGGCATCACTAGCCCATAAGCAGTAGCTTGGTAATAATATTCTAAAATGTTTTCTGAAAAAACAGCAACATCCTGCTGACACTCAAGATCATATCCGAGACCTTGAATAAAATTGCTAAATGCAACCATATTTACATAAACGGCACAATCTCCCAAAAATGTTAAATCGAGAGCTTGTCCGTTATTTATCGACTCAGAACAGGTGTAACTTTGATATTCTGTCGATGTCCCTGCATCATACGCATAAGCATTGATGTCGATAGTGCTTCTTGCTATAGCGATGCTCAATATCGAGAGCGTCAATAATAGCGTTGCGATAATCGCAACTTTAATTTTGGTTTTTGGTTTCATTGTTTGTATTTTCATTTTTTGTTTTTTCCTGTATTTTATAAATTTTTTACCTAACGCTAAAGTTAGGATTTAGTTTTATGTCATCAATATAGACTTTTAGTCTATTAAAAAAATGATAAAGTTTTACCTCTTCATTCTCGCCTGTGCTAATGTTAAAACGAAAAAATGTCTGTCTGTAATAAAGAACACCCATGTATCCGAGTCTCAAATAATCCCAAATATATTGGGTACGATCCCATTGAAAAAACCTTCCTATTCTATCGGTTTCATGAATCTGATAATAAATATGGTATTCATGCAAAAAAACAACACTCAAATGAAAACCATTATTCCTTCCTATGATAGGCACACAAAAAGACCCTAAATATACATTGTAATTTTCACTTCTATAAACTGTAAAGCTGTGGCTCGAATTCCACGCCCACTGTGAATCTGTAGAATGTATCAAACGCTCTTCAAAATCAGGCACCTTAACATAATGTAATTGATTGTGGAATAAAAAATATCTGCGATTACTTAAACTTGGATTATCATTAATTTCAGTGAACTGATCCCTAATATTAAATGTTACTGCACGATTGTATCCATCTGCAGTTACAATCGGGCTAGCATTATTTCGCGAAAACCCCTCTGACACTGATGTGCACCCTGTCGTTGCAATTATTGAAATTAATATTGTAGCTATTAGTGTTGTGGATAAAATCTTTTTCACTTGTTTCATCCTTACCCCCCCCTAATAAACTCATCACGATTATCAGGTAAAACAACCGTCACAGGAGTATAATCGTAAGTCATTGTTCCAATGCTCTTGATTATGTTATTACTAGATCGCATATGCACAGTAACTTTTGCTCTTAATAATAAGTTGTTTGATTCTTCAACGGTTATTTCATAATAAGATGTCGCAGTCCCCGTTGAATGCTTAAATGAAAATGTTATTCTATTATAATCGACGTTTTTTACTATCAATTCAAAAATACCTAATTGTTCTATATATTCAACTGTTAAGCCTCGCACACCCATATCAGTATTTTGATTAAGCACATTCTCGAAATCAAGTCTTATTCCACTACTCTGCGCAACAGACCAAACATACATATGACCATCAATCATCCAAATGTACTGCGTAATAGTTTCGTTAATTATTGCGTGTCCTTGTGCAACCATATTGCCGTTTTGGCGTTGATACTTCATAATAGTTGTTTGCTCAGAAATCAATACACCATTTTCATAAGCAATCAAATGCATTGTTGAAGTAAATGAATCACTTTCCTCAAGTAATTCAAAAGCAGAGAGCATTCTCGCTCTGTCTGCCGCACTACTACCCTCGCTGCAGGGATTATTATCGCACCCTGCCATTATTCCTATCGCAAATATCATTACAAATGCGATGGTGATGGCTATAATTTTTTTCCTCATGTGGTTCTCCTTTGCCACTAAGGTTTTTAGGGTCGGTAGCACGGCGTGGCTATTTGTGCTTTGTCCTTTAGTTATTGAGGTTTAGTATTATATGAATCCAAGTTTGCCCTTTGAAAGACCCCTTGTATAAATATATGATGCTGGTGGGGAAATGATATTCCCTTGTTTTATTCTGCGTTTTTCTTTGCCATTCTATACCGAAAAGTTTTTAGGCAAGAGCATTCTTCTATTCTAGCATTATTTTTTACCCTTTGTCAAACTCATTTAGGCTGTCAGCGTAAGTAAAAATTTCCCTTACAACCATATTGTGGTAGAATGGTATTTGTGTGTATAATGCTGTGTAGAAATAGAAAATACGATACGAAAACGGCTGACGGAGGCAATTAGGATTAGCGGTATGATCAATACCGAAATCGCCAAGAGAGCAATATTCATGTGTCGATGATTACCGATTACAAGAACACGAGCAAGTTGCCGTCCCTAGTCAAATATCTTCGCCAGTCACACCAAAACACTCCACAACAAAAAAAACTTGACCTCATAAAATGTTGAGTCAAGTTCTTTTTGTATTTGTTCGATGATTTCCTTAATAAAATAAAGTATTTTTTGCCGAAAATCTTTTACACAGCCTTCGTATAACCCTAAGCCACTTTGCCCATATTAAAAATATGACTAAAGCAGAATTTGTTATAAGGCTCAGGGAATTGAGGACCAATAAGAATATAAGCCAAGCGGCGGTGGCTAAGGCGATAGGATCGTCTAAACGCCTATATGAGATTTACGAGAGTGAAAAGCACCCTAGTATCCCTATCTATAAGAACCTAATCGCCTTGGCTGACTTTTATAAATGCTCAATCGACTATCTTTTGTGCCAAACCGATAATCCTAGGCGATACCCAAAAAAGCGTTAATCAAACTTCGCCGACAAATGTGTCAAGTCGCTTGGATAGCGGAGACCCTATTCATTGTCGGCTTTTGAGGGAGAAAGTGCGACACAGCCCGAAACAGGGCGATAGGTTGGCATGTAAAAACGCTACACCTGACACATAGTGTGAACCCAATTTAGTGGACAGTGATATTTGTTGTCGCACATCCTGCATCATTTATTTATATTTTATCACAATTGTTCAGTTCAGCCAATTGGACTCAGTCAAACACCAAATCCTCAATAGTTATCACGCTATCGGGAATATATACACTTATCAAAAGATCTGTTTCAGTAATCAATAATTCGGGCACTTGTCCATCCACCTAAATTACTCGGTTATCCAATTTCATTAGCTTACTGCTACAGTCAGACTCCCGATTCTTACCCAGGCCCAATAATTAAAACCCAGTTCTATCGCGACAACTGTTTTGCCAGGTGTAGATGTCATACTAAAATGTTGGTCTAGGGGGGAACCTCTAATTAGCTACAATATTTGTAGACCACCTAAGCCGTTAGTCAATATTGTATATTCTTCGACATAATAGTCTATTTGACAAATTCTCAAGTCAAATCGTTTGACAAGGATTTTGTTTGGTTGTATACTAATATTGTATGAAGTTTTACTTGGCGGTCATAATATTAGGCAATGCCTTGGTGATTACTCTTAATCATTTTTTTGCGTATCAATTATTTGGTTTGGAGCTTTCGCTTTGGCATATTATATTAGGCGTTGTAGGAAGCACTATCGGTGCGATAATCGTCGATGTAACCACCGCAGGCTTGTGTCATTCGATTCAAAACCGCTTAAACCTTTTTTCAAAATACTTCTATATAAGTAAAAGACAACGAAGTATTATGAGGCGTTTTGGTGTCGACAAGTTTAAAGATTTTTTACCAGACCTCGGTGCACTTGTAAAATTCCCTAAGGGTAAAGTCGTAGACCCAAAAAGCAAAGAATATGTTCATCGATATATAATGGAAAGCTGTTCGGGCGAACTTGGGCACATAGTCGGACTGCTAGCAGCAATTGCAATAGGACTCCTAACACTATTTTTTATCCCCCAATTTTTTCTACCTTTTATACTCCCCATAGTAATAGTCAATACCGTCCTATGCTTCCTACCCGTACTAAGCCTACGCTACAACAGATGCGCACTATACACCATCTACCAAATACTAGACAAAAGAGAAAACCGTGCAGCAGAAACCGCACAGTCTTAATGTCGATTATTTTATTGGTAGATTTATTCTTCTGCGACTACGCTATCACCGCTACAATTTTCAGCATTGTATGCTTCATATCTTTTTAATAGCTTACGCACCTGTTTTTTATACTTTCGGGGCACCATATATGAGCCTAAAGAAACAAAGGGTCTAAATATAATACAACGCATAATAGGCAAAAATATCCTGTACATTTTCATCTTGCGCTTACTTACCCACGAGCCTGTAAAACGATGAATAGTAAGCGAATTTTCCGTGAGTTTGATTTTGCCCGTCACAACATGTTGGGGTGACAAGTACTCTCTGGTGTATAGTCTTATACCGTCGGCGTGATTGCCGGCGTATTTTTTTTCGTTGCTTTTGATACCATAATGTCTATCAAGCAATACTCCCATAACCTGCACAATCATAAAATTGGTAAGTTCTACGCTAAATTTAGACTGATAGAATTTTGTATTTTCCTCAAGTATCTTATGCCCTTTGACCCCGCCCATAATAGCGACATCTAACGAATGCTTAGAGTTAAAATGAGTAAAAAAACCATTGACTAACAGCGGATCAAGATTTTTGATAACCTCGACATCCGTGTCAAGGTAAATTCCCCCGTGTTCATATAATACTATTATCCGTATCATATCCGAAACAAGCGCCCAGTTTTTAATCTCAAGTGCCTTGCGTATAAGAGGACTTTTGTCTAGGTTAAAATTTGACTCATTCCACTCAATTATCTCATAATCAGGGCAAAACTTTTTCCAGCTCTCTATGCATGCCAGTACCTTTTCGCTCTTTTCCCCACCCCCGACCCATACATAATGAATCTTTTTGGGTATTATTTGCAAATCATTATTTTCCATTTTTTCTCTGCACTCCTTAGTATAGTAGTAATATATATAATACCAATATTCTAGTAATATTCCCCTAACCCCTACTGCTTGCATACCAATTATATGTTTTGTTATATTATACTACATCTCTAATTGTTTGTCAATTGTTTTATTCTCTGTTTTTGCTGTAAAATCCCCTATTCCTTGTATTGCTATCTACTATAGCAAAAAAGACATATACCCATAAAGCATATGCCTTTTTTTGTAAACTTGTCCACTATAGCTACTCTCTAAACAAACTCTAGACACAACAAGAGAATGTCTTGTAAGACTTTGTTTTTGATTTTGTAGAAGACTACTTTGCCTTGGCGGGATGATTCTACTATTCCGCCTCGCTTTAGGTTGTGAAGTTGATGTGACAGGGTTGTTTGATTCATCTCTAGGACTGCGGACAAATCACCTACGCACATACCTGAGTCAACCATATTCAAAGATAGAGACTATGCGGTGATATTGCACCCCATATAATTGGTCTAGAACCATGCCAATTGAATTCCCAGCCGCTTGGACTGTGTAATCGCTGGACAGCAATAGTTAGATTAGGGCAATTGGAAAATGCTGATGCACCAATAGTCAACACACTATCTGGAATAAATACGCTTCTAAGGTAACGATTATTATAAAAGGCAAAAGAGCCTATTGTTACTACGCTGTTAGGAATAATAATACTACCCCACTGGAAATTAGTTCTGGCAAAAGCCCAGTCTCCTATAGTTTGCAAAGTTTTCGGCAAAGTAATTCCATTAATGTTTACACTAAAGAAAGCATGGTTTCCAATACTAATCAAAGAACTATTGTCCTCAAACTCTACAGAAGTTAGGCTACTGTTAGCAAAGGCAGAATTGCCTATATGTGTTACTCTATTAGGTATTATTATTCCTGTTATTCCCGTGCCTTCAAAAGCATGATTTCCGATAGTCACAAGGCGGCTGTCGGGCACAAATGTTACACTAGTTAGATTGCGATTATACGCAAAAGCAAAATTCCCAATTTCTGTCACGCTGCTAGGGATTACTATACCCCTAAGCCTTGCTCCCTCAAAAGCAAAATTTCCAATTCTTGTGATACTGTTGCCTTCAAATGTAATACTCTCCAAATGACTATAAGCAAAAGCATTGTTTCCGATAAATGTTACTCCACTTGGTATTTGGATATGCCTTATAGCACTCCCCTCAAAAGCAAAATTCCTTATTTCGACAAGCCGATTACCTTGTTCAAAAGTCACACTTGACAAACGATTAGTATACGCAAAGGCAAATGCTCCTATCCCCCATACGCTGCTTGGTATTTGGATACGCATTAATCCACTACCTTCGAATACTCCTGACCAAATTGTTTGCAACTGGCTACCTTGTTCAAATCTAACTTCTATCAAGTCGCGTGTGCCAGCAAAAGCATAATCTCCAATCTCTCGCACACGATGGGGTATATTTATATACATAAGTCCGCTACGAGCAAAAGCATGGCTCTCAATCCTGTTAAGAATGCTACCAGACTCAAAAATTACAGACCTTAAATTAGGCGTGTCAGCAAAAGCACGGGAGCCAATACTCCACACACTACTAGGTATTCTGATATCCGTCAATCTGCTGTGCCTAAATGCAAAAGATTCTATCCGTGATACAGTATCAGGCATCCTAACACTTGTCAATGAGCTATTATAAAAAGCATATCTGCCGATTGTGTCTACAGCAAGATCTCTTCCGCCGAGAGGTACAGTGCGAGGAATCTCACTACTCCACCCTCCTCTCGTTAGTACTACAAAAGATCCGACAATAGCAAAATACATTCCGTTTATTCTAGCAAAAGTGCCAACAACACCAAAATGCACATGACGATTAGATGAATTCCATGATTCATCCCAACCTGGTTGTGGACGATAAGCTTGGGCATATATCATCGCTTGACTTCCTTCAAAGGCATTAGCCCCAATATACATAACTGACCGAGGTATCGTAAAACCCAATATCGCCGTATGAGCAAAAGCTCTCTCTCCTATATGAGTTATAGAGTCAGGCAACTCTATACGATCTAGATAAGTCCCCTCAAATGCTCCCACGCCTACATGCGTAACATCACGAAGCCGTCCATCTATCATAACGGTTCGCGGAATGTTCAAAAATCTCAAATAAGCTGCTCCTGGGCCGAGTCGCACTTCTGCTCCAGAAGCTCCTATGGGTGTAAATATAAGCGTATCAAGAAATTCAACTGTAAGATAAGATATGCTTGCTCCAGTACGGGAATATTCTAATGAGAAATAACGCGTCTGTCCTGCTTGCATGCGAATCTCTTGAGGAGTAAAGTCTCTAAACCAAGCCCTATGAGAAGGATCTACTAAATCAAATCTGAAATGCCCTGTAGTCGGGGCGGTAAATCTAAAGCGAGATGTGTTTTGGTTGTGATTGTACACTCTTATAGGTTGTCCGAGCGTAACTTCTCTATAGTTTGCACGAGTATTTCCTAAAAGCATTGTTCTTTGTCCACGGGCAGTTGCTACAGTATTATGAGAGCTATGCCTACGAACATCAAAGATAAAGCTGGTGTTAAAGCGGGATATCCAAGTATTACCTTGTCCGTCAATTTGGTGTATAATACCAAATTCACCTCTAATATAGGTAGTTTGATTAGTTAATGCCAAACTACTGTTGGCAGGCAAGGTTGCGACGCTCTTTAGCAATTGTCCATAGCCCGGCAAATCTGGATGGTCGGGATGATTTATTTGCCTCCAATGCGGAATCCAAAAACGTTCTCTCAATGAATTATTATTGTTAAAATTAGCTACAATAGGCAAGTTATTACTGTCTTGCCTTAAATCTCTTGCTATATCAGCTATGCCCCACGCAAGAAGCGCAATATCTATTCCGGGGATTGGGAGAAAACCAGCAAATGCTCTCATTGCGGCTACTGTTGTGTTGGAAGAGTCGTACCATCTTCTTTCGGTAGTTGATTGTTGAATGTTTGTTGCGTTGAAAAGCAAATTAGTTTCAAAAAAATAATGTCCGAAATCTTGCGTAGGGTCAAAACCATAATGTCCCGGATTTGCGTTCTGTTCATTTGACAATACGCCCGCAAAAGCAAAATTAGCAAGATAATTCCGTCTTGACTGTGCAAAAACACCTGTTTCTAAAAATATTTGGTTATTAACCCATGTGCCTTGCACTTGAGGGATAGCATATAATCCCTCGGGACCTGATCTTGTATATACGAAGCCGTTAAAGTTCATATTGCTACCGGCAGATAACCACGCAAGATGAACTTCAAACATTGGTCTTATTTCTATAGAAACATTTTGCTCTTCTCTAATATTAGTACTGTCAAGTACTATGATATCTATTACTTGTACAAAAAAACTTCTTCTGTTGGGAGAAACCTCTACATCAATAATTACACCCCATTCCTTACCCATAAAAGTATGAACACCAGTGGTTGTCAGCTCCTGAAAAACCTGAACAGGTATCAAGGATGTTATCGGGTCTGTGAAAACAAACACACCGTTAGCCGTTGTCTCGCCATCAATTCTGCCCGGCATTCTAACCCGTGGCGAATTATCTGGTCTGCCTCTATTGCCGAATAAATGAGTATAATATTGATGGATATAAAAGCGAGTGCCTTCATGAAAAAAATAGTTCCTATTCATGCGGTATTCTAGCTCCGCATGAGTAGAGGGATTAAGTCGTGTGCTGGATGACGCTTGCGCTTGTATTGTTGTTCCGCCGATAAGAGTCAAACTCACTATGCCCCCTAATAGTAGCATAACTACGGCTAAAGTTGTTATCATTAGTTTTGTTTTAATTTTTGTTATCTTTTGCATTTTTGTTGTTTCTCCTTAGTTTTATGTGAAAATAATTTTTGTGATATTTGTGCAATTAGAAATTAATAGGTCCGTCGAAAACAGGATGTGCTAACCATCCGATTTTTGTTCCCGCACGCCGTCCTGTCAGCATCGTTGGATCCCCTTCAAAAGAAGCGTTAATTATAGAGTTCTGGTAAGTCACAACTCCCGCAATACCGCCGACATTTGCCCACTTCCCGCCGTCAATAACCGCGTTAACCGAGCTGTTAGTTATATTTGGCGACCTTGCCGAAATGTGAAAATTAAAGCCAGCGATGCCCCCAACAGCAAACTCGTTAGAATTAAAAGTCCCTGTTGCTTTGATAAATCCTTCAAAACGGCTATTTATAATAAAACCTTCATGATTGTATCCGACAATGCCACCTATATTTCGTCCTCCTCCGACTATTTCGCCTTGAACAAAACCGTCTATAATTCTAGCTCTGCCCATTACCAGTCCGGCAATTCCTCCAATACCAGCATCATAATTTGGGGTGTTTATATTTATGTCTTCTAAAATTACTCCGTATATAAAAGAACCCCTATATATAACACCAAACAAACCTATATCCCCTTGTGAAACAGTAGTTATAGTTAAATTCTCTATAGAAAAACCATAAGGATTAACAAACATCCCTCTAAATCTTTGACCAAGATTCCCAATAGGTGTCCACTCATAATCTTGCAAATCAATATCAGACATCAAAATAAAATGACCGCTTAGGTTAGTATTGATGTCTTTTAACTCCTGCGCTGTTGTTATATGGGTCATTGTGTTTTCGTTGATTACATAAACAGTAGCGACAACTATGCTTTGATTGCGTTCAACTACTTGTCCGGATTGCTGATCAGTTATTCGTGTTTCAATATCAGCTATAACATTAGTAAAACCGCTATTAACTGCTGTAATAACATTGCCTTGTATTGTAACAACACCATCATTGCTGGCTCTAAGTTCAAGTCTTCTCATCTCCAAAATATCAAGACCACGAAAATGGCTCGACTCAATCGCAAGTGTTTCGTCTGCGTTCATAATTAGCTGAAGCGGAGTATGATCGCCGTCATATGGCTCGATTACTTGCCATCCGCTATTACACCCACTAAACGCAACTACAGAAAAAAGCATAACAACTGCTATTCCTAATCTAATTAACTTTTTTGCCATAAACTAAAAAACTCCTAGTCAAACATAGAGGCATCTATGGAATAATGTGATTCCGTGGTTACCTCCAATGCATATGCTTGCACGAAAATTCCATTAAACCGTAAAATCATTACGCTGCTAGCTGCCAACAGCAGCATTGTAATGAGCAATAGAATTGCCACTTTCTTCTTGCTTTTGTGTATTGCCGTGTTATTCATTTTTTTGTGTTTCCTTTGTATTTAAATTTGCTTAAATTTTAATGAGCTCCGTGCCCTCTTAATACACCTGCCGTATGACCTATCAAATCACCGTCAAAGGTGCTATTAATTATATCAAATGTATTTGTATGATTCCACCAGCTAAAAGAAGTACCAACTACTCCTCCAGCAGTACCCATATAACTTTTGATATTTGCTGTAACAGTAGCGTTCATAA
>Ga0123355_10017663_pt1 | contig 11283 bp, 7 predicted proteins | sample TergutEmb28metaG_3_FD_89872 | JGI IMG/M metagenome (GOLD analysis project Ga0123355, IMG submission 89872) | Embiratermes neotenicus P1 segment gut microbial communities from Petit-Saut dam, French Guiana - Emb289 P1 | ecosystem: Host-associated > Arthropoda: Insects > Digestive system > Gut ...
ACCACTCCAACCCAACCACACCGAAACTCCAACACACATCGAACCAAGAACAATACGACCAACGTGGTAATTCAAAAGAATAGTCGCAAGCTCCTGATGATGGATATATTAATGTCCGAAACATGTTGAGCACATAAGAAGTGAAATAAAGTAGCAAGTGACATCAAGTTGGTCTTTTATTCTTCAACTATCACTATGATGCACGATCCAATAAACAAAAGATACAAAAGACTGTTTAAAACTAAAAACAATAAATCAGATTCAAAAAAAAAAAAATGAAAGATGGCCTTTTAACAGTTGCAGGTTTACCTTCGATTTGTTTACTTTTCACACATGTTAACCCTTGAGTGTAGGAGCTATGAAAAACAAAGGAAATTAACGCAGCTACGCTCCTCCACCTCACACTCCAATCGATATTAATTACACAGTTGATTCCCTCGAGGCCCACTTAGTACGGGAGATTATTCCCTTTCATGTTGCAGTACTAGGTAATGAAACTGACGTATTTCAATATATTTTTTTTTAACTTTTTGTTTGTTTTAATTTCCGATTTTACTGCGAATGTAACACGGTGAAGCTGATTTCTCGACTACGTGCAAATGAAACATTGATTGTGTTGTATGTGATAATTTTTCCTTACTTATTTAACAATTGCTGATGATTACGTTTTTAAAGAAGCCGCGACATTTTCCAATGTACACTAAATTAACAAAAACATGGTTTTAGTTGAATCTTCTTGTTTCTGTGTTGCAATATTACGTATCTGTCGATACCAGTTGCCGCGCGGTTTAAGGCGCGGGTCTGCGGCTGTTCACTTGCTGGGATTGTGCTTTCGTATCCCGCCGGGGGCATGGATGTTTGTCTCTACTGGGTGTTGTGTGTTATCAGGCAGAGGTCTCTGCGTCGGGCTGATCATTTGTCCAGAGGAGTCCTTCCGAGTGTAGTGTGTCTGAGTGTGATCATGAATCCTCGATAATACGGAGGCCTTGACCCACTGGGGCCTGTTGCGCCATGGTGAAAAAAATATATTACACATCTACTATAACGTTTTAGCCACACAGCAGTTTATGAGCTTGTGATCATGGATTCGCTGTACGCTTCACCTGTTCCATCTGACGCTTTGTTCATGGTGTTGAAAAATAGTAGATTTCCCAGAAAATAGATCTGTGTTCTACACGCCTCCCTCATTTATCCGTACTGGGGAGCATAGCGAACGCTCGACCCCGTTCTTCCTTTGTCATCTGCCATCGGCCTACCAAATTCTTCCACATTCATTGAGTAACAATAGGGAATTATCACGATTTAAAGAGTGACGTCACATGTCATGGCCGCTGCGTCCTGTCAAACAGAGCCACATGAGTCCTGTGGAAAGGGGGCTGAGAATAAATCTCTCCGTCAGCACTTTTTGTGTACAAAATCATTGAACTTTTTAATAATAATAATATTTATTTACTGCAATTGGGTTGTCACCCGGTGGCAGTGGTTATTTTACACTTATACAAAATATGAAATTGGTTACTAATAAATTTAATTCGGGAGGGCTAGAGGAGAAGCATATAGTGGCAACTTGGAATCTTGGGAACCATCTCAGCATTTACTTATAGACACAGGGAAACCAAGAAAAACCTGTGTCGAGATGGCCGGTCGCAGGACCTTCCAAATACTGACTTCTAGCTAGTAGTCCGGCATCTAAAGTAAAAACAGCAATACACACATTATACAGCAAATACACTTAAGATGACAACAATGCACACAAGACAACTACAACAATAAACAAAAGATGTACAAAAGAGGTACAACCCTGTGCACAACATGTATGAAAGGTAAACAACATCAAGACTGATATACAGTATATACAGTATATACATTTCGGCTTTTCCGAACTTCTTTTAAATACCTTTTGAAATGTCGCTTTACATGGCATCTGATAACACAAGTCGTTTATGTTCTACTATGTTCCCCTTCCAATTCCTGGCGCGAAGCGTCAATGGTAACAACCTTAGCCGAAATTACGCGGTTGACATGAACGTGCCGACACTGATTGGCACTAAGTCTAAGTACACATTTATACAGCAGCCGTGTTCCCGTATTGTACAGCCGCAATACAGGAATCAGCTTGTCTTTAATGTTTGTTCAAATTCTCTTCCAAATGTGGCGCAGCGCTAGTGCTGACAGCGTGAGCCCCGTCAACGCGATCGATATGAAGGCTTTACAACCATCTGATCTGCATGTCGATCCAAGCGATTTACACTTGGTAACCCTGAAAAGCTAATTCTGCTTACAAAGTAACACAAATTTCGCGTTTCTTACCATTCAACAGTGCTGATTATAAGATTTCATACATACACACGTGTAACACACTTGAATAAGAAAAGGTAAAGCAGTCCCGTTACAGGCCTGCAGTGGCCCGGAGGGTTCCAGGAAGTTAAGTTTCCTAGATTTCATGACAACGGCACAGGATGGTGACAAGTTTGTCAGCCTTAGGCACCAGATGGCTTTACCCCCAGGAAATACTCCTGGTACTCATTTCTGTTAGAAGCTGAGTCGACCTCAGGGCCATAGTGCGATCGGAAGGATTTTATGTCAATGAAAAATTCCAATGACACCAGCTAGGATCGAACTAGCGACCTTACGATTTGTAGCACAGCAACTTAACCACTGTGCCACCGCGGTCTCCCCAACGTACTTAGGTAATGAACAAACAAATGCATATTTACGAATATAAACGTGTCCAATGACATATTACATATTATATACGTGTATATATACTTTATGTGTTCCATTTCCACGCATTAAAGAATGTTATATACGTATGTGACAAACCAACAAAGGCACATATACAAATATGTTCCACCACATATTATTATTCATTAACATATTGCTGTCACACTTGCGGCCATCATCAGGATGTCTTATGACAACAATACAGTCAATGCACACTAGCAGTACATAAATGATAAGAAAACTTGAGGCTGCACTTGATTTTCTACAGCGCTTCTTACTTAGTTACACCACGGTGCAGAGTCCTTCTTGAGAAGGTAACTGGTTTGCAGCTTGTCAAGAAATTCCCTGCATTTCACGGAACCTGAAGGTTCATTACCGCACCACAAGCGTCCGCCAACTGTCTCTATCCTGGGCAGGTCCAGTCCATATACCCACATCCCACCTCCTGGAGATCCGTCCTAATATTATCCACCCATCTAGAGCATGTTACTGTACTGAATACTATAGGAAATTGTAACACAATGGTATTATAATATTATATTATACGTATTATATTATATATTATATTATTAGTACATTATTATATATTATATTATTAGAATTATAAGTATTATAATATTATAATCTTACGGGATCACCGTCGTATATGCGTCCGTCGTTGACCGAAACGTCGTTATGCGGCGCATACCTATAGTTACATTAAGAGGAAGTACGTCTCTTTACCACTTAACTTCGCCGAATAAGCCCTTCGGTACCATGGGAAAATTGTATTGGGAAAGCGTGCCTCTACTTCCTACTTTTTCGTCCAAATTACGAACAAAAACCATGTCACATGTACTTCGTCTATGTGTGTAAATAGACACTTATGCATGCAGTTAATCATAACAGTTACCAGCAAACCGTACGATAGTATGATAGTGACAAATGATGCCAGCGTATGAAACTTCATTCCAGTTCAGGATTATTTGTTGCTGGTATAAACACACACGTCAGCCCTCATACTGATCAAAAAAGAAGTAATATAATTTTAGGGCAGGTGGTCTGGGGAGCCAGAAGGGCCAACTACAATATTCGTCGGCACCAAATTGTTCATTTTACCAGTTTGCTGCTTAGACGCTCTGACACCTCTCGATTAGAGGCAAGGAGATGCATCGTCTTGCTGGGGATAATATCAGAAGAATTTAAGTTGAAGCAAAGGCCAGTTAATTGACACTTCAAAAAAATATTCCCGTTGATTAATTTCCGTACAAAAGAGAAGCCATTTTTTTTTACATTAAAATGGCAAATAAGCAGTCAATTTGGGGAAAGTGTTTTAATACTTGGCTTGGTGAGGAATTTTGGAATCTCAGACATGATAATTGTGGAAGCTGTGCTGCCACATCAGTTTAGTCCAATTTCTGTTGAAGTTCTAAGAAGAACTCGGATCGCTTTTATTTGTCACTCAATATTGATGCCAGCACTAACTGCAATTTGTAGGCCTCCAAAAGTAAACCTTTCCGACCAGACTGTTGCTTGAGGCGAATTCAGCTCACGAATACCTCTGAGGCATGAGTTTCAAGGGCTTCCCTGCGAGGCTTCCCCTATTATGTTGAATTCTTCCATTACAGTGGTGCTGATAAGTCCTTAGCCCGACCAGGAAGGGAACAAGCTAATGTTTCTGTCAGAATGGCATGAATTTTCTTTAGCACCTTGTCTTGCAGGAAAAGAAACTTGATGACATCTCGCATCTCGATTTTGTTGAAATCGCGGGCGTCCCTGACTTCTTTCCGAGCTTGTTTCCTTCCTGGTCGGGCTAAGGACTTGTCAACACTCCGGTAGTCACACATGAACGATCTGGACTCCCCCTTCCAAAACACAACCTTCCTTTTCATACTGCTTACTCCAAACTCAAATAGGACTTAAAGTTCTCCATGGTCTTTTCTGTGGCTACTACACACTTGTCACTAAATGTTTCTTCAACAACAAGGTGCCAAAATTGTTCTTCTGCGTAGACTATAATTTCACAATATATACGCCTATAGCGAATGGGAAAGAAAATAATTTCAGTCGGGAATTTGTCAGAGGAACATGTAGAATTAATCCGTGCAATGATATAAACAAATTACGTCACAGTAAAGTCTCTCGTGTTATGAATATCCGGAAGTTGATCCTTTGTTCTGAATTGCTCTGTATATGCTGGCTACAGTTTCTGGCTACATTACATTTATGTCGCTATATTTCTCAGTCATTTTATGCTGAGTTTGCACTTTTGCTAGACGTGACGCGATGTTTAAATTATCAGGGTGATATATTTGATGCAAGTTACACTAACAGTCAGGCATGTTGGATTCAAAGCTGTCAGCTGAGTGTAGGCCACACCGCAATTAGCGTCATTCTTCTCGCCACGTTAAAATAATTTTATGCTAACTGAGTAACGAGTTAGACTTACGTATTTTAATCCCGCTATCGGGCACTTACTTACTGACGCACCGCAAAATTATTCAGGCTGTGAATTAAAGTGATTATACAGTTACCGAACTACGTTTTCTCAGCTGCATTAGATATAGAGCAGTTTTTCTCAACCGCCGGGCCGCGGCCCGGTACCGGGCTCTGGCATCAATTATACCGGGCAGCGAGAGGTTCTCCTGGAATTTGTCATTTTAGTTTTTTAAGAAATGTTCATGAATAAATATTGTATAGTGGAAATATTCTGAGGAGAATATATTCTTGAATGTGTCGAAAAGCTCAGACTCAGATGCTGGACTGAGGAAACTAATATATGCTGCAAGATTTCATTAATCCAGTGACTGATAACCAATTTAAATGTAAGTTTATATTTGTCAACATGCCACACCATATGCATAAGTGTACTGATACTCTTTATGATTATGCTATAATTAATTATTAATACTTATGTTAGTTTAATATATGAACTTAAAAAAAATGGAAAGTTATTTACGAGTAAATATGATGGGACCGGGCCCTTGTCTTATGAGAAAAGAGTTTACCGGGCTGCGGTCTCACAAGGGTTGAGAAACAATGATATAGAGAATAGAATGGCGGAATTGTTGTGGATTGTTGATTCGCTTGTACGATACAGGAATGGGTCGTGGCCTATTTAAGGTAATATACTTGCTGTCCACCTTAAGGACTGATAAATACGACAAATTTCATACAGTCGGCCGATTTCTGGCTAATTTGGATTTTAATCTCTCGAGTGCGACAGACGAAGTAGAAGAACCAAACAAAACGTTGTGTTTCTGTAGCGTGTATCTGCCACAGCTTGTGAGTGCTGTAATGAACCTTCGGGTTCCGTGAAATGCGGGGAATTTCTTGACTAGCTGCAAACCAGTTAGCTTTCCAAGAAGGACTCTGCACCATGGAGTAAGGAAGTAAGTAAGTATATGCTCTAATTACTATTGTTTCATTTACAAGTACATAAGAAAGTGTAGGGAAATACGGTTACTGCCCATTTTGAACTTATTCGCCTGTGCTAGGGTGAACTTTAACTTTACCTTACCTTACCTAACCTAACCTAACCTAACCTAACCTAACCTAACCTAAGCTAACCTAACATAACGGAACCTAACCTAACCTAACTTTACCTTACCTACACCTCTCCAATCCGCTATTCTGAACTCATTCTATTACTCAGAGCTGTATAGTGTTGTACCGCAATCCAAACCTCAACATCAATCCAACAATACAAGAGGTGGTTTTAATTGTGACGACCAACCATCTTTATCGTTGCACCGTATATTTTATAGTTTATTTAATTAATACACCAACAAATGCACAAATAATCATTTAATGATCTAAAATTCACATTAAAACACTTAAAACTTTCCTACATGTTTCGATCATACGTTCATGCTCAGAGAGCAGGCTGAAGCTGTGCTTCAGCCTGCAACACAGATACCACTCCAACCCAACTACACCGAAACTCCAACACACATCGAACCAAGAACAACACGACCAATGTGGTAATTAAACAGAATAGTCGCAAACTCCTGATGATGGATATATTAATGTCCGAAACATGTTGAACACATAAGAAGTGAAATAAATTTGCAAGTGACATCAAGTTGGTCTTTTATTCTTCAACTATCACAATGATGCACGGTCCAATAAACATAAGATACAATTTTATTGTAATTCAGTCACTGAATAATGGGATATTTGTAACAATAACTGTGAAAATGACAAATGCATTCGGAATTTTAACGTACACTACATTTTTCCAAGAGTAAGGGAACTCTAAGGAAGGAGTTACTAAACAGATGTGTTTTCACTTTTCCCTTCCATGAAAGGGTAGACGAATCACAATAAATGTAACTTTTGGTGTAGTGCCGAGACAGCTGTTGAAAGCTTCATTCTGGTTACAAAACACATAAAACAAAAGAAATAAGATAAAAGTGACAGAGATGAGCTGTTTTTATGCCGCTTCAGTTTTTGTGCTAGTAGTTATTCCACTGACACTAAAGAACACAGAAGTGTAGACAGTTGCTTGGCATCACTCCTGCTTCTCGTGTGACTACCTTCAAAAGACTGGAGCGTCACAAATTTTAAATTCTTAGCCATTAAACGCGTATAAAATGTCTAAATGTTTGAGAGGAAGAAATGTTGCAAACTAAAGTATACTGGGTTTTTTACATTGTCCCTGTTAAAAGAAATAAATTTTTCATAATTATTATTATTATTATTATTATTATTAACTGCAATTGGGTTGTCACCCGGTGGCAGTGGTTATTTTACTTGTATACAAAATATGAAATTGGTAGAGCTTGAAGTAAATTTAAGCCGGCAGGTCTACATGAGAAGCATGTAGTGGCAATATGGAATCTTGGGACCCATCTGAACATTTGCTTATAGACAAAGGGAAACCGAGAAAAACCTGTATCGAGGTGGCCGGTCGCAGGACTTTCCGAATACTGAGTTCTAGCCAACAGTCTGGCGTCTAAAGTAAAAACAGCAATACACACATAGTACAACAAATACACATAAGATGACAACAATACACCAAGACAACTAACAACAATTCACACAAGACATCTTAAAATACAAAGACAAAATTCTTGCTCTAATTTCATTATTTGGTAAACTTATAAAGCCCATTGTTTTGGGTCCACTAGACGGGAGTAATCTTGATAACAACGTGAAACAAGCTTTCGACGCCCTGCCTTTTGAAATGGGACGATGGGAGATGTCCGTTTGCGCACCGTAATTATAGCTAGGATATTCCTTACACAGAGAAATGTCTTGTCACGCTTTCGCTTGTTATACACGACATTCGAGAAAAACTTCAAGGTCTGGGTTAAGAAAATCGCCAGCTATGGACTGTAATTATGAATGTGCACCTTTCTAAAGACAGCCAACCTGCCGCAGTCCTTCAGCTACGTAGCTCTTGCACTTAGATCCCTAACCTTAAAAGCTGTCATATTACGAAAAATCACAAGAAAATTCTGATTTAAAATATTATCTTAGTTGAGCTGCAAAAAATGACATATTGAAAGGAGAAACATGCGTATAGAGTTTTTATTAGGAAAATGTCATTAGAAGAAAGCATTAGGAGGTCAGAGTATTGATGGGGAGACAATATTAAAACGAGTAGTATATAATCATTAGTAATGATTTACCTTTTCTAATGTTGCGTCCATCAGTATGTAAGTTGATTCTGTGAACAAAGAGGAGACAATACCGACTACCAAAGACCAATAAATTACGGTAACTGAAACCAGTACGCAGTAAGCTGCTTGTGCGCTGACCACCCAGCTGTGGCATTACGAGAGTCAGACACTTGATCTCACATACTTGCAGCAATAAATTTCAAGCATCTGGGTTCCCGATTGCGAAAGTTTCTTCGCAGACCGCTACGTCCTTAGAGACTCCAGTAAAGGTAACCCATACAATATTATGGATTGGGAAAGTCACGGCGCGACATCCGAGTTTCATGATCGAAAAAACGCATACTCAAGTTTGAGCAGACAGATAGCAGAGAGACTCGAAAATTTATAACCCGTACAAAGACGGGAATATCCGATATCTATGATTTTCTTTACGCAAGTTTAGTATATGTCTTTTGAAACTACCCCTAACAGTATTCAACTCACGGTCGGTGAATTATGTGAAGGTTCCTTGTCTTTTCCTTTGACCTACTTGATCTTTGCACGCCTGAATTAAATGAAAAGACGAAAGCACATCCTTAAGACAGAGCAATCAGTTTGGTGTGGCTTCATTTTTGCTGAAATGGTTATGACCATAGATATTATGGCATCTGATGTTTACTGGACCGTGCATCTTATGATAGCTGAAGAATGAAAAACCAACTAGATGTCACTTGCTATTTGTATTTTTCTTCCTAGATACTCAACATGTTTCGGGCATTAATATGTCCATCTTCAGAAGTTTGCGTCTATATTGTTTATCTACCACATTGGCTGTTTCGTTCTTGGTTTGCTGTGTGTTGGAGTTAGGGTACGGTTCGTCTAGGGTGGTATCCAGGCTGCCGGCTGAAGCCGGCAGCAAACCAAGAACGAAACAGCCAATGTGGTAGTTCAACAACAGTCGCAAACTCCTGAAGATGGACATATTATTGCCCGAAACATGTTGAGTATCTAGGAAGAAAAATAAAAATAGCAAGTGACATCTAGTTGGTTTTTTTTATTCAGATATTATGGCATCTACAGCCTTCTGGACCCCGAACCCCGGGACACCCTTCTGCCTTCAAGGATCTCACGTTTGACTGTAAACGTTATTAACACTCTCACTTTCCTTCTTCTCTTTTTACTTCTACTACTACTCCTTAATCTTCTTCCACTTGCCCCGTACTTCATGTAGTTTGTTAGCTGTTCTTCACATTTTTCGACACTGTGACCGAAAAGTTTTGCGTTCGCATTAATAAATGGTTTAAGGTAACTTTTCCATTAGAATCACAGAAGGATTATCTGTTACACAGGTCCAATGTTTTAGCGATTTTCCTCAGTCTAATCAGGTGAAACCCCAGATTTTATATCTTCAAACAGGTCCCAAAGTATCTTCCAAATTTTTACAGACTCCTCCGTCATTTTTCTGTCATTTTAGACATAGTTTAAACAGTTTTTTTTAATAGGTGTATGAAAACGTCAGAATCTAAATCTCCCTAGCTGAAGCTGATGCTTTATTAAACGGGTCTCAATGGGGCCTAAAACGGCGGAATTTAATATATATGATAATAATTATTCTTGTTTGATAAGAGATGAGGAATTTTTGACTGACTATCCGTTATGAATTAACCCTTATCCTGCTAACGTGGAGAATATGGCGAGCTCCTAATAATGCCAATAAAGGGCAGATGGGATTTTACTTGGCGTTTAAAGGGTTAAGAAAGAAATTCATACATGTACTATGTTTTCCTATATTTTATTTTTGGGGATTTTTATTTAAAATCTTTAAGCACCTCTTGCTTCTTCCATTCTTGCTACATTTCCTGCCCATATCAACATTGCAGCCTTGTGGAAAATAATGAGAAATGAAGCCTACATTACAGGTTTTAATTATGTTTCTTTTTCCTTCAGAATTTTATATTCCTTAGAAATATATATTCTTCCTCTCACTGTATAAACCTCCCCACACCTTCGAGCTTCTTGCTGTACTTCATCATAAAACAAGGCTTCAGGTATGACTGAATACATGCAAGATAAGGTAATGAGGAGATGATATAAAGTTGGAATGAAATCGAGTGTAATATCGTACCCTTCTGCATGAAAAGGGAATTTTTTTTAAAAAAAACGGTAAAATGTAGCAATAAAAAGAAATAAGCCCCGGGCTATTCATTTCATATTTCATACGTTCATGTAACCGACATTTTTTTCATAAATACCGCTGGAAATTTAAGATATAACAGAAATGTGCATGAACACACCTGACACCTAGCAGCAAGAAGTTTATGCAAGGAGCAAGAAGCGCATTTTACAGCCGGTCGGGAGGACCATATCAGCACTCATCTTATGATAAATGGCACCCTTAGAAAAAAAAAAAAGTTCAACCCCTCACGCGAAATGACGTCAGGTCTGCGACATTAACACGTTTTCTGCTGAGTGATGGCTCGTTAAAATTACTGAAAATAATAACCACAATACGAATACGTATATCGCTTGCTGTCATTTGTTAGGATTACATAGCTTCCGTGATAGATGAATGAGCATGAACCATTGGTGGAATGATAATGAAGCAGAACTAGACTACGCAAAGTCTTTCTTAATGCCACTTTTCACCAAAATCGCACTTGGAGTGACCTGGGATTGAATCCTGTCCTCCATGAAAATAGGAGGCTAACGAATCGCCTAGGCAGTAGCATGGCCGTAATAATAATAATAATAATAATAATAATAATAATAATGCATGGACAATTGCCACGTAACTTAGATGAAAAGCTGGTGGACATTGAACAGTCATATCGCTGGCTAAAATCTGGCGACGTCAAGGGAGAAACAGAAAGTACAATAGTGGCAGCTCAAGACCAAGCAATTAGTACAAACTATTTCAAGAAAAAAATTTTGAAGGAAGAAATTGAGAGTAAATGCCGGTTATGTAAGCAACATG
>Ga0123355_10017664_pt1 | contig 11282 bp, 6 predicted proteins | sample TergutEmb28metaG_3_FD_89872 | JGI IMG/M metagenome (GOLD analysis project Ga0123355, IMG submission 89872) | Embiratermes neotenicus P1 segment gut microbial communities from Petit-Saut dam, French Guiana - Emb289 P1 | ecosystem: Host-associated > Arthropoda: Insects > Digestive system > Gut ...
AGGCTAGCTCGTCCTGCTTCAGCATGACGCTTCAGCAGGGGAGAGTCTCTGTAGAATCTGTAGTGTTCACAGCAGCAGCAACAGTATGTCTTGTTCGCAGCAGTAGTAGCAGCCGAATGCACCACTGACTTCTCAGGTCCGTGCGGCCTCCTTTTATTTGGTCCGCGGCATTGTTGTGTCGTCTGTGATTGGTCAGAATAGCCGGGCCGGGCCCTGAAAAGGGCAGCGGGCCGCTAGTGGACTTGTGTGTTGAGCTGGGCCCTGAAAAGGGCCAAAAATGCTTGTGTGGGAGACGAGCTGTGAGTGTGTTCGTGTCCCCACAAGGTAAAGTGATCCCGTTACAGGTCTGGTGTGGCCCAGAGAGTGGGTAGAGGTATAGCTATACTCTTCCATGACCACGGCACTAGAAGGAGGTGAGAGGTCAGCAGCACGCCCCGGCCGCACTTTACCCCCAGGAAAGATCCTGTACCCATTTTGCAGGAGACTGGGTGGGCCCCAGGGCCGGTCTTGATGGGTGGAAAATCTCGTCTACACCGGGATTCGATCCCGGGCCGTCCAGCCCATAGTCAGTCGCTATACCGACTGAGCTACCTAGCCCACCTTCCTGTATATAACTGGTGTTAATTTACTGCATATCCAAACACACTGTTGCAAAGCTAAGCTAATTCCATGGCAGAAATTATTTCTCCCTGTATTTAATTCAATGTTTAACACACCAAACAAGCTGTGAACAGAGACTACAGGTATTAATGTGTGTGTATGTGTGTTGGTGTGCAGGTATATATTTAGTAAACTGATACTGTAACTAACCTGACTGTTGAGCCCAAGGCATAATAGCATGAAGAAGAAAAGAACTGCCCACAACTGAGGTGCAGGCATTTTGGCCATTGCTTGAGGATACACCACAAATATTAAACCAGGACCTGTCAAAACAATGCACTTGTTTAACTCTCCTTGCAATGAGATTATTTGTCACTGCTATTATAATTTAAATGTAACATACTGTATTTCAAGATATATTTACATTTTATTTTCAACTTGCACAAACCAGGGTATATATCTGACAGATAAATGTATTCAGATTCTTTTAATTATGTGCATAAGGACTGAAATAAAATACTTAATGATGCCTGGAGCATTGTTTTTTATGCTAACTGGTCAAATATAGCAGCTACAGCAATGCTGATCTGCTAGTATATACATCATGACTCCCTACTCACCATCTGATACAACATCTTCAATTGGTGTACCCTGCTCTACAGCGATGTTGCCAATAGTTGCAAATGCGAATAGTCCTACTAATATACTGGTGAAGCCATTTATTGTAGATACGGCTAGGGTGTCAACCAAGATTTGGTTGCTGAACCGGTTGTAACTGGCAAATGACATCACAGACCCGAAGGCAATTCCAAGAGAATTGAAGTTTTGAGCTGCTGCATTCACCCAAACCTTAATATGAAACAAACTAAAATTATTATCACATGAATTTCAATGATAAGTACTCAGTTGTATAGTGACTAAGCTACTGATTGCATGACCAAGGAATTGCATTTGGTTCATGGCAAAGCATGCAGACCAGCTGTGGGGCTCACTTTGTCTCCTATTCAGTTGGCATCAAGCATAGAGGGCTGGGGCTTAAAACTGACCATTCACTTCCATCTAGCGCTGAGCCTAAGACTACATGGAGCTACACTCATATGTACAGTCTCTCATGTGCCTGCATGACATGGCATTTAATTAAACATGGGGAAAGATATAATCTTTTTACATTTTGTCCTTGGGAAAAGTTTCTACAAGTGACATCTCCAACTAGATTTAGTTTCAGTATTCTAAACATGTTAGTCAAGAGTACTTGAGACATATGTACATTTCTTATACTGGAAATAAGTTACCGGTGCCATGAAATATTGATAACAAAATCTTTCTTTCATCATGAGCTGTAATTATGCAGTTAATCTCAGATTATGAAAAAACTTTAATAATCTTATTTTCAATTCTTCCATACAAATCTCTGACCCAGACCCCATTCTGGGTGTATGCACTTAACCTCACATACCTCAACCCTGCCAAGCTCCCCGTGTTAGAACTGCTTTTTGCACAATGCAATAATGCCTCTAGACTAATTAGACTTATTTTTCATATTTATTTTGATGTCTGTTTTCTTTTCTGCCACAGTAATACATCTTACTTCTTTTCCTATAGGTAACACACATTAACAAACAAATGTTGGCACTCTAAAAATATATTTCCTTGTAGAAATATATATGTGAGCTTCTTAACAGTAACTCTGACAATATTGTTTGTGTTTGACTTACTTATGGACATAATCATCTTATGCAAATATGTACAGATCAGTTATCACAGGAATTATTTCAAGTTAAAATTTAATTTGATATTAGCACATTTGTAACAGGTATTTTACATTGACTGCTTTCTTTAAATTCAACATCCATTTTTAGTCTTAAAATATTTATCTGTACAGTCTACTGTTTTTTGTCGAAGTTTTCCTCAGCGTAAATCAGCTTCACTTCTGTATTACACATGAGTAGAGGACTATGGAAAGTTCTGCTGCAGAGAACAGTCAATTTAGCTTGAAGTATGTCATCCACTTGTGCTTTCTATGATTAGCCAATAATCAGATAAATCACCGTCTAGGACAACTATGCAGTTTTGTGTACTATATGCATGGGACATATTTCAGTCCTGCCAGGCCGTAATAAGGTTTGTATACAAAAACTTAAAAGTCTGAATATACATATATACCTATTCTTGTGAGGTCTCACAAAAGTAGCTATTTGTATGCTTATGGTACACAAAAATTTATAGCTGTGTCAGATGGTGACTTATCTAATTATTTCTTGAAGCAGTTAATTTTTTTCAAATAAAAGAAAAACCCATCCATATTCAGTGTTATACAATTCAAGTTGTGGTTCTGGTTTACTCACTCACACCCAAAACACACGTGCACACAATGACAGAGAGAGAGGGAGAGAGAAAGAGAGATAGAGGGTGACTATGGTGATCTCAAAGACCTTCTTCTTTTTCTAAAAAAAACATACACACACACACACACAATAATTTTATTGTATGATACAACATTTTTTTTTTTTGTGAACTTGGAACACTGTTCTAGGACAGTAATTAATTCCTCAGCACATTATAAAAATATTCCCACTAATTAAATCTTGAAGAAATATGTTTAAAATAAATTAACTTCTCCTTCATTGTTCTGCTTCTGTTGTACATTTATTGCTGTGTAGCAACTCATCAATATCAGTGATTACATCTACTAAAGTAACCAATATATGACAGTTTTGGTGCTGAAGAGCTGTACTGATTTTAAAGTAAAATTTATAACTTATCACCTTACAAAATACTTCTTTCCACAGTACACTACAGTAATACTTCAATACAACTTTCTAATTAACTGTATATAAATTTATGATCTTGTCAATTATTTTTCATCTAAGACTTCAATGATTTATAGTGTTAATTGTAAAGGAATGTATGCACAGTAGCCAGTCTGCTTCACTTAACATATCTTTCAAGTTTTTATATAAATTTAACATATTTAGAAGGTGTTGTCCTAGTCTTAATACTAGATACTCTATGTTGTAACTCATATGGAAACCTGAATCTACTGCATTATGTGCCATTTTTTGGTGGCTAGTAGTTTTTTCTGAGAAATGGGTGAATAATTCATGAATGTGTTCCAAATTTCTCTTCTGTGATGAAGGATAAGTCAATGGATTGAAGCCACATTGTATTTTTTGTCTTCCACAAGCTAATTACATCAACAGTGATGCTGTGTGTGCACTTATGTCACCTTTAATTAGTCCATTACAAGAGCAACACTTACTATCTAAACACACTAACAACCTTCAATCTACCTATGTTACCCAAAATTTCCATGATTAAACAAATTAGCATTCATCTAGATGTTAATATCGACACTTATCCTGATGAGAAATTTTTATTTGGGTTGCCCTAGAATGCATTTCTTCAGTGGTACTAACCTGAACAGTGAAAAATTAAACTTGAGTTTTTGGTTGACATAATAAATTATTTAATTTGGATCAAAAAGTAAGCATGAATAGAGCCTAGTATTGTATTGCATGTAATTATATTAAATATCTAGAGATGTTGGAACAGTGACATATTATAACCAAGTATTACATTGAGCAGTATTGAGAAAAGAGCTGTTGGAACAACAATGATAGTGACAGAAAAATATAAATCATTTAGAGTGTCACAAGTGAAATGCTTCAAAGCATTCGTCAGTGCTGAATAAAACCAGAAAAAGTGCCAGAAAATGAATCCTTCTGGATATTATAACTCTTGCACTTCAGTATAATGTTTACTTGCCTTGGAATCCCCAAGAAGTTCCCACTGTGGTTTCAAGAAGTAGCTGAGACCCACATCTGATCCCTCTAGGGTGAATGAATGTGCAAGAAATGCTAGGATCAGCACATATGGAAATGTGGCTGTAAAGTAGAGAACTCTACCAGAAGATTTGACACTCTTCCAGATTGCGAAGTAGACAAGAATCCAGGCCAAGATGAGACATGCTGCCAGTTCCCAACGGATTACACCCAGATGGTCAATTCCTTCACTTACTTGCAACACCTTGCCACTGAAAGGAGAAACCAGGTGGTCTGTCCTAGTGTTTCTTTCTTACCATCTCACACTGACACCTGTTATTATTACTCACAGTTTGGAATATAGATCATTTACAGATTGTTTGTTATTGATTAACTCCTGAATGTAAAAGGCCTATTCGTACTGATCATGGCTTATTTAATCAATACCATAAAATGTTTTTTGTTTGTTTGTGTGTGTGTGTATGTGTTTGTGTTTACGTTGGTCTGTCTGTCTGTTTGTGTACCCCCATTTAAATTTTTTCCACTGTTGACCAATTTTCATTCAAAGTTCTATGAAATTTGCTAGAGGAGAAACTTTATTTCCTAATATCAGTAATAACAAGATGGTGGAAATCCAACTGTTGAGGTGGTAGGAAAACTAACACCTCTTGCCTTTAGGTGTTGAAATGATGCATGACAATAGTCCATGGGAAAAGAAAAATGTTCAGAATATGATGTATATTTTTCTAGAATGAGTAATAACAAGATGATGGCTGTGTGAAAGCTTTCTTCATCGCTCGGTTTAACGGCAGTCACTAATGGACCACTGGGGGGAGGTATGTGAAATTTGGTAAGTTATAGATCCTAATCATGACAATATATAATATGAAATAAAGTTTGTTATGAGTGTGGCAACAGTGTGAAACTTAGACATTCTATATCCTGCAGGCTTGACTTGTACAGAATGTATATTATGTCAATAAATTCTTTGCAGTCTGCAGTAAAATATTACTAATCGATGTACTGAATTTGAAACCCACAAAACTGGGAAGTAGGCTCTGATATCTGCTTAGAATTTCTGGCTATATTCATGTCTTTATCACATGTTTAAAATTTTTAATATCCTTATTCCTACTAGCATTTATCCCTTTACTTTTGTCCTAATCGGCCCTTTCAGATAGACTACCCCTTTACACTGCTCTTCCATTCACTCTCATCTCACTAAATAGCCCTCATTAGCTCCTCACAATATTTTCTCTGCTCAGTTGTTTCTGCCTTTACTACTGGCTTGGCCAGAGCGCTTTTATGATCCACTGCATTCACTGTACATGATGGAATATATCTGCCATAATGAATAACTGGTTTTCTTCATGGTTGAACCATGTTATTTTGAAGTGAGAAAGGATTTACATAAAAGAGAGTAATTCTTATCAATAAAGTATGGTATCTGATAAATCAATGATCCTGAAATGAGATTGTTCTAATATGTAGGTACATATTTGTAATATGGTCAGCATCTCAAACTGTGTAGCATAGATGGTTAGATGAGTGTTAATAGATGGGCTTCAAGGAAGTGCCAAGGTTTTATTTCTACATCTGCCTGGGAGTATTTACGAAATCCACAAAAATGCTCAGTCAGGATATTTGTTATCCTGGCTGATATTTGTACTGGGCACCTTGAAAACACAAGCTTGAAGCACTGCAACTACACAGATCTGCTCAGTTTCATAATGCTTTAGGGTTTTAGCCACACCAGTGGTCAATATCTTACTCATAAAATTCTTCTGAAGCTGTCCTGGATTCAGTTGGCTTAGTTGAGTTCATGGCTTTTGTTGTCCAACATCTGGCTGTATTCCAGCGGTTTGAGCATGAACTCCATGGAGCATCAGACTTAAACGCCGTAAAGAAATAGTAAATGGCATATGCAATGATCACATTGTAGTATGTTGACATTATAAATGAAATGACAACACTGGCCAAACCAGCACCTGCAAATTAAGAAATGAAAATATGAGTAGAATAAAACAGTACTGGGTTAGGACATTTGAACAATTTTCTTACATTAAAGCCAATTATGTATTTCTCTGTGTTTTTAGCACTGTTAATATTTTCACCAAGGATTCTGAGTAACATTAAAATTAGGCAATCAGTATTTCTACATCTAAGGATCTATAGAACGTGAAAAAATGAACAAAATGAATAATAAAATCGAGCAGATCAAAAGTAAGAAACTTAAAATCTTGTCCCTGACACTTAAGAGAAGTAAAGTAAAAGTAGGGTAATTTACCTCTCATCCGCAGTCCGTGACATGGATGCCAGAAAGCTGGGGGTTCAAATGGGCAATCAAATGCCTTCCCAGAATTTTTTCGAAAACAAAAGTTGAAAATATTGAAAAACATTTAAATATGCTTTATATTAATCACATTAAAGTTAATATAATTAAATATATGTTTCAATATAGGTACCCAAAAATTCAAAACCAAACATACATTTATTCTAAAAATGGTTTTAGTGTAATTTTTCTCCCTGTTTCCCTTTAATGGTGGTGGTGGTGGTGGTTGTGGGGAGAATCTTGACTGTTGTACTGTCATATTACATTATTTTCTTATATGGATGGCAATTAATGTAGTCATGGAACGTCAAAATATATTGTTGTGTCTCTGGCTGGGGCAGTCATAATTAAATTACCTTTGAACAGTGGACAAATCTGAGAAAGTGCTCCAATTGGTCCTCTTCTTGTGAACTGACCTACAGCAAGCTCCATATACAGTAATGGAATTCCACATATAATGAGAATGAGGAAATATGGCACCAAAAATACACCTGAAACATTAATTTTTTTTTTTTAAATCACAAATTGCTGAACAAGTGAGCACAGTTCCATGGCCGACTCTATCCCACCTCTTTGAAGCAATAGCTTTGGTCATGTGGCTTAGATGTCAACATATTTAATGCACTCCATATAACAATGCTGAGGTAAGTACCATAAATTCCATGGATAAGGCATGTATATGTATAGTGGCCAGTCCACTGTTATTTCACTCAGTCCTAGGTATTCCAGTGTCAGTGGGATTTATTTGTATTTTGAGTTTGCACAGCAGTAATGTTTTTAATTCATTAAACTTATTGTTACTTTGTTTGACATCTCTGTACTTGTATGAGACCTAAAGTTTTCATGTCAGCAAAGATTTAGAATGTGGAATTCTGTGTCACCCTGAAGATGTAAGCAGCAAGCTTTTCCAAAACTATCATAACTATATACCACACGAGCAGTTGCAGAACCCTAAAGACTGCAACCTGAGTCTTGACAGCTTCTGCTGCTTGTATTATTACAAATAAATTATTTGTGTTCTACTTTCATTCAATCTGTATTTTAAGTACAACAAAATAAATAAATTAAATAATATTTTTATAGACAAGATTAGCTACATACAGAATATTGTAAAACAGTCTGAATCACATAAACTTTGAATGCATAATGATGCTTTTTAGGTACTGCCAAGTAGTTTAGAGAAAGTTACAAATAGCAGTGCAGTCATGTTGCTTGGAAAGATAGCATAAACTTTACTTTTCTTATAGCTATGAATTTTATGTTTATTGGACCGTGCATCACCTTGATAGTTGAGTAAAGAGAGACCAACTTGATGTCACTTGCTTTATTATTTCTTTATTTAATGCTCAACATGTTTCGGATGTTAATACATCCATCCTCAGTAGCTTGCAACTTATTTGTTGAATTATTTTATGGGTTGTATTGCTCTGGTTCGATGTGTGTTGTTGTTACATTGTGGTTTGGCTGTGGTGGTGTGGTATCCGTATGCAGGCTGAGGCACTAGTGCCTCAGCCTCAGCCACACCACCCCAGCCAAACCACAATGTAAAACCAACACACATCGAACCAGAACAATACAACCCATGAAATAACTCAACAAATAAGACTAAAGCTCCTGAGGATGGATGAATTAACATTCAAAACATGTTGAGCATTAAATAAAGAAATAATAAAGCAAGCGACATCAAGTTGGTCTCTCTTTACTCAGCTATGAATTATTTTGTGTCTTTTCTTTTCCGTAGTTCATTTTGTGAAGTTTATACCCTACAGGTGGGAGTAAAGCATTCAATATCAAAATATTTTCCTTTGGATCCAGAGCCTGAGTTTAGGGCTTTCAATTGCAGTCTTGCTGTTTGTGAACAGTAAGGCAGACCAAAATAAACACAATATTTGGCAGGTTTAAAGCATGGAGTCTGTAAAAATTCTTGCAACAGAATTACTGTCTCAGACTTGCTTGATTTGCTAGGCAACTATTATGTGTATGTAACCTATGTATTGTAAACAATATGGGATCCCATACTGTGGCACTGAACATGTTATGTCCATGTACTGAAATTTATTTATTTATTTTAGTTTATTTCCATACATCACATTTAGGTATATACCATGGAAATGGAAAAAGTCACGTACAATATGCATCTTCAAGCAACTTACAATTTGTGTAACTAATATCAGGTAGAAAAGAGTAGTTGTTAACTACAGTAATAACGTAGATAAATTAACATTATACACAAGATATTAAAAGACTGCATAAAATAATACAATAAATAAGTTTAAAAATTACAGTCCATATAGTAGGATTTACATGTCTTTGTCCTCATTATATTCGAAGTATTCTTGAATTGAACAAAAAGTATGATGACATAAAAATCTCTTGAGAGATAATTTGAAGTATTTCATATCATTGACCAAAATTTTTATATGTCATGGTAAGTGATTAAAAGCTTTAGAACCCGATATATAAGGTCCTTTATAGAATTTGGTTACATTAACAGTTGGTAGATGAATTTTTAGTGTTGTTCCTAGTTATGTATTTATGAATTTCCCTGTTTGAGGTGAATAAGTGTTTGTTTTTAACTGTAAATAAAATTAGTGGAAAAATGTATTGCGAATACATTATAATTTCCATGTTTTTAAAAGCTTCCCTAGAAGATTCCCTTACTCCAGTGTTGGTTATGATTCTAACAATTTCCTTTTGCAAAATAAATAATTTTTTAACATTGGAAGATCTCCTCCAGAAAATTGTACCGTAACTTAAAATGGAATGTATATAAGCATAATGAATTTTTCTTAATGTAGGTTGGGGTACAATATGTTTTAGATATCTTAAAGCATAACAAGCAGAGCAAACTTTGGTTGCTATCTGATCAATATGTTAATTCCAAGACAGTGTTTCATCGATAATTAGTCCCAAAAATTTATTCTCACTGGAATTTGAAATATTTTTGTGTTCATATTTAACTTCAGTTTTAACCTGATAATAGTTTTTTTTTTCTAAATTCCACATAGTGGGTTTTATTGAATTTCAATATGAGTAAGTTGCTGTTAAACCAAGAGATTATGTTGTGGAAAGATTGATTAATATTAATATTAAAATCTAAATCATTAGAATCTGTTATAAATAGACTGGCATTGTCAGTGAAGAGAACCATACTATTATTTTTAGTAATTATTTTTGGTAGGTCATTTATATAAAGAAGGAAAAACAGAGGACCAAAAGTTGAACCTTGAGGTACACCATTTTTGATCAATTTCCATTTCAAAGAGCTGTTGGTATTAGCATTATTATTAAGTATTACTTTCTGATATCTGCAGGTTAGATAGTATTCGATTAGTGTTTTAAATTTTCCTTCAATACGGTAGAATTCTAGTTTATCCAGTAGTATTTTGTGATTCACACAATCAAAAGCTTTTTGAAGGTCACAGAAAATACCTCCAATTTTTAAATTATTGTTCATAGCGGTTAAAATATTATTTGTTAACGAAAAGGAGACTTGTTCGTTTGAGTACCAAGTTCTAAATCTGTATTGTTTATTAATTAAAATAGAATTAGTAGTTATATGGTCAAGAATTCTAGCATGCATAAGATTTTCGATAACTTTTGAAAAGGAGGTAAGCAAAGAAATTGGCCTGTAATTAGTTACGTCTTGACCATCACCTTTTTTAAAAACTGGATTAATAATGGTGTATTTTAACTTATCAGGAAATATACAGGTATTTAAAATTGCATTGCAGATACATGTAAGTGAAGATATAACATATGGTGCACTTAATTTTAGTATTTGAGTAGCAATTTCATCATATCCACCAGTTTTTTTTTTTTTTTTTAATTTTAACAATTTAATAATGTTTTGAATTTCGTAAGTAGGTAAATAATGCCAGCTCATTTTAGGAAAAGGTCGGTGGAAGCTATTTATTAGATAGCTTATTGGGTTAAGTTCTTTTATATGTCTGCCTGATGATGGTTACTTGTAACCGAAACATGTAGCAACTTTACATTATTGAATATATTGTTGTGTTTTGACTGAACGATATTTTAATTAATGCTACAACACAATGGGATGGCTGCCATCAAATTTTTAACCTAATTTGATTAATAGCCTTAACAGCAAGGTAGTTAATCTAATACTAATTTCTTATTGATTCTAGATTTGTTGGCAATTAACATTGAATGCAAATGTCCCATGATGCCAACAAAACAGTACAGCCCTGAATGCTTAGCAATGATTGCATCATATTTTTAGATTTTTCATCATGAATTTCCATGTCATAGTGGATGCCAGTCCCTACAGCAAGCATGGGAAATTACTGTGACTATTGGTGTCCCATTGTGTTCTTATCATCATCTGATACAAACTCAAGTTCAGTTTAAACACGACTCTTGATTTGTGTTGAGACTGGCTATGTGTCTGTATCAAGTGGGAAATCACTTTATCTAGTAGGCCATATCACCACCTTAGATAAAGCTGACATACGTAGGTGGGTCCATAAGTTTCCGGCCTGACATACAAAGACCGCGCCAAATGCAAAATGCTCTGAGGGATATATAGAGCCATCTATTGTGAGGTTACTGTATCAGTTTCAGGTGGC
>Ga0123355_10017665_pt1 | contig 11282 bp, 3 predicted proteins | sample TergutEmb28metaG_3_FD_89872 | JGI IMG/M metagenome (GOLD analysis project Ga0123355, IMG submission 89872) | Embiratermes neotenicus P1 segment gut microbial communities from Petit-Saut dam, French Guiana - Emb289 P1 | ecosystem: Host-associated > Arthropoda: Insects > Digestive system > Gut ...
ATCTCTATATTATCCTGTTATCTACATCTACTTGCCCAGCTGGTTCCTTGACTTAACGTCTTAAAATATTTACGCATTTTACGTTTCCCAATGCTTCATAAAGATCTTGCCAAAACCCGCCTTCGTTTAAAAGTTCGAATAACATTAGTTCAAGAATTTACATGTATATAAATTATCAAATAGCTGAATGTCTAATGTGTTTAACCCTTTAAAGACGAATGACAGACCGCTTTATTTAAAGGTCCAGTTCGTACCGCGCTGTAAACACTTTTCATTGCGGTTATAAAAACCAATCAGTTTATGGTGTAAGTGGCACAAGTCACTCTTTGTTCTGAGATAAATACAAAACACATAAATACAGTGTGGACAAGGCGTACAGTTGTTGTATGTAAAACCTGTTGGTGCATCACGTAACCAGTAGGCTTTAAAAGGTTAATGCTTCCCCTACTTCCTCTTCCTTTACTCTGCATATTCTCTATTGCCACAATAGTGTAAATTCTTCCTTTATGTGAATGAGGCTTTTTTTTTTACAACATGCGACATATGCTCATATTCCCCCAGTCCATCACGTCTCCACGTTACCAGTACGTGTATAAAGTCAAGGATCCAAAAGGAAACGATTTTGGGCACTCGGAAGCAAGGATGAATGGCCGAACGTGGGGACACTATTTCGTGCAGCTTCCAGACGGACGTCAGAAAACAGTGCGCTACTGGGCGGACAGCACGGGTTTCCACGCCAAGGTGGAATATGAGGGTCATGCAGCCTACCCACTTGCAGAAGAAGAATGACAATCGGGCATCAGGAAACAACACAACCAACGTAGAGCCAGGGTGTTGTGTAAGGGTCTTGACTATCAGATCCTGTCACAAAATAAATGTAGGATATTAGCATCATCTCTCTTGTAAAATAAGTCTCAAAGATGTGAAATCAGAACGCCACGTTTCAGAAGCATAATATCATCCCGTACCTATCAGAAAGCACATAGTTCACTACAGGATCTAAATAAACAGTTCTGATATACAATGTGTAAATGAAACCACCCCATCACTTGAAATTTCGATCGTTGACTTTCTGACCAGAAACAAGCAATTGCTCTAAGCTGTTTAAAGAAAATAATCCTCTAAGCCATAACATATCAGACGTACACACATAAGACTGCACAAAGTTTAGCGCTACATAAGCTGCCTTTCCATTCCTTCAACAGTCAAAAATGTTAGCCTAAACAATAAAACGAACCAATTTTCTTTTCGAAGCCTTTAAGACTAAAGTTCCTTTCAATTACATGCAAACACTATTTCCTACTTCAGACTGAACACAGTCCATATCCGTTATAAAATCTTGTAATTCTGTAGCGAGTAAAACTCGCTGTTTGTTGTGAGCAACAAACAGAAAACACATACTCTGTGGCCAACACTAAATTTCTTAACATTGAAAGAGGTGGTGACACTGGAATTTAAACAGTTAATGTTAACTTATCCTTCAACATCCACGTAATGGTGATATGTGGTAGAACTGTAACGTAAAATTCCGTCTGTTTAAATAAAAACAATGCCACAAATTTACGCTGAAGATAACTGGGAACTGTCAAACATGTTGTGGAAGAAAGTTCATAGTAATGTCTACATATGGCATTTATACCATGCATATCGACTTAACGCGCAACTCACATGAACTTAACAAAGATACGTCCTAGGCTTAATTTTGAACAAAAGAATAAGATTATTCTTATATTTAGTAACATTCAGTAACACAAATCTAACAGACAAAAGCTTCACGAAGAATCAGTGTATTAGGTTAACGATTTCATAAACCCATACACAGTATGTGTTTCGGGGAGATGCTAGAAAGTGACTAACGTGTGCTCCGAGATTTATACTGAGTACGGAAAGACCAAAAAAATGAAAGATTAAAGCTGACAAATATGAACAAATATATAAATTGTTCTGAAAACAATTGAGAGAATTGGAATGGTCTCATCAAGTAGAAAAGGACCCTTCAGGAAACCACCAAACTATGTTTACAGAAACAATGGATCTTATTTCGTCAGAAGGACCACCGAAAAGACTTTTTTTAGAAGCGCAAGCAACATGTAGACTGTAGCTAAGAAGCCAACACTATCAAATGTGTACTGAATGTTATACGCAATATACATTTTATGTCAATTGCTTGACATGCTAAGCCACTAAAGAAGTTATTGTAAAATCAATCACCATTTAATTTTTAAGTGTCGATATAAGTTAGAATTATATTAATATTTAAATATGTTAAGGACTCTGTCATTTTCGAGTATTACAAAACCTTACCTGAAAATTGTTGTGGTTATTCTTGTTGAAATAAAGATACGTATACATTCTTCTGAAGATAAAGTACAGGTTTATCGCTAACACCCTCTATTCTAGTCTAATCTTTTTCAAATATTATTTCTTTGAATAAGTTGAACTGTGCTAGTTTTATTTACAGACTAATACAAATTTTCCGAAATCCCATCCCTAAAGTTAGTAGTTATGGTGTTGACAGTATAATAAATACATATAAAGGTAGAGTGGTTCCATTACAGGCCCGGTGTGGCCCAGAGAGTGGGTAGAGTTATAGCTCTATTCTTCCACGACGCGGAACTAGAAGGGGGTGAGTATAAGAAATATATATATAGAATCTGCTAATTAGGAACAGATATACTCTTTATAATCTATAATACCTTTAAAGCCATCCTTAATAAAAAAAAGTTCCGATAAAGTACCGATGTAATCCTTTAGTAACAGTAGAAATGAATGCAGAAAAACACGTTAATACTGTGCCGCAGTGAATATAAATCTTTTCATCGAAACCATTGCAGGTACAGTAACACATTGTACTGTACACCTCTATTTTTACTCTGCATCTGGTAACAATACATGTTGTGCACATCCCATTGTTTTACGTTGTGACTTCACTGTACTCTGTGAAAACTTTACTCTATTATTAACCACATTAATGGCTGGAATCAATGTACCACGCCAAATACATCAGATATAAACATTTTTGTTGATGGTTCTGTGTGGTTCATTAATTCCACACAAATTGGCCAATGACAATTTCCGATACCAGAGAGGTTAATAACTGGGTGGTACAAAGATCTCCCAATTATGAAAAGCAGCCAAAATGTAGATTTTTGTGTACCCAACGACCTTCGTATTTGTAACATCAGTAATTAAAGTTATGGTGCAAATGAGTAAGCTATTAAATATTACGTTATGGTCTAACATTCCAAGTATAGGGTGACTAAACAATGAAACTGTCAGAATTCATTAATTATCAACGAAACAACTACATTTAAAGGGAACTAAAACCCTGCTGTAGGAGTTTCTATCGAGTCACAGATGGTGATATTTTAGAGACATGCATGACATCTTTCAATCTGCATCAGTCTCTCAGAAATGGATGTTTTTGATATTCAGATGGGGGTTCGACATCGACCCGAGGACGCCTGCCGCAACTGGTATTCCTTTTTTTGGGGGGTTCACATATTTTCTTCCTTCCCTGAAATACTGTAAAAACTAGGAGGTCGAAAAACATAGTGCCCTGAAAGTCCGTAGGAATTGAGGTGATTTTGCCGGCTATTACTTTCTCACACAACGTCTGGGAGTTTCAGTATTCTTACACAACTGCTTTTTACACATATTCAATGACTAACGACGTCCAAAGGAGCAAAGATCATTACAGACACAACAATTAAATCAGATTTTTTATGCGCATTCGCAACATTGCGAAAAGTGACTATAAGCTTCGCCATGTCTCTGTACCCGTCTGTCCGTCCGCATGGGAACAACTTGGCTCCCATAGGACACATTTACATGAAATTTGATATTTGAGGATTTTTCGAAAATCCGTCGAGAAATTTCAAGTTTCATTAAAACCTGACAAGAACAATAGGTACTTTACGAGAAGACTTATGTACATGTACGAGAATATCTAGCTGAATATTTCATAGGTAAAGTGATCCCGTTACAGGCCCGGTGTGGCCCAGAGGGTGAGTAAAGTTATAGCTCTACTCTTCCATGACGGCGGCACTAGAAGGGGGTGAATGGTCAGCAGCACGCCCCGGCCGCACTTGTCCCCCGGGAAAGACCCGGTACCCATTGTACAGGAGGGTGGGTGGGCCCCAGGGCCGGTCTGGATGGGCGGAAAATCTTGTCCCCATTGGGTTTCGATCCCGGACCGACCAGCCCGTAGTCAGTCGCTATACCGACTGAGCTACCGGGCCCACGCGGAATATTTCATACAATAAGAAATGTTTCAGACAAATTTTTATAGAAAACCATTACACATTTTCTGTTCAATAATTTTTTCCCCTGAAAATCGTGCTGTTTATAAGATAATGTTGAAAAATACTGTAGAGGCAGACAGGCCGCAGATGACAATACGGCGCAAGTGCATTTCTCGCTGGATATCTAAGGCCACCAATACACACTCACGATATGTAATGCTTAGTGGTCTTCCACTGAAGTAATGGTTACACTAACGCGCTTCATTCTTACGTTTATACATACCCTGCCTGTCTTGTTGCCGCTGCCTTAAGCATGAATTTTCTGTGAAGCATGATTAATGTAAAAATATGAATGAAATAGTAGTGCAGCGCTGGCAAAACGCAACATAAAATACCGATCAATATTTACGCGGTGAGTACAATACAATACAATACAATACTTGTCTGTCTACCAGATTTCATATACATGAAACTTACTCTGAAAAGAAAAAAATAAGTTATATGTGAATAGTATCACTTAAAACGCATAAGAATAGGAACAAAAGGAAAGTATATTTATCTCAGTAATTAACCAACTTGATGCACAACACTTTTGTTTTACAATAAGTTTATTTCATGCCTCTACATGTTTCTAAATGAAATGATACCAGAGGCTGTGTAATGAAATTTTGACCTCCTGATGATAAGCACGTGTGCTCGAAACATGTAGAGGCATGAAATAAACTTATTGTAAAACATAAATGTTGTGCATCAAGTTGGTTAATTACTGAGATAAATATACTGAGAAACACGGTGAACAAAACATAAAAAAGGGGAAGTTGTTAAGGACAGTGAAGAAAATTAAAGAGTAATGATGTAAGGAAAGATGAACGGAAGAAAATAGTTTGCGTACGAAGGAAAGAAGTAACTAACAGCAAGAAAAAATAAAAAATAATGCCAACCAGTTTACTACATGAACACTTTTGTTATTTAATTCGGCAGCACACAGAAGTCGCACCCAGACATAATACACTATTTTGGTTGTTCATAACAACAGGAACTAAATGACCGCAACTTTAAAGACCAGCTCTTACCATTGCGTTTATCGGACTAGCTATTTTTCACCAAAATATACTTCTATAAAGTACAAATATGAGTTGTGAACATCATCTTCCAAACCCCGATGTCCAATGTCATTATGTTATGAACAGAAGACATAAAAAAGAAAGTGCAACTAGACAACAGGGAAGACAATTATGGTATACCGACTCAGATTTCAACAGATGCATCCGCCGTTTTTTTAAATTCCATTTATAGCGCACATGTCAAGACTCAACAATATAATAAAAATATATTCTACTTTCTTGTGACAGTACTATGTAATTATAGGCTATAGAAGTTTTAGAAACATTGTTTCCATCTTCTGCGCTAAAAGCTTCTCATACTTTCTCTTAAACACATATGTTAAAAGATAGAGATAAAGTGCATCACCGCTACATCACTAAAGAAACCCATATTTACTAAGTTTCATCAACCGTATCGGATCAACGTCAAGGTATGGAGTCATTATAAATATTGTGTGAAATATGTGTAAAGCGTTCTTTTATAAAATGGTGGGTCATTATGCGCCTAAGAAGGGAGTCGTGGTGTATCCAATTGTACCGCCCCATTCTTCTGGAACACTAAACAAAATCCTCAATATTTTGTCTTAGATATTTGGCAGTCCGACTTAGAATCCACCCAGGATCCTGCACATTGCAGATCTTCATAGCGCGCCAGAAATTTGGGGAAAGTTAAGTGATGAATACCAGTTCGAACAAAATGGCTATTAATTTTTTATATGTAGAGTAGTTGTATGATCCGAAGAGCAACACGAATTCAAGCCGCAACATAAGAAAGATATAGAAAAACATGGAACTATAAATAATGTTCAGGTTCTTTAAAATGTTGGGCCGTGACATCTGTTCCTCTCTTCGCAGCAGAGAAAACCCCTTGCTTAAAGTAATTTTGGAAGAAGGCCACTTTTCTGAAAGGACGTACTTATGATACATTCTGGAAGACAAAGTTTTCTTCGTGTTTTATGTCGTTATGGCAGTTAGTGAACTTTTGAAGAAATCGCTTCCGAGAGAAATGAAACTGTAATGCACTTGAGGAGCCGAGATAAAGAAATTGTAGAAGAAAAGAAGAGGCGATGGGATCAGATGTACAGTCATAGGAGCAGTGCAAGCGGCAGAGGAGATTTTCAACAAGATTAAAACACAGACGAGGTCGTCTTCTCGGTTTTGGCATCACGCGGTGTGTTGGTACTGTTCAGGATATATGCACTGCCTCCATCGTCAGGATGGCAATTCTTACAAGTGGGAGCTTCAGTTACGTATAAGAGACTTATGTTCTTTCAACTAGCAGATCAACGTCGGCCAAATCTGATTCAACCACAATGAATAATTATTTCTCTCCGACATGTCGGAAGAGACGAGGCATAATGCATAGTGCAAAAACACAAAAGATGGCCAACATCTGCTCGAGGTCTGAGCGGGAGAACTTAAGCACAGAACTTTTTTTCGTCCGTACCTTTAAACGCAGAACCGGCTTCTGATTTACAAACTTAAGGCTGGCCAAATCATAAATTTAAATTCCTTTCAGAAGTCTAGTACATTCATTCAATAAGGTGCAGGGGAGGACACTTAAACATGTTGAAATATATCGCCTGGTTTTTCCCATGGCCAGTTCTATGTGGAATTTTAACGAACCTGTTCATTTGACAACATCGCTGCTGAAATTATAGAAAGGCAACGATAACGTAGAGAAAATGATATATCGATAACGTCAGATATTGGATATCGAAAGTAAATTAACGTTGCAGAAATATAAATATATTTTTGTTGGTTAAATATTTTATATTTTCTGCGTGCAAATTATTGCCACGGGCACAACTAGCCTACACAGGATTAGTAAACTGCTGTCAGCAAAGAACGTCTTAAGGCTACTGTATCTGGAGCAGTAATGGTTCAAAAACACCGTGAATAACAGCAGATGTACGACAACGTATCACCACAGACGATTCTACAGCGACATGTCAACTACGATCCTCGCGTAAACGTTGTTCACCTAACCAAATATTTCGTTTTACGTTGCCACTACGTACCAATTTTGAAACGTGTGTGGAAAAAACGCACGTCGCAATTTACGTTTTGTAGCGCAGAGTTTGCACCCAGTACACAAGTTCGCATTTATTTCACAGAAATTTAAGGTACGTTAAAAGATAGGGAAGGATCAAATTATATGATCTTCAGAAGGACCTTCCGGAAATTTTTCAGTTTTTTTTAGTACTTGTGTTTATATCTGAATCATACGACAAATATGTGATGACCATCGAAGTATTCAGAAAAATGAGAAGCAATAATGCGTTGGTGTAGGCCTCTGTGTCTGTGTTTTGCTACTCGCTCTTAGATAGGGTATACTACCTACGAATGAAAACTTAAACATCGTCAGTATAAATATTTTAGTTACTTTCCCCAGAAAATAAAACTAGACGTATCTGACAGAATAGTAATTAAAATAGTGTGAAAGTGTTGCAACTGAGTGAAAATTGATACTATTTAAGTACCAACCTGTGAACTCACCTAACGACGAAGGTCCAAGATTATCTCCCCTGCGAAATAAATGTCTCCAAATAAGGGTCTATAAGGAAGTAACATGTTCATTGTTATTACTTTTATCACCTCACTTCTTGTCCAATTTAGAACTTAATTGCAGATGCCGTACACCTTGACCTTGGAGGATAGAAACTAAAAATTTCGCACAGTAACTATGCTCTTAACTGTTGCCCTAAAAGTATATCAAACATAAATTGTGTATGTTTTGTGATCTTCTTGCATGACAAATTCCACGTTCCTAGTCCCAGTATATTATTTAACGCAATGAACCCGACACCAAAAAATGCAGCCATACTATTACGACTACTTCTAATTCCACAAAAATAATGCGTAAAAATCTTACATGGTCATCCAAGTTTTATAATTAGACATAAGCTCAGGACCTAAAAGTAGACTCTAAGTGTTAATAGTGTATTCCACCGCCCAAGTTTGCGGGTCTGCCATGTCTTCATTACTATTGTCCCTTTGCCTAATTAAACGCCAATTCACGAAGACATAAAGGGTTGGAATATAGCCCACATATTTTTGATCTCGGTGCAAGAATGAGAGGGTAGTCGTCAAGTAACACTGAGAAGGAGCCAAAAAGAAATAGCAACCGATAATTGTCGGATAAAATAATAACCTACAGTTCACCAAATAATTAATACTGCCCTGTTGTTTCGTGTATCTTCCCCTAAATAAGTACACTTATGTTTTACAAATATCGTTTATTTCTTTCAATCCTGTGTATATAAATAACATGTACAACAATTTAACATTATAAACCTACACTTTCGAAGAAAATTTTATGTAAGTTAGTATGAACAAATAATTTGTCATACGTTTAATGATGCGTTCAACTGCGCTATTAATAACAGTGAAGATAAATTGCCAGATATCATACACAAAGGCATTATTAATTTTCGCCTCTGCAAGAAAAGTCATTAAATCCACCGGGATATTTGAGCTGCCTTCCAATAACAACTCTTACCAAAAAAAAGTCTAATTATAAAGTTCCATCGCGTTAGTGCGATCTTTCCGGATCAATGTTTGAATATTCTCTAGCTGAATGGGTGGGGGTTCTGATACTAACAATTTCTGTCTCATGACTAAGATACCGAATTGTTAATGAATAGTGTTAGAAAACAGATAATATCTACTGGATTTTTTAGTTCGCCTCATTTCAAAAACATATTACATTACAAGATACGGCCAAAGATGTGAGAAAAGTTAAATAAAATTGCGATTTCAAGTTCCTGCCGCGATATGTAAATGAACTTGAGGGTTGTTCGACCGTGCATCTTCCTCATGAAATCGAGTGAACTGCCAACTTGATGCAACTAGGTAATTTTATTGATGTATTCTTAGCTCGACGTGTTTCGGGTAAATACGCCCATCATCAGGAGCATTAGATGTTGTTTAATTAGCACACCAACTAATGCACATATATAAAATCAATCAGTGAGTGTATTTTAAAAATATGACTTCAGCAAGGAACAGTGTAGCTCCCTGAAGATGATCTTAGGATCGAAACATGTTGGAGCGATTTTAAAAGTTTTAATGTAAAAAAATTTTATATATGTGCGTTAGTTGGTGTGCTGATTAAATGATTCTACGAAATTCACGGTGCAACGATGAAGATTAGATGTTGTGTTGCAGGATATGGTTTTCTGCACCGAGTTTTTGGATGGGTGGTGGTCTTGAGAGCTGCTGTGTAGGTCGTGTGTACGGTGCGGATGGTGCCGTGCACGGCACCATCCGCACCTATAACGCGACCTACGCAGCGGCTCTCAAGGCCACCACCCATCCAAAAACTCGGTGCAGAAAAAGATATGCTGCAACTCAACATTTAATGCTCGTGATGATGGGCGTATGTACCCGAAACATGTCGAGCTAAGTATACATCAATAAAATGACCTAGTTGCATCAAGTTGGCATTTCACTTTATTTCATATAAATGAAATTTGCGCTTTTGGGGGGAATTCTACGCAGCGTAGAATGGTAGTCCACTACCAACGTTTTGGGACAACATGTCTGTTCATCTTCAAGGGTCAAACAGTCCAAGAAGAATTATTCGTTTTCGAAAATAATGCTGATAAAGAAACAAGTCTTTGTTTCTGGCTATTTAAAAATTCAGATACGAAGAGAAATATACTGGGGATAAAATTCTTTCTTACTTGTGCAAGAATAGTTATTAACAGAAGGAATAATCTGTAAATGCTCTGAACTTTGTCCTTCAAAAATAGAGCACAAAATTCGTACATATTTTTGCATCCACATAGACCCAGAAAGCGATATTCTCTTCTCCATGTCAGCCCATCCGAATGCACACGTGCAGTTCACACTGGACGGTTTTCCGTAAAATTTGCCATTGGAGACTTTCATAAAAATCTGTCGATAAAATCGAAATGCGGTTAAAATGGCTATTAAAATATCGGGCATTTTACCTCAAGACTTCAGTAAATTTTTTTGTCTCCGGCGGTATTAAATCCCCGTAAGAGGGCTCTTTTCGAAAGAAATGGTATCAGATTGTTGGGAGAGTCGAAGGGGTATAAACATTATGTGAAAGAGCTACAATGTTACTTTATACATATATAGCTTATCTTGTTTCTCGCACTATTATTTTAAGCTACTTGATGATCCAGTATTTCACGCAACCATAATTTTTAATCACAGAAATAAATGTTCTGTTATTCTATTTAACTTCCACAGATGTTATGAACTGTGAGTACTCAGAGAAAGACAGCTAAAAACTAACAAAACCATGCATGATGATGTCGGTTATTCTGAATCGCTATGGGATTTATGGCAGAAGAATTGGCGTTAATCAATTCGCGGTCTTTCTGCCACACATCATGTCATCAGTCCCTCACATTCACTTACATACAATAGGCGCTATAAAATATAGACACTTACAGCGTCGCTAAGTAAACTACTAAAAAATACACGTATTCACATTTAAAAATCAGTCTCACAAATGAAATAAGTCATTTTTTGGCTTTCAAAACTACATAATAAGAACCTAAGGCAGTCTCGCAAACTGACGGTAGTAGATACCTTATTAAGCCCGCCATACTGCTGGTAGCACTTAGTGTAAGTAACTTTTTATGTAAATCTGGCACAAGGCAGCAAAAAGTTTCTCCATCCTTGTCATGACGTAAAAACTTCCTGTAAGTTTAGAAAATGGATAAGTACGCCTACAAGTATGTTTTTTTGTGCGCTAACTTCCAATATAAATTGACACCAGATACAAAACTAGTCTTTCCATCATATTCAAAATGGAGTACACATTCAAGAGTTTCATTTTTTATTACTTTAGAGCTGCAGCAGGATTTAAAAATTCCATAGCTTTTTACAAATTGTAAAATGAAAAATCACGAATTAACTAGACTTGGGGCCAGAAAAAGTTAAAAGCTGAATAAAA
>Ga0123355_10017666_pt1 | contig 11282 bp, 14 predicted proteins | sample TergutEmb28metaG_3_FD_89872 | JGI IMG/M metagenome (GOLD analysis project Ga0123355, IMG submission 89872) | Embiratermes neotenicus P1 segment gut microbial communities from Petit-Saut dam, French Guiana - Emb289 P1 | ecosystem: Host-associated > Arthropoda: Insects > Digestive system > Gut ...
CTGGAACAAACCACTCGAATGTGCTGAATGCTGCTGGATCCTATATTGTCAGGATGTAATCGAAATTTACAGATTCTGTAGAAGTGAACTGATTTATTCACGTGTTTAATATGTGTACGTAGTGGCTTCAGTACTGTGGATCTGGTGGAAGATGCTCATACTCACAAGATGTATGCTGTTAAAAAGATAATTTGCCATGGAGAAGAGGATCAGAAAGTTGCAATGAAAGAGGTTGAATACTATGGTCTTCTGAAGCATCCAAATATAATTCACTGTTTTGATTCAGCGTTGAAGGATGGACCAAATCCATTCCTGAATTCTACAAGTGAAGTGGTGATTGTTTTACCATACTACAAGGTAAACTTTTATGTTTTTAAATTGTTATCTGTTTGGTGCTTAAGTTTGCTGTTTTCTGTTATATTAAGTAAATCAGTGGGCCTATTATGTATAAGGTGACTGGATCACTTTTTCTCACTGTTTTTGTGCACTTGTACATGGTAGCTTCAAAATATTTCTGGAATTACTTTGTATCTGAGAAGTACAGTCATTTATGCTACATTTCCTTTGTAATAGTCCCCTTGTGTAGCTACACATTTCTGCCAGTGACTGTAAAGGTGTTGGAAACATTGCTGGAAGCCAGTTTGGGAAAACCTTTTCAGCTCTTCTGTTGCATTCTTAATGATGTCAGTAGCATCATAAACGTGCTGTCCATTCAGTGGTGATTTCTGTCAAACGAACAGGTAAAAATGAGTTGGAGCCAGATCAGGAGTGTAGGGGGGGGTTTGACTATTGTCACATTGTTCTTAGTTAAAAAATCCTTGACCAAAACTAACTGGGGTGCTGGAGCACTGTCATGAAGGTGAAACCAACTGTTGGTTCTCCATTGTCCAGGGCATTTCGTTCTGACTGCATCCATAAGGCAGTGAAGGATGTCAATGTACAGTACATTTCTTTCTTCACAGCAGCAGTTACTGTCAATTACGCCAGGGAATTTAGGAAACTTTTTGAGGCTACTTTGTATTATAATTTAATGCACTTAATGTTTCTTGTTGTACGTAAATGTTTACAGTTGTCCACTGACTAACTCTTTCACGTACTACTATGTCTTGTTTGGGGTATGGGGCTGTGTGTGAAGGTAAGACCTGAAGTTTGGGGTTTGGATTTGTGTTTGTATATATAAAGGCTTTTGTTTGATACTCCTTTGATTTTGTGTGTATCATTATTGTACTCATTATTTGTAAACAGATCAGATGGCACATTTTTTGTATCTGTATAAGAGCATGTCCCTCGTCCAAATAGTGTAATTTCATTACTGGCTGCTTTTGTACACATGACTGCAGTACTGTCTATTGTTCAGAATAATTTATTAAGGTTTTTAATATCAATTTAGTTTGGTTTTGACAGAAGTGTAATGGAAAATTTTATTGTTTTGTTTCTTTCTTATAGCTTGTATCTTAATTTAGACTTAAAATGTTGTCCTTCCATTAGTCATGATCTCCCCTTGGAAGACTAAACACAGAGAGGAAAATAACATTAAAATGGGCCTTAAAACAAGTAGGAGGAAGAGGTAGAATGTAGACTGTATTTATCTGGGTCAAGACAGAGAACAGACAGGCTGCTGTGAACACAGTATTGGGTCTTTGAGTTCTGTAAAATTTGGGGAGTTTCGTGTGACTGGCTGAGCAGCTACTAGCTTTGCGATTTTGGGGGGTGGGGGATAGCAGTGCTTCATGGGGTTGTGATGACCTTCCCCACTTCCACGTGCTCCACCAATGGGGGTACATGACATTGTGACTTCTACATAACACACATGTACAGTTCGGATGTATTATTTGGTCAATTTTATTATGCCTTGAGGTCAGCATTCCCAGTATAAATTTTCAAATAACCTTCTAGATTTTTGTTTGGCTATGTTATGGGCTGCAACAGGCAGACTTTACAGAGTTAAATGTTATGTTACATCAATTAAAGATGATGGAATTTGGGGTTTGTGAGATTTGAGTTTCTGACTGTGGTGTAGCTGAAGATGCAAGTGTTCTGGTCATTTTTCAATACCTGCTTGACACAGAAGATGAAGGCTGTGTGATCTTTCCCAAATTCAGGAACTTTTTGCCTGACATGGCATCACATCCCAGCAGACTTGTATCTTCAATTTCAGTTTTCCAAAGGTGTTGATGCAGAGTTTGGCATTGCAGAAAATGTGAGCAGATTTAAATTAAAATTACTGAACCCATGGCATGATACTACTTACTTTGGCCTCACTGACTGTGTTTGTCACAGGCAGGGTGTTTTAAGGGGCACAAGGACTCATCAGTTTTATGACTCAAGAGTTGGGAGCTCCACAGCTGCAGAAATGAAACCCTTAGCTCTAAATATCTGGCATCACAAAACAGATTATTGTTTAAATTGAGACAGAAGGTGCCACAAATGAAGATGGCTCATTTCACTTGCTGTGTTGAATGGAAGACAAATGGAAGCATATAACCTTGCTCACTTTCACAAGAAATTGCTTTTTTGCAATTGCTGTGGTGAATAACGTTCAAATTTATGGAACAGCACCTCTTAAACTTATAACCGTTACAGTTAGTTTAAGTTTTATGAGGTGTTAAAGTTATACATTTGATAGGTTGGATGGATTTGTTTTGATTAGTAATTTAGTTTGGGTAGAATGGCGAGTGTAACGGATTTGTGTAGCAGCTTACAGGGATAGAGGGTTAGAGAGAGTGAGAAGGTGATAGAGATAGAGATAGTGAGAAGACCAGTAAGACACAGGGAGATTATGCTAGTATGATACAGGAACAGCGCTACGTAAGTGAGCCAATAGAAACAAAGTATTCTAAATTTTGACTGTTGATTCAATTAGGGAGTAGTGGGATTTAACAGTTAGCCAACTGGAAAGAGTAAGAATATTAAAGGGGGGATGGATTTGAACTGTGTGAGTTTGAAACCTTAACATAAGGGAGCAGTCTGTTTCCTACCCCGGTTGTAATAAGCTGTGTACATGATACTGAGGCTAGCAGTGCATACATTTTTCAAAGACGCATCCATCTAAGCAAATGTATATAAACTCTAATAATTGTGAAATAATACAAATAATATTAATACTGTCCAGTTATTTATAAAATTACTCTTCCGCTACTCAGAACTCTTAGATTCCCTGGGATTAAAACATGCGCCCGACTGATGAGCTGGGTTAGGTTATAAACTTTAAGTTTAAAATAAACATTGTTAGGGATTTTGCTAATCCAGCAACTCTACCCTAATCTATAGTCCATTTTTATGGAGAGAGGTAGATTGATTGACCCTGAGTGTAGGAAGTGTAACCTAGGTTTGTAGGTAAGCTGATCTACACTGAGGAAAACTGCAAGAAACCTTGGTTGTGATACCTCGACTTCTAGCTGTTATTTTAAGCAGTCACACCCGTAATACAAGTAGTGTTACTTGAGCCAGTTTGCTCAGTACAAAAGGTCATTATGGCTTTTTAAGTCCCATATTCAACCCAATGTTTGATATTCTTGAAATATGTATTGGCTAATTTCATTTTGTGTTGTATTAAAGAAATTCATATCATTGGTCTCCCATTGCAGGAGTCAGTGGGCTGAAGCATGAAACTGATGACTTGGTGCTGAAGTTGTAGATGTCTGGAGGTGGCATAGGTGGTACACTAATGATATGATTTTCTTTATTTTCAGAGAGGTACGTTAGCATCAGAACTTCATCGTCGTAGTGTTCATGGAGAATACATGAATTCCTCAGAATTGTTGAGTATGTTTCTGCAGATCTGTGAAGGTGTTAAAGCATTTCATGAAGCTAAACCAGAGCCTTTAGCACACAGAGACCTTAAAACTGGAAACGTTTTAATAGCAGATGATAGGTCACCAGTTATTATGGATTTAGGTTTGTACAAAGTTGTGTGTAAAATGTATACTAATGATCAAATTTATGTTTTCCAAACTTGTGCAAGGAGGGAATTTACTATCCTGCTTTTTTAGCGTGTGCATTCAACAGCTGGAGCACAAGAAACTGAAATCTCTGCAATGTTGAGTGTTTATTTCATGACAGTTGTTGGCAGCTGATGTATCTGTAGAGAATTATTATTTTAGTTCCCATGCCAGATGACAGTTTAATATACCTTAACCCAAAATGTAGACTTAAATGTCATAAAGGACATCTTATTCTGCACTGAGGTTGTTCTTCGTTTTTATAACTATTCAGCGTGCTTATCTGTTTTCTTTCAATATGCGTTGTTTGATTTTTTGTAGCAGGAAGGGAAGAAATCACCATGCATGTAGATGTAGCCTTTCCTAAGTTTCAGAGTGCTGTTGTAACAGCATTATCACGTATCATTAATTGCAATGTCTAGATTTAGTTTTAAAGGTTAAAGTAACTCATGCCATTGTTCAAGTACAGCAGAAATACAGTAATCCTTATGTTCTTTATGCAGGCTCAGTAGCTGTGGCTCGGGTCAAGGTGTGTGGCAGTTCTGAAGCCCAGCACCTGCAGGATCTTGCAAGTGAACGATGTTCAATGCCGTATCGAGCACCAGAACTCTTCAACGTTGAGAGTTACTGTATGGTAGATGAGAGGACTGATATCTGGGTAAATTCTGACTGCATTACTTCAAATGAGAGAGTCATATAACAGGTGCCGCTTCACTTGTTGTGTCCAGTATTATTACATGTTTGACGTATTCACATTACGTTTGGTGTGCATGTTTCAGATGGATTTATTTGGCATGTAATATATCCATTTTTTGGCTCTTATGAATATGCTAATGTACCGTCCGGTTACATAAAATTGTCTGTACTTTATTGAGTGGTCAGCTTACAAACCATGTTGCTTCTCCATGATGTTATTATTGCTTAGGGTAATTGATTGATTCATTCATTCATTTGAATTTTACAGATGGATTGTGATATTACTTGAAAAGTAGTCATGTTTATGTCATTCGAATTTATATTGCTTCACCCTAACTATTGACTCATTGTTTTTCAAAGTGTGTTGCTTGGAGCCCTGGGGTTCTGCGAAGGTATGTCAGGGGTTCTGTGAAATGCTGTTAAAAGCTTGGGTATTTTGTATACTGTTGTAGTTATTTTTATCGGCTTATTTCTATAAAAATGTTAGACAGTGAATTGGATAGTACGTAACAAGTGTGTTACATTTTGAGATAAATTCTTCAGAAGGAAGTAGATTCGTAATTTAATAACACTGGAAAACTTCATTTCCGACTTACTTGTGTGAATCTGGATTTTCACGATAAGTATGACAAAAACCAAACACAGAAATAAGTTGGATGCTGTGACAGATCTCAGATAGCAACTGTCGCCCATTGTACCTTTATTTTAAATTTATATGTTCGTCAGAGGAGCCTCGTCCATCACACTGAGAAATTAACACAAATCGTGTGTACAGTTTTACTTATTTATTTAACTGAGAGTGTAAGTTTTGTTATTATTTTGTTTGCCTACAAGCTAAAGAAAAGAGCCTGTGATCTACATTACGTTGTTTACTTTGCCTGTATTGTCATCTAAAAACATTCGTGGGGTTCAGTGTAATGTATCAGTCTGGAAAAGAGTTCCACAAGTGAAGAAGTTTTAAAAGAACTGCCAAAACTACTGGTAATGATATAGTTGTCCCTGTGCATAATTAACCTTTTGACGACTATAGTGGTCGTACCGCACCGCTAACCGCTGCATTTTATATATGTATTCAACAAATACAGGTACTGAATATTTTAAACACGGCATATACTCTCCGTTTTTTCCTCTTCAAAATGCAGTTTGTTTCATAATTCTAACTTATTTGGTTCCTGTATTATTCACATTTTATATACAGAGTGTGCTAAAATTAAAAAAAAATAATTCCGGCGCCAAAAGGTTAATGAAGCACTGTGCCATGTGACATGGAGTGGAGGTGTAGCAACATTCGTTCTTGACCTTGGCAGTAGATGAAGGTGAGTGGTCAGTATCACCCCTAGGCCACTTTATTCCCAAAGAGACAGCCCTTGGTACCCATCACTTATGGGGATGGGAGGACCCGTGATCCATGCTGACTCATGTCTTTAATGGGAAGCGGGCTCCGTTTTGTTTGCTTTGGCTTGTTTTCAGTACAAATTTTTGAGCACTGAGTGCAACCATTGATTAAATGATTGAAGTATTTTCTGTTTGTATCAATCATTCTCATTGTACATTGCTGTATCTAGGAATGCGTCCCCAGCCTTAGTCTGACACTACCTATCTTCATAGGCAAAATCATTACATTTTCCTTATGTTATTTTCTGTTTCAGTCTCTTGGTTGTGTTCTGTACGCAATGTGTTACTTCAAGTCTCCATTTGATGCTGTACATGAGCGTGGTGACAGTGTCGCTTTGGCTGCTATCAGTGGCAACATCACATTTCCAGAGCCATCTCCATATAGTTCAGTAAGTAATAGATCTGTTTTAACTCCTAATTCATTGAAAGAAACAGTCTTATGTCCATATTACATAGTATGACATATAGTATGTGATATGTCTTATATGTTTTGTGATGGGAAATAGGCTTGTATTGATCAGTGTGTAGGCACTTTTCTCTCATGGAATAGAACTGTTCTGAATGGTGAGCTGTGTCTATTTGTTGTGATCCTTTCAGCAGCAGTATCAGCTTCAAGACCCAAATGTAGTAGCTATATGGGATATGATGTACGCTGTCTTGTTCTCAGAATAACTATAGAAAGAGCTGTGCACTTGTTGCTGGCTGATAGAAGAATCTGAAGAACTGGCATAGATTTATGATAATTTATGAAGTAAATTTCAAAGATACACTTTATGCGGTTACCTTGAAACATTTCTGACACTTCTAATTAGAGAACTGGTAGAATGTTTCAAGAAATAAATAATTAGCAGTGAGAAAATTGAGAATAATTCATACAGACATGAATAACCTGAAAATAGAAGATAGTTGTCAGTACATATAAATTAACCTGTTTGTGTAACAACTGGTTACATGAAAGTGTGTCATTCTTTAAAATAAATTTTTTATTTGCAATTTCTAGCATAAAAGCACAGTAAAAATAGTTTTTGCTGTTATGACACACTGCATATGGTGAATTCTGCAGTGATCTAAAACAGGCAATCTGCCTTCATGCAGAGGTAAAGTTGTCACTGTTCATGCTATGAAGGCATTTGGGGGAGTGAAGGTACAATTCCACTTATTTCTAGTCTTGGCTCTAGATAGGGTGAGTTGTTAGTTTCATGCCCTAGGTATTTTACCCCCAAAGAAAAACCCCAGGGTACCCATCGAATAGGAGGCTGCATGAGCCTCATAGCGGTCTGGACGCATAGGAGAAGATAAAATTTCTTGAATTTGTATGACAGTAGTGTGAATTTATTTATCTGTGCACCTCACAGATTTTCTGTACTAATGTATTATTTGTCAGTATGGAATGGAGAAAGTTATAAATTTTGGGAATGAGTGGTTGCATATCAGTTGATGCTAAACAAGAGAGTGGCGCTTGGTTTCCTTCATGTGTGTGTGAGTGTCTAATTCTGGATATTTATACAGTAGCATGTGTGGTGAATGAAGTTAGTATGAATGTGGACATTCTGATCACAGACTTTGAATGGTATACAAGAGTAGCATTGGGTTTTAAAATCAGTTGGTGACTGAGTGCTTAATTTTTTCCTATGAGTTTCATGCCTTTGTTTCCCTTGTGTTTGAAATGATGTCTTTTGTTGCAGGAAATACATGAACTAATTCTATATATGCTAAAAGTGAATCCAATGGAGCGGCCTTACATTTACAGCGTCGTAGAAAAGACTCACGATGTCATTTCAAAAACAGAAGTTAAGGCATAAAATAAATGTACTTGATGCAAAAGTAGAAGATTGGTATTTTGCCGACTGGAATGATTGCATCTATGTGGTGTCCTGTCTGTTTTCCGTGACTGTGTTCTTAGAACACTTCTGATCGTATGTTACTCTAGAAGACGGAGTGGTACAGGAAGTCTGCGAGTTATGAATGTGCAATGAATGAAGGTCTGTACATACATAGGAAGCTGATCTCTACCTTAATATTGTAATAATTCTGTATCACGAACACCATTTCTTTTGTACGAACCAGTTATTCTCTTATGTACTTGTGATGGTGCTACTATGTGACAAGGAAATTTATCATGATGGGAAGAAGGCACTTATCTGTCATTTCTTAATGCACACATTGTTATGGCTTTGTTTTTTTTATGTTTGTTGGTAGTGTTATCCATTCTATAGACGATTCTCAGGATATTTGTTTTATTGGCGGCTTCTATGTTTATATGCATTATACTTCCTTCTGTTTAGTTTCTAACTTTGCTGTTTGTGGTATGCTGTTTTTGGCGGGGTTTTATTCAAGGGGTTAGCATTCCTGTATGTTTGTCAATTTAATTGTGGGCACGGATAGCTCAGTCGGTATAGCGACTTGTTACAGGCTGTACGGTCTCGGGATCGAATCCCAGTGGGAGCAAGATCTTCTGCACCAGTCCAAACAAGCCCTGGAGCCAACCTAGCCTCCTGTACAATGGATACCAGGTCTCTTTCGTTGGGGGTAAAGCAGCTGGGGCATGGTGTCGATCACTCACCCCAACTAGCGCCAAAGTTAAAGAAAGAATGAAGCTACACATCTGTTTCCCCTCTGGGCCTTTATGTCCTGTTCTAGGGTGAACTTTACTGTTTATTTTAACTTTGTCAATTTATTTATAGTTATGGTATGTTGCATTACTGGTATTAACACAGTATGGCTGTACTTTCATTCCAGATATACTGTCGCCATAATTGTGAGTTAAATAGGCTTGTGAGTTGGCTTTAGATTGTAAACACTGATCATAACACTTTGTCAGGCAGATTGAAAACTGCAAAAGAATTGTATGAATGAAATACAACACAGCCTCTTCCACCTTGGGAGTCTTACTGTAGTATGTACGACATTTCTTTGAATACGTGTTTGTGGTATTTAGACAAATAATTATATTTTAAAAATTGTGGCTAATTGGTCATAACCTAAGACTGATATGTGTTGGCATCTAAAAGATGCAACATGTGAAATGATATGTGCGACCGACTTGATGCAACAATTGCGATTTATTAATCAACCATTAGCTCAACATGTTTCAGGCACCATTATGCCCATCTTCAGGAGTGCAAGGCCATGTATAACTGCACATGACTTTCAGCACTTAATGTGCTGGTTGGAGTCTTGGGAAGCTGGGAGGCAGGTCGTGTGCACAATGTAGAATAACAACCTCTACACTGTGCACACGACCTGTCTCCCGGCTTCCCATGACTCCAAACAGCACATCAAGTGCTGAAAACCATATGCAATTATATACGGCTTTGCGCTCCTGAAGATGGGCACAATGGTGCCCGAAACATGTTGAGCTAATGATTGATTAATAAATCACAATTTTTGCATCAAGTTGGTTGCACAAATCATTTCATATTAAGGATGCATGGTCACATGAATATCAAATATGCAACATGTAGAAAATGACAACCCTTTTTCTCCAAACATATGTTTGTAACATGTTTTTCAGGTACATCTCTTGGTTTATGGTGTTATTTGGTGTGTTCAGTGTTTATGCAATGGTATTGAACAATTGGAGCATCAGACTCCAAGAGACCCACATGAAGTGACATATTTTGCAGCCAAACAATGCTGTTTAAATATCAAAGAGGGCTCTGACTACCCAGGAAACGTCACACCAGACTAGTGTTGTAGCTCTTTGACCTTTCATTGTGCCAATGAGCCAGGCTTGTAGTTGGAACACAGCAACATAAGTTGTTTCGAAAGTTTTCCATCCATCACTGCCAAATTTGACTGTCCGTAGATTTAGAATTAGAAGTGTTTTTGTAAGTCTACTTGTAACGTTGGAGTACATGACAACTTAAATGTTTTTTTATTCCATTTCTAAAATATCTAGATGACTCTTTAGGGCTGTGTAGTTTGTAGAACTGATATCAACTTCTGGGCTTGAATATTGTGTTTCATATTAGTGGGTTTTTTTAACTGTGTCCATAGTCTAGTATTTTGAACAGAAGATCCCATTTCAGAAACCAATTTTTTTTCAATTGGGTGATGTGGAGGCATTTACTCTTTATACATTGATAGAAATTAACTCATTTAATACCCCAGACAAAGAACCTTTTCATCTGAAGACAGAAGGAGAACTAGTTTCTGGAACACTGTATCCTGTTCTGAATTGAATGTTGGACAAAGACTAGTGTTTACTGAAACAGACAAAAATCGGAACAGTTTAGGATTAACTTAAATATCCTACTGTTATATTATGAAAAGTTCACTGAAAATAGCAAGACATATATATTTTATAATAAATAGTAGATTTGCAACTAGTTTAACTTTCTCATAAGTTCTGCAAAATATATTGAACACGAATTCCAATTTGTGTGCCAGTTTGCTTCTTCAGGCTTCAGAAATCCTGGCACTATACAGCAGACAGAATTTGATGGCGTTGAAATTAGCACATTCTCATAACTCTTTCTGTTTTTTGTATGATGGTAGTGTTTCTTACTGTTTTGCAGAGAATGTGCATTATGAGAGATGAGCAGTTCAAGAAAATTGCCTGTGCTCTGTTATTTCACATCTGTAACTCCCTAAGTGTTCTGCTAATATGTTCTGTCACTGAACAGAAGAATTATACAGTATTTACTAATTAGTTTAATTATGGAATTATTTATATAAAGTTGTATTGTGTAAAGTTGTACATTGTTATAGTCAGGCGTATTTGGTTTCACCTTAAGTTATGGGAAGTAAACACTGAAAAAGTTGAACTTTTAAAATAGACTTTTAATGGGAAATAACATGTTTGATAAATGTCAGTTTTCCTAAACCAGTTAAAGTTGCATGCAATGGTAAGCCCAACTGAGACACAACAGCTTGTGAACCATTCTTATCTACACCAATTTTTTTTTACGTTGATTCATTGTTCAATTAATTATTTCCATTGAATACTTTCTTCATCTCAGTTCTTGATAATAAGAAACCAGAAACTTCCTGTTATCATAGCTAACTGCCATAACTTGAAATAGAAAATCCTAAATCTGATTCCTGAATATCTGTTAACATAACATTTCTTGTTATGTGCACAGAACATTTCTGTGAATAAAAATTCAGGAGACGTGGATGTGCTTCAGTGTGAATAAAAATCCAACAGATGCAACAGTATGCAGATATTTATTCACTGCAAAACTACTCTACATGTTTCGGGTGTCACAGCACCCATCATCAGGAGTATTAAAAACTGTACCCGCA
>Ga0123355_10017667_pt1 | contig 11281 bp, 6 predicted proteins | sample TergutEmb28metaG_3_FD_89872 | JGI IMG/M metagenome (GOLD analysis project Ga0123355, IMG submission 89872) | Embiratermes neotenicus P1 segment gut microbial communities from Petit-Saut dam, French Guiana - Emb289 P1 | ecosystem: Host-associated > Arthropoda: Insects > Digestive system > Gut ...
TGCGGAGAAGAAGCTTTTCGGCTGCGCGATGTTGATGGCCGACCAGAACGACCTTCATCAGTAACACGTGTTCGACCCAATTTAAACCTTTCCACCCACTCATAAACCTTTCGTTGATTCATGGTGCTCTGTCCATACTGAGCCAACATACGACGGTGAATTTCCGCAGGTTTCACTCCTCCTGCCCAAAGAAACCGCACTACGCCACGTTGTTCTTCGATGGTGTAATCTTGCAAAGGAGCGTCCATGTTTTCGCCGTCGTTGCTGCCACTCGACTGAAGGCAGAGCTCTGTACTGCACATGGCTGAACTCTTCAACAGGCATTGTCAATACTGTGCAATGCGGCAGCTCCACTCTTTCCCGGTTACCGCGTAATTTAAAAATTGCCTTTACTTTTTGATTCACCCTCGTATCTTTCTCTTTACGGCATATCCTTTTACTTATATTCACCTTTCTCTACCAAACGAATGCATTCATTATTTTCCGTTTCTCCATTCCAAATGATCATGATTATCCTAGCGCTCGAATTTATGTGGCCTGCATTGTCGGATAATCGTCATTTACACTTTAAGTTTAAAAGTGAAAGTACTTTTCTATCCCTGATCCCCGATTTGCTACAGAACATTGCTTTTAGGAACTTTACCATGTTTCGGCATTTCTTTTTTAAAGACGAGAGTTAAAGTAGATTGTCGTGGAAGTATCAGTCCGTTCCGCACAGTAAACGCGCACCGTCTTTCTTATAAAATTCAATCAGTTATGTTGTAGGTAAATAATGGCTCTTTATTCTGCAACCAATACAGATCACTTACGTCATTGTAATCTTTGGACAGAAAATACAGTTGTTTAATGTTAAACGTAGCGGTTAATAAATAAACAAATAAATAACTAAATAAAAAAAGAAACGTAGAATCTGTTTCCTTAGTTGCACTGTCTTGAGCTAGCCATGGTTCTGCTCAGTCCCTCTTGAGAAACATTGGCAATGCCCGTAGACAACGGCCGCTTCCTGTGACGTAATGTCCATGTCCATGTGCATCGTTCATATTTATGTCATTCGACGCTTTTTAAATTGTCGAATAGACTGGTAATCGAAGGAATCAATGGGGCGGTGTTTTAGTTTTCTATTTTCTTTGTTTCAGGTAAGTCTGGCCGGAGTTCGCAACTCAGTCGCACATTTAAGTCGCTCCGTGCAGTTGATGGTGAGTTTTTACTGCCTGGACCAGTAGCACCAGATGGCACGTTAACAAATGTCTCTTGCCGAGAAACTTGGACTAAACAAGGTTAAATTATATTAATCCTTTCTATCCGTTGACATTTTGTTTTGAACTGGTTAACATATCTAACTACATTAACTCCATGGAGCAGCCCTACTTATGAATGTCATATTCGTTCAGCTTGACAGAAATTCTTCGCCTGTTATGAAACCCAAAGATTCATTGCCATGTTTATAAAATGCTGCAACTGAACCCCATGTTGGGCCACATGAATCTAGTCTGCATTCTCACACCCTATTCTCTTATGGTTGATGGGTCTAAAGCATTTGAATCAAAGAAATGACACCCCTAATGTATAAGTCAGACGCATTATGTCGACTACCGAACACACGTCAAAATGCAGTAATCATTAGGCTAGGAGTTGGACGACCGAGGAGACGTGGTTCATGTTTCGGCGGGGGTAAGCTATTTTTCTCTTTTCCGAGAAACATTCAGGCCGGCTGTGAGGGCCATGCAGCCTCCTCTTTAGTGGGCGGGTTCTTTCTGCCGGGAGGGGGGGGGTGAAGTCGACTTTCGTCTACATAATCAGTGTCAGTGACGTTTTATTGAGCTAAGATTCAATTAAAGAGACCTGCGTGCGCGTAACACCGTGTTCTTGTGGAGAAAGGTGCTGACATATGCCACATGTATACGCCTGTCTTGTCTCCATTCTCCATAATTCTTGTTTACATAACGTTATCCGATTGTCTTGTACGTGCTGTTAGGTCTGTTGTTGACAGAGATAAACCTTTCAAACTGAACCTTCGTGTATCTTTGATTTTATAGCCTTCCATTAACATGTTTCCGCAGGTGAATACTTCAGAACAGTTTCTTCCTTTGCTAAGCAGAGTGGGCAATGAGGGCATGGAGGGAGGGTTCAGTGAACACGTGTGCTGAAGTGGTGAACTACCCAGTAGGGCCTGATGGCGCCTCATCTCGCACAGTGGGCCTCATATTGTCGTAGCTATCCCAAAACACGGGAAATGAAACCGAGCGGACACTTCACTTCGCTGAGCTTGCGTAATGGTCCATATCGTTATCTGTAGGCCCCCATAAACCGTATTGTACTTCTTCACCAGTAGGTCGGTAAAAGAGGAAACAAGAGTGGGCTGTCACTTGACTGGCGTAGAGAGGCCGTGAGGTATGGCGGTTAGTCGAAAAGCTGATGAATCTGGTGGAAGAATAAGTAAATAACAAGAAATGCGTGTTAATGGAACATGGAGCGAAAAGTTACGTTTATTAAGCATGTGACTGATATATCAATTACAGACGCAGTATACAATAATCATATTCCCATAATAAGCATGTAACCCATGTTATTAAATTCACTCTGTTAAAGTCGTTATTTTCGTGCTTTTTTTTTTGGGGGGGGGAGCCAATTAAGAGAACTTGAATATAGGAGAGTGCACTGTATTTTGTTAATTAGATGAGAATATTAAAACGCGTGTTAGAGAAGTGGGCCCTACATTTGAATTAGTTTCAAATGGTGGGCAGTAGGATCTAATGAAGTTTTTTTTTTTCTTTAAGACCTGCATCGTTATATATTCTTATAATAAAACCAACTAGATGCACTAATTTCTCAAATTTATTTTGGAATAAAACTCTGCGTGTTTCGGACAGTTCCTCTGTCCATCATCAGGAGTTTTTCACTGTACACATACACGTCATACAAGTTTGCTGACAGCTTGCTCGCAAGCTGTCAGATTGTGATTCTAAAGCACGTTCAGGCGTATAATTTTTGTTTTCACCTTTACGTTCAGATTGCAGCTAACTGCTTTTCGGCAGTGTTTCTCGGAACATTGCTACTGCGGATGAAATTTCTGCACATGCCTCACCCCTGCCATGAGCTGCAGTAAAATTAACCAAACAGAAAAAATAAAGACAGTTTTACAGCTTCAAGATACTAGTCCTCTCCGTTTGCGAAAATGTCGAGGTCGTAGTTTAAAACGTAAAAAAGGGTAAATCAGTCCCATTACAGACCGAGGTGCCCAGAGGGTTCCAGGAAGTTAAGGTTCCCCGATTACGTGACAATGGCCCAGGATGGTGGTAAGGTTGTCAGCCTTACGCACCGACCACTTTTACCCCCAGGAAATGCTCCTGTTGCCCATTTCTGTTAGAGGCTGAGTCGACCCCAGGGCCATAGTGCGATCGGAAGGATTATGTCAATGAAGAATTCCAGTGGCACCATCTGGAATCGAACCAGCGACCTTCCGATTTGTAGCGCAGCACCTTAACCACTGTGCTACCGCGGTCCCCTGTTTAAAATGTATTTCAATCAAATAGGTCAGGATACAAAACAAATATCTGCTGTTGTGCGCCATATTCCTGTGTCCGTACTCCTGATTAAGGTATGCACGTGGATCATACGTTGTTTTGTTGCACTTCTGAATACACCATTAACCGAAGTGGCTTCGGCATTCCGAAACTCATTTCAATTCACACTGTCAGTTTAATTAAACACGTGGGATGTTGACCTGATTCGTATTATACCTCCGATTTTACTAAATTCATGCTGTATTATTTCAGACAAAATAAGGACCATCAATAATAAGCTGTGTGTTACATAATTTAGTGTTAAATACCGGAAGTAGTTCGGGGCCGCTTCTTGCCACAGCTTCCCCTCTTATCACTCCCGAACGGCATGCTTCTGTAGTTTATGTAATGTATGTTCGTACAGCTCCATTAAATGTATGAAGCAACGCCATGAACCACACGTGGAATGGTGAATGCAAAGTGGTCGGGAAGAGCCTCCCATTATGTCACTCCATCCATCATAAATTCACGGGGACTGCATCTCCACAACCTGGCGTCAGCATTTACGGCCGGACGCGCGAAAGGCCCTGTTATCTGAGATTGTTTGCGTACAGACTAGAGCGGTAGACTTAAACATATCGGGTTTTATTTTGTTTTACGGCTTTTCTTCTCTTTCAATTACGGATGAAACTTTCAGGCATAGCGTGCACGTGTTATTCTGTTTTCATTGTTAGAGTAAGTAAGATCTATGCTGGAAGTCGTGTTTCTACAAACTTCTTTCTGAGGCTCGTGAACAAGAACGGATGGACTTACAATTTAATGTACAGTACATGCTTAAGAGACTGACTTGCTAACTTCTTACTGCAGAGCGTATCCTAAAATATTGATGGTCGCTCATCTGGTTGATAAATTTTTCAATGTACACTGTTCGCAACGTCCTTCCACTGGATTCTGTAAAGATCCAGTTGAATTCAGTCCAATTTTTAAAGTTTATTTTCTAAGATGCATTTTAATATATCTTCCCATCTGCACCTGCGTCGTCCAAGAGGTCTCGTCCCCTGAATTTCTCGTACTAATTTGTTGTGACATGTATCTTTATTGTAGACACGTGCGCTGTGTATTCCGCCCTTCTGATCCGTCTCGGTTTACTTACTGCGTTAATATTAGGCGAAAAATACAAATTCTGAAATTCTTTGCGCTTGTGGCATAGCCTGTAACATACTGCATTCAGTTCACAAATAGAACGCCTGGTAATGTGAAATGTGCTTGATGTTTTCTATTCTGCAAAAATCGCCTCCTTTTTATCTGTAGGATAGCTGAACATAAGAGAACGATTGTATCCATTCGAATCCCGTATGGGATTCGAACCTGCTGTTACAATGTTCGAATGGTCCGCAACCCAGTCTACATTAGACCACTTGGTCTTTGTAGAGGAAATATTCTTGTATCTGCAGATGGAAACCTTTGTTGCATGTTAGTGGTTTGATTGGCCATATGTACGGACACTGCCCACACGAAAGAGTATATCCGAAAATGGCCAGGGGAGGTCATGGAAGGTCATGGTTTGTTGTGATGGCCATCTTAGGCAGGAGTGAATATTTTACGAAGATTAGTAGCATCGGGGACCGGTTTCAGAAACAAGCCCATCTATGTTTGCATGTTAATGCACCAGGCTTTGGTGCATCGACCACAAAAAAATATGAGTTAGCATACCTAACTTGATCTGCAACACGTTAGGCCATAGTCATTTGTGAGGATGGCTAGCCTTTCGTATTGTGTAACTGTGAATATGTCCATACCTTGAGAGTGTTTAGACAGGAAGTGGTAAGTACTTAATTTGAACTGAAAAGGATAGGGAAAATTACATAAAGAGGAACTTCAAGGGTTGTATTCCTTACCTAATATTGTAATAAAGATTAAGGGATGGTGGTTGCTGGAACATGTAGCACGCATGGATACAATGAAAAAGCATTTTGTTTGCAAAACCTCAACCGTCAAGACCGACTGGGAGTCTTAGACGTTGATGGAAGAAATATATTGTATGCTGGAGGTATGGAAGAGGGCCCAGTGGTTCTCTCTCTCTCTCTCTCTTTTGACAGAGCGGTGAAACTTTGGGTACCATACAGGCTAGATGTTTTTGAATAACCGACGGAACTGCTAAAGGTTTAAAAAGAATTTGTAGAATTGTATGTAACCTGCGTGTTTGCTAATTGTCACCGTCGGTTTGAACATCTCATTGAGTATTTAAATGGTTGTTTAATTGAGTATGACAATAGTTCACCGTGTGTTACCGCCGTTTCCATAAACGCATAATGTGGAGACTATGTCCGTTTGTGACGTAGCATAAGCAAACATTTTCTGAGTCATCTCGTTCTGTCAACAGTTTTTACGTAAACAGCAATAAAACACGTCATGCAAACACAACTCAATTGCATAATTGGCACTCTACATTGCTACATGTTTGGATCACTAAGGAATCGTGTTCAGACAATTCATACAAAACAATTTAAAACACGCCAGTTCTTCGTGTTTGTCTCGTACACTTTAGTAGGATCTCACTAATTTCGTTGGAAACGTGAAAAACTTCTTGTTACTCTGTAGCACGTGTAATATCGTTTACCGAATTTTCGTGAAATTTGGTATAGTTCTTTACACGAATGTGTCGAGCAAATATGAGTTTTTTGAAAATCGGATCGGTGACGGTCATGCAGTGAGTTTATATTCATACTTTCCCTCATTCTTGACAGGTTTTGGTGAAATTGTGTATAGGGGATTTCCACATAATGCTACAGAGCAGTTGTGAGTTTTGTAAAATCGGGGTATTGAAAGCGGTACCGTCCTTAGGGACGTATGTGTTTTGACCACATTGTTTCCGTTTTCATCCATTTGGATGAAATTCGTTAGTAAATGAGATGCACGGAATTTTTGAATGATGATGAGTTTCATGAAATTCGACACAGCGAGAGCCATACGTTGCATAAAGTTATGAACGAATTTCTACCCGCACTTTCCACGTTTATTCACAGATTGGTTGAAATTCGGTATAAGAGATCTGCAGATAGTTTGTGAATTTCGTGAAAATTGACAGAGGGAAGTCCGTATTTTACTTTTGGACGTGGGTGAAATGACATTTTCGTAAAGTGTGTGTGCTCCGTCACGGAGTAGGCCTACGCCGTTTTGCAGTTTTGTTCATATAGCGGTATTTGTTTGGCATTCCCAGTACAGTTTTGTACCTCGTGACAGGAATTTGTGAAATGTGGATTCGGCAGCAGCCATCACCCACACGTGATCCAGACACAAACGAGGGTCTGATATGTGGGTAATACCCCCTTTGCCTGAATCGAAGGTTATTGAATGACAATGTTTTAGCTGCTGAGATTGTACACTGTGTCCCACGAAAATATTCCACGCTTCTGACGGTTATTCATTGGTTTTAGTTGCGTGAAACATGGTTATGCATGCGTATTAGCAAGGGTCGTAATGTCAACCATTATGTAGGTACGTAGTCACGTTTGAAGTACGTTGTGGCGTAAAGTGCTTACTTAAGCGGCTTGTTGTTAGGTTGTGGAAGAGCGTCGGCTTGTGAATGCTTGCTGTTTTGTAATGAGGCCTGATTTACTCGAGATGGGTAACCAACTGCCACGGCACTCATGAGTGTTTCCAGACAGTACTCACCAATACGTTGCAAGCAGCTTCCAGCGTATTCATGACCAGTTAATTGGGCCACCTCTTCTTCATGGATATTTAAGAGAAGACTGCGACTTCATTTCCTATGGAAAAGTCTTTTGGAGACGTCTTTCTCGAGGCCGGTTTAAATATAAACACGAAGGCTTTCCACATCATTTCATTTTCATTCAATAGTTCAGAGTACGCAGTTGAATCGGTGCTGTAGAACACGTTGGATTGGTCGTGGGGGTCTGCGTGATAGCGCAACCCGTTCGCCAGACTTGACTACCTGCAATTTCTGCTTGTCGGGATGCATGAAGGTATTAGAGTGTCAGGATAAATTGCAAAAAACAAGATGGAACTCTCACTGCCCATCATGGTCGGTGCAACTTCCTGCGGAGCATTCATGAAAGCTCACAGAAAGCAATGTTGTCGTTTTGAGACAGGTCGCTTGTGCATGGCCAGTGCAGGAGTCATTTCAAATGGCAAACGATGAAGTACAAAAAATACGCCTTACGATGTGTCACGTGATATATGACTACGCGACTAAATAGAGACTGCGATTACGACCATGTTGATACAGTTTTAGGCGCGTTCGCAAAATTGCGGAAAGCGACTATTAGCTTCGCCATGTCTGCCCTTGTGTCTGTCCGGATCGAACCGCTTGGCTCTCACTGGACTGATATTCGTGAAATTTGGTATTTGAGTATTTTTCGAAAACCTGTCGAAGAAATTCACATTACATTAAGAATCCGACAAGAATAAGGGGCACTTCACACGAAGACAATATACATTTTGTATCATATCACTCTCAGTTCCTCTTATAATGAGATATGTTTCACACAAAATATAGAGAAACTCGAAACACAATACCATATTCAATATTTTTTTTCTCGAACATCCTGCTTTTATGAGATAATGTGGGAAAATATAGTGGAGCCTGGAAGGCCGCAGATTACAGTATGGCGCAAGCGCTTTGCGTGCTAGGTACCTAATGCTACACACGTACACACTCAGAATATGTAATACTTATTGTTTGTCCACTGCAACAATGGTTGCAGGAACGCGCCTCATTGCCTGTCTTGTTTTCGCTCTGAATTAATGAATATGTACATGAAGCGTGACAGGCATTGCGTAGGTCAGTCTGTCAAGTTGCGGCTGAGAGAGGAAGATAGTCGCGAGGTACATTAACTGAGAATTTAAGAGACAGTCTTATTCTGTTTCAGTTTGTGGTTTTTTTCAGGACGCTGTCCGTCTTACACCATGTAGCTTCCGTGCTGGCTAGTATTGAACGATGTATAAGGAAAGGAGTGGCGTGATGTAAGGCACTGTTGCTGAAATTACTTGGAGGGACTGCGAAAAGCCACGGAAACCTCAGTTGATATACCGGTTGGGATTCGAACGTGGCATCTCGCCGGTACAAGTCAGAAGCTGTAGCGCTGAACTATTTTTGCTCGGAGCGTGTTTGGCCTAAAAGAATTCGGCTTCAGGTGATGAGTAAAACGGGGTACTAGTGTTCAGTTCGTGAGGTGGCGGGGATTCGCAGTGCGAACCTCCATAATGCACGTTGAAACAATTTATCTCTGTGCCAGTCTGTTCGGTGTTTGTGTGGCCACCGAGTCGTAGCACCGTAGCATTCAACATCTGGTGTGGAGGTAATTTGAATAACAGAAGTATGTTTACAAAATGTGTCATTTTTAATTTTCCGGTTTGATTTTTTTTTTTTTTAATTTGTTGCACGTTATTCAGTGGCCAGTATCGAGTTTATGTCATTCTGTTTCGTAACTCGTGCAGTAAGAAACGCTCACAAACACTCCTGAGGACAAAATTCCTCGTTATTTACTATTAAGGCAATTAGCACTGCGCTGTGAAGAGTTACCGCGTGCATGTTTTCACGCCTGTATCGTAGGTTGCACAAATCCGATGTCAGATCATTCGCCTTTTCTCCATAGAACGCTCTTGGCCTTACAGATTGGTTTCCATGCATTGTTAGTCTCCTGGCGTGAAATTTATATTCATCAGTCGTCCTTGTGACTCTGTATGTTAACATTACAAATTTGAAATGTTTATCATCTTCTCTGGTTATAGAGCTGTGCGGATTACAGGCTTCCCTCTCGAGGACTTACATAAGCAAACTGCTGCCTGGCGAGAGACCTGTAGGAAAACAAATTTATTGCGATTCTCAATAGGATACACGTTTTTCTTTGATGTTATGATTTTTCATTCGAGGCAAACGTCCAAGAATGTTCTGGCGTTGTTCTAACAAAAGCAGTTTTAATCATATGGGAAATATAACTGAAAGTGACAGCACTTGATGAAAAGATTCGTAATGAAGAAAAGTGCACATTAAGTTCAGCAAATGCAGCCACTCTGTCCTCAGAATATTATTTGTCCACGCCCTGTTTGAAAATGTAAATATTAAACTGCAGTACGCGTGGGTGCTGATAAGTCCTTAGCCCGACCAGGAAGGAAACAAGCTACAGCGACCAAACTCGGCATTATTCAACATACTCCCCACAAAGCTCAATACACTTCTTAGCTCGTTGCTCTAACTTCTGCAAGCCACTCAAAAAAAATCAGAAGGTTGTCCGTCCAACCAGGTCGCCGCGGCAGCAATGACCTCAGCGTCGGACGAAAAATGGCGACCTTTCAATTGTTTTTTCAGTCCAGGTAACAAGTGGTAGTACGACGGGGCCAGTTCCGGAGAATAGGTTGGGTGATCAAGACACTGCAAGCTCAGGTAGACCAGTTTCTTCTGGGTTGCAAGTGCCCGGTGAGCCAGGGCATTGTGGTGCAACAAGACCCACTTGGTGACCTTCCCTCGGCGTTTTTCCTTCAAAATGTCCTTCAGTTGCACCAGCAGAGATGAATAATACTTCGCGTGATAGTTTGGCTCTTTGGAAGATAATCAATGAGGAGGATGCCGTATTGAGCCCAAAAAATCGAGGGGAGAACTTTTCCAGCGGATTTTTGCACTCGGAATTTTTTGGGGGTGGGGTGAGCCGCTATGCCGCCACCCCATTGATTGTTGCTTTGTTTCCGGGTCATAGTGATATTGCCGAATTTCGTCTATGGTCACCAATCGCGACAGGAAATCATTTGGATCGCAATGAAAAAATTCCTGACATGCTTCCTTTCAGCCTCTGTAACAAGAAAAGACCTGCAATTCGGCACATGAACCTCTCTTTCCAACGACACTATCGATTCCATCCTGCGACATCGGGAGGTAGGTCGGGCTAAGGACTTATCAGCACCCCCTCGTAGACCGTGATATTTCCATTTGTTTTAGGTAGTCGTGGATGTGAAACTGATCTTTCGCCGTAAGGAGAAACATATACTGAGGCTGTTCGGAACAAAATTCTGAGAATATGATTTAAGTTTAAGAAATTGTGAAGTAACGGCAGGGTGGAGAAACTTTAAGAATGGGGAGCTACATAATTTGTATTCTTGTTGGCGTCATTAAGGTAAAAGGGGTGAGCTGGTCTGTATAAGTATTGCGGTTGCGGAAGTTGGGTAGTAAATAAGGTGTAACACTTTCGTTGGAAAGCCCAGTGGGAAGTGAAAATGCGTAGTAGATATAAAGAGGAGAATATTATTGTTATAGACGGAAGATAAATATGTGGATGTGTGAAATGAATTCGAGTAGCTGAGGATAGTAGGATAGCAGAGGACTGGATTTTATGAACACCGTTATAAGATTTAATAATAATATTTATTTACTGCAATTGGATTGTCACCCGGTGGCAGTGGTTATTTTATATGTAAACAAAACATGAAATTGGTTACTACTAAATTTAAGTCGGGAGGGCTACATGAGAAGCATGTAGTGGCACCTTGGAATCTTGGGAACCATCTCAGCATTTGCTTTTGGGCACAGGAAAACCAAGAAAAACCTGTGTCGAGATGGCCGGTCGTAGGACCTTCCGAGTACTGACCTGTAGCCAGCAGTCCGGCATTTAAAGTTAAAAAAAAAATACACAAATTGTACAACAAATACACATAAGATAACACACACAAGTCAACTACAACAATACACACGGTCAACCAACAACAATTACCCAAAAGACAACTTAAAACTAGCAACAAAACACCCGAGACAAATTAGAATACAA
>Ga0123355_10017668_pt1 | contig 11281 bp, 8 predicted proteins | sample TergutEmb28metaG_3_FD_89872 | JGI IMG/M metagenome (GOLD analysis project Ga0123355, IMG submission 89872) | Embiratermes neotenicus P1 segment gut microbial communities from Petit-Saut dam, French Guiana - Emb289 P1 | ecosystem: Host-associated > Arthropoda: Insects > Digestive system > Gut ...
TATTGGGAATAGGCAGTGGTGGGTGAGAGTGTTGTGGAGGTGGAAGCATGTGGAGAAAGGGGAGGGGGGGGAAATGGCGGGGGGGGTGGTGTAAGTGGGGGGAGGGGGAGGGGGGGGGGGGGGTCGGCAAAATATGCAGAATACTAAAATTTGCTGTGCGTTCTTTCGGAATAGATTTCCTTCTTCCGACAGAAGGCAGTAATCTAGATTCATGTTACGAGATCTGGGAGTAAATTCGCTGATGTTTGTAGAGGGAAGAGGCGATCAGGTTACGCCATGGGTCATAAAGTACAGTAATGTTATCAGCATAAATGTAAGTGAAAATGTAAATGTAAATGTAAATGTGCATGTGTAAGCGTGGGTAGGGATGGCTCAGTCAGTATAGTGACTCGCTACGGGCTGGACGGTTAGGGGATCGAATTCCAGTGGAGGCGAGATTTTCCGCACCCGCCCAGACCGACCCTGGGGCGCATCAAACCTCCTATACAATGGGTACCGGGTCTTTTCCGGGAGTAAAGCGGCCGGGGCGTGGCGTTAACCATCCACCCCATCTAGCGCCGAGGTTAAAGAAGGAGTAAATCTATACCTCTACTCCCCCTCGGGGCCTTCGTGGCCTATTCGAGGGTGAACTTTACGCTTACCTTTTACATGTGCAAGTAGAGACGACTAATAAGTGTACATACAGGCAATTTAGTACAGCCCAACGCCATATTCACGACCCCCTGAGAGAACTGTACGTCGCCAATAAGTACGCGTCCCTGACAATGAACTGCTGTCACCAGATTACGTCACCGGATCAGAACAAAGATAAACCTAATGTACGTATTAAACGTTATATTCTATACGACAAAGTTCCACGCGCTCTTAACCTTGGATCTACGTGCAAGTAGCTGGTCAGAGTCACGCTGCGGCAGCGATACCGCTCCAGGAAGCGCCTCTGGGACCCATAGCGTTATTTTCTTTCTTAGAAGTCGGTGATTTACCTGAAGTTTTGGGTCACCAGTTCGTGTACGTCACCTGAATTTGTTCTTCCTATCCCAGGTCTATGTGCAGCCTAAGGTCACTGATCTCCACAGGAATAATAGGATAATACTGTAAGCCATGGAGTTTCCCAGTGTGTGGTTTCCTCTATACAGCCTGCAGCTAACATCGACTCTGTACGTCGGAATATTTTGAAAGTTTCGTTTCTCCGTAACGTTTTTCTACGTTACCACGAAACGTCGGTGCCTGTCTAAACACTACACAGCATGATATCCAAGACAATAGTCTTAATACGGAAACAGAAAATTATATTTCGTAAGCGTACACCGTAGTAGGAAAAGATTCTTTAACTCATATTAACATGTAGCATTTTCATGACAGTAGGTTTCATAATATTGTCAATCCTGGTCTACGAACTACAATTTTTTGGCAAAAATTGGCCCACCTTTTACCTTTGAAATTTGCCTGTGGTCAATGAAGGAAAGGTCCAGACTTATCGTGTGCGTGACCCACAGTCTGCTGTGACACAAGCTCAACAATTACTGTTCCGACGACACTCATCCATATGGACCTCCATATAGGTATCATTGTCCGACCTATCTGCCTACATCATCAGGGTACTCCAAGGAAAAGGATCCGAGTCTTCTGTAATATGACGCCGTGTACTGCAGGATTACTTCCACAAATTCCCCGTCATTTTCCACGACTACGCTCAGCACCAGTCTCACAAACCTTACAGTTCTGCTACCTCAGTGACATAACTGAAGCCACAAGAATACCAGCACCTCCACCGCTCTGCCTGCAGAAACACACTGATCTATGCTCACTCTTTCAACTTGTAAGCCTAGGTTCGCAAACATCACGTACTTGCGCCCAAAGCTGGAGACTTTGTTGACTTAATCCTGCTATACAGTACAAAACTCTTGGAGAGCTGCTTTCCTACATCATCAGGGTATTCCAAGAAGAAGGATTCGAGTCTCCTGATATGCTGTGTACACTGGTATACAGGTGTACAAGTTTCGGAGGAGATGCATGTTCCTGTCTTCAAGGTGCTAATAGGATCAAGAATGCAGTCCTCTTGAGATATGAGAGCGGCATCCATCTTCAGTGTAGGGGCTACCCTGAAGGTGGATGCAGCTAAGGTACATACGAACCCACACGACGTCATATCCCAAACGCCTGGTGTCCTAACTAGTGCTGCTGTGATAACGTCATATCTGATAACTACCTCACTGTTACTTCCTGTTACCCACTGTCCGTCCGTCCCATGACCCAAACACACACGGCAGTACTAAAGACGCTGATTCACTGGGTTTATCGAAAACACAGTGTCACTCTCGTGCCAATGGAAACTCTCCATCCTCAGAACATACACTAGAATCACTGCGGCAGATCTTACTGTCTGGCTGAATGTACGCGTTTTAATGCAGATTCTGATCTTACGAAGTGGAAAAGATCAAAGTCCTTGATAATGTAAATTGAATGTTGTCTTGGATGTATAAATGTTATGAAACTGAACGGAATACGGGTATTTGTATTTTTCTAAACAGCATGTCGTACATAGGGAGTACCTCATTAATTTCTTTACTTTATATAAAAGCTACACTTTCTTCTTTACCAAAAGGAAGAAACAAATTACACAATGGCTTCGTTAAATACATTTTCTTATTGTATTATGTTGGTCTGTCTTTTAACTAGTTACGGTTCTTCGTCTTTATGTATGTTATTACATTATACAGTACAGACTCGGAGTCTACCTAATTATCAAACTTGTTTTGCCCAAGGAAACGAATGTAAAATCTCCTTTCGTCTACCCTTCACACAGCTGCAGTCACACACACACACACACACACACACACACACACACACACACACACATCAGTGCAGCCATTGCCTGTTCATTCCTCTATTTACCCACTCCATATTCTCGTCATATGATACTAAAAGCCATTATGTCTTATATGGTTTAAATTAATAACCCAACAAATTAATCAGATATGATGCGTAGGCTACACAGCGGTACATATGGAAACCACTGTCTTCTGGAAAGTCAAGCCTTGTATCATCGCAGATCATACGGACGTTTCCCTGAAGATGGAGGCAGGTTCTTTCGAAACGCCGGGCCGTATATCCCACACTGGCAGCCATCATCAAGCGGGAGACAGCCATTTTTAAGCCTGCCTCTCCTTGAACTGTGTGGTATGTCTGTGCGTACATCAGTTGGTACGTCTAACTACCTAACTACCTACCTACCTACCTACCCACCTACCTACCTACTTACTTACCTACCTACCTACCTACCTACCTACCCACCCACCCACATACCTACCTAACTACCCACCCACCCACCTACCTACCCACCTACCTACCTACCTCGGCCGGGTTTTCATTAAATAAACTGCACTGAAATAACGAAGTTGCCCAAAGAGACGGACATCTTATCCCCGTGTATTCCTCTGCACCAGAAAATTCTAAATCTCGGCGCAAACACAACTATGTAAATCCAAAGAAGCAAGTCACCGTTAAACTTTATTCCTCTTCCCACTGCCAATTTAACAGTTTCCGATTATTGGATTCAAATTTAGATCAATCCGACAGAATTTTAAGACCGCGGCGAAGTGACGAGCAATACGAAATAAACACGACAAAGAATATTTGAAAATAAATTCCTCTCGGGCAGACAGCCGCGTCAGGTGAACTGTACAATGCAAAGTTTCGGGGACCAGCTGCATCACCATCATCATCATCATCATCATCATCATCACTCTGGTGATGGAGATGGAGCTGGTTTGTTCGATTGTACAATTCACCTTACGCGGCTGTCTAACCGAGAGGAATCTATTAATTATGTAGCCGTGAAAACTTCAAGACAAATATTTGTTAAGTAAAGTAACGTCCTTGTACTTGCAGTCTACTACTAATATTAGCAGCACTAACAGTACTAGCCGTCGCAGTATACAAGCCCCATCTCCCAGTAACATCCACACATTCCATTAGCACTCTGAAATACACTAAATGGTGGAGGACACAAGATGCAGCGGAGCAAAAACTAATTAAACAAACATAGATTTAATCTCCTTCAAGTTTTACACTTACAGCCAGAAGCTGCTTGTCTGTACTCTCATGTTAATAACCCAACCCACAAGACACACTCCTTTAAATCAAATCGATAGTAGAGCTGTCACGTACTTTAATGCATCTATTGTACTAGAGGATCAAACTTCTGGTTGTTTTCATCTAAATCCTCCCCCCTCTTCCCCCCCCCCCCAAACTTGTAATCCTTGAAACTAGTACCTCTCTAGGGCTTCATTCCCCTTTCTAGCCTACTGTTCAATAATTAGACTTCATCCCTTACCCACTCACCCCAATACGCTTTGCCCGAAGCAGGTTGCGAAGTTCCATGTTCGGTTGTAAGGTTTCACAATCTTAATGCGTTTTTGCTAGTAAAGTCAACCCCACGCACAAAACAAGCAATGCCGAATGCAAAGCTCGGTTTTTGTGCGAACCTTGTACAGAACTTGTCTTTGTTAACAATGCTCAAAAGTTGTGGAAACTCTTTACATTTGAAACGTATATTTAGTGCAATTAATGGACACAGAACCTCAAAGGGCAGAAACTGGAGTAAATATGCTGTGAAGTGGGGTTTGCACCTACAGGGAAATATTGCGTTCTACGTCTATACGTTCAGCGAATTACTGTTGTTCTTGTTAATAATAATAATAATAATAATAATAATAGCAGCAGGAGTAGTAGTAGTAATAGCAACAACTTAAAAGCAAAACTGATACCGGCAATAACAGAGGCAACTGGAACGGTTTCAAAATCACACAAAAAATTTCTCAGCAACATCCCCGGGAAGCAGGACATCAAGAAACTACAGAAAACAGCCATGCTGGGCACTGCAGACATTCTGCGGAAAGTACTAATGTAAAGTACATAGCGTTTAGCATGGGAAATAAAATTATATGTACGTACCACATATTGCAAGCACAGCACAGCTGCAACATTATACACCATAGAAGCATGGTTTGTTCTAGGTTTATAGCTTCCAGTACCATGCATGAAGGTGATGATGATGATGATGATAATGTGTTCATGACCAACACGAACACACATTTGTTAAACATTTTTGACAGTTTCAAGACAAATTATCCCCACTTTTACCATTACCTTACTTCAGGATGGGTGTTGCACGGCCTGTGGTTACGCGGCTGCAACCCCTCACCTTCTAATGTGCTTTTACACGTGGGTTCTCACATGCGTAATAGTGTATTGCAGTTGATCTCTGAGCTGTGGGCAAACGCCCATTGAGCGAGTTCCCATTCAGTAAGCTGTTTCGAATTAAGGCAAGCACGTTGTTCTTCAAACTGTGCTGCACATTGTAAATTTATAGCAATCTTGTTCACAGGACTGTTGTACATGTAAAACGTTACATGTTTTAAGTGACGTAGCAAACGTGTTACATGCAAACATGGGATAGCTTAACGGCAGAACTGCTGAGACAGAACAGACCAACATAACAACTAGAGATATAAGAACTGCCAAGGAAGAACTTCTCAGTTCCTTCGGAAACCTAAAAAGAAGACTTATGCAGGAACCGCTGTCGGAAAGATAATTCTATCGGCTTATGAAGACGGTAAATCGCATTTGGGATAATTCAATTCATGGACCTTCAGTCTGTGCTGTGCTAAGAATAACAAAACAAGCAATGTACAGTACGTATATAAGCAACATTTAGTGGAGTAACCATTTTTGCCGAGAAAAGCTAATAATATGGCCTATTCTGATTATGTGTCTGTAGCACTAGTTATACAGCACGCAATGCGCATGGGCCGTACTCTATTGTCATCGCGGCCTGTTTGGTTCTACAGTATTATGGCACATGATCTCATAAACGGCACGATCTTCGGCAAAAGTTATGGAATGCAAAATATGTGTTTTGATTTTCTCTGCAAATTTTGACTGAAACATTTCTCATTCTAAGAAGAATTCAGCGAGATGTTATCATAAATGCACATCCGTCTTAATGTACAGTAGACATTATTACTGCCAGATTTTAATGAAACTTGAATTTGAGTGGTAGATTTTCGAAAAAATCCTGAAATGTGAAATTTCATGAAAAATCCGTCCAGTGGGAGCCGAGTTACTCCATGCGGACAGAGAGACAGACAGACATAACGAAGCTAACAGTCGCTTTTCGCAATTTTGCGAAGGCACCTAAAACACGACGTTTAGGATATATACATATATATGTATATATATATATAACACACACACACAAACACAATACATACTTACATACATACACACATACATACATATATACATACATACATACATACGTACAAGGGTATCCGAACAGAATATAGAAAGCCTAATTCTCCATTTCACAGATATTTAGTCGGACAGAATTATTATTATTATTATTATTATTATTATTACATATCTGTTATTTTATTTAATTATTGCAAAGAAATCATCACCTAAATACGGACTACGTCTAATATAAAATCAGTTGCATTAAAGTTTAAGGTTTCACCCAGGTGCCATATTTATCGCTGACTTCTTAATACCAATATTTCAAGGTTATTACCTTGAAATCAAACCTACTTATTAGTAGGTTTGATTATGGTTTGTTTTCTTTCACAGCATCATAGACCTAGCTGTAATCGTAGGGTGAAGAGAGAGAAACCAACAAGATGCAACTAATCAGATCTTTATTATCAAACTTCTACCTCAACATGTTTCGGGCATCATTATGCCCATCATCAGGAGAACAAGACCGTGTACTACTGCGTATGGTATTCTGCACTGGTTGTGCTGGCTGTGGTTATGGTTGTGTGGAGCTGGATCGTAAGCTGGTGCACTGTGTGAAGGTTACTGTTCGACTCAACAGTAACCTTCACACAGTGCACCAGCTTACGACCCAGCTCCACATAATCACAACCTGCACAACCAGTGCAGAATGCCATATGCAGTAGTACACAGTCTTGTTCTCCTGATGATGGGCATGATGCCCGAAACATGTTGAGATAGAAGTTTGATAATACACATCTGATTAGTTGCATCTTGTTGGTTTCTCTATCTTCACCCTACGTTCATGATGCACGGTCACAAGAACCTAAAACTAGCTGTAATCATTCGTCACTTGTCGCCAGCCAACCGAAACTAAAGAACTTTTTAACGTCACTGCCATGTTTATTGTTAATTTACATCCCACAAAACATTGCCTTCACTAAACCTGCACGGTCTTGGAAAACATACTGCATTTCGCACACATCAGTTCAAGAAATTCAACCATTTCCTTACCACTGACTGCAGATTACGAAGCAGAACGTTGAATAGTCTCAAGGTCATAAGGTTCGTAGAAAGTTTTATGAAAATCGGTCAGGAAATTGAAAAGTTGCGAGACGAGAAATATTGACACGTACAAACAGCATGGCGATACGATTCGTTGACTTCCTTCCTTGAAAAAAAAAAGGAGTATAATAATGATGATGATGATGATGACAGAATTGAGACTGTTGAAACTGATTTCGCGTGATCACTAACAGAACTTAAAAGTAAAACGAGGAAAAATTAACACTGGAAGACAAAAAAGGATCGATTGACCAAACGAAAATTAAGTGGCGACAAAGAAGAGTTGATAGTCAAGTTAATGATGGTTATGATGTTTTGGGTATGCGATACAGACATCAAGCCCGCAGTAACTGATAACCTGAATGGACAAAAAGTTGCAAAGTCAAAGAATTCCAGCGATTCTGAACTGGTTCCGTCTTGTATCAGTTCCCTCTCGTACGGAATGTTAACAGGAAAAAAACTCGTCGACGTTCGGCGAGCACAATGTGCACGAACGCACGCACACAACTAAGATACAAACAAACAAACAAGAATAAATATTCTCAGTACGTGTGCCTCATTTAAACAGAACGACTCGACAGTCACTTCACTGCCGTCCACCCGTAGCCTATATATTACACCGACTCGCACAACACCTTTAATTTAGACTAAAGCTCTAATTCCGTATCAATTTCAACTCACAATCGTCCTATTAATTCAGACATCTATCGATAATACGTACTTATGTACTAACGTCGGGGAAAGAAACATGTTTATTCATGTCCACAGCAATACCGAAAACCTATTAACTGCTGAGCTGACAGTACGCAGTTGGTTGAGGCACTGCGCTTCAAGCCGGAAGGTTGCGGGTTCGATTTCCGACGGTGCTATTGGAATTTTTCATTGACATAATCTTTCCGACCGCAATATGGCCCTGGGGTTGACTCAGCCTCTAACAGAAATGAGTACCAGGAACATTTCCTGGGGGGTAAAGGTGGTCGGTGCGTAGGGCTGACAAACTTACCACCTTCATGTGCCGATTGTCTTGAAATCTGGAAACCCTCTGGGCCTGGCCAGACCTTTAATGGGACTGCTTTTTGTTTACAGTACGTTTTAATTCTTCGGTTTTCGGCAATGTATGATTTGAAAAAAAAAAACTGAATTCATCTCGCTAATTAATTAGTGACTGACTGGCTTACTGATTGACTGACAGAACTGCCGAAAGAACGTGACGTCACTGAGGGCCACTTACTTCGTATAAACCAAGCTTATAAAGGATTTTAATATTAGCAACAGGAGAGGGCGCTGCGCTTGCAACGTGTACAGAGGGCAAAAACGTAAAACTAATGATTCAAAATATCACGAAGTTGTTTGAAATTCATAAGAAATAGCGGCACAGGCATAACAGATTACACGGCGGCACACATCAGGACAGGATATCAAAATTTATCGAGTATTTTATAACGAATATTACAGTAGTAAACAGATGGGCCGATCCTGTGAACAATGAAGTATGACATAGTGTCGAGGACGAAAGGAACATTCTAAATAAAATAAAATGAAGGAAGGCTAACTGCGTTGGTCACACCCTGTATAGAACACGTTAGTGAAAGAAAAATAGAAGGAAGCATAGAAACGAAGCGAAGACGAGGAAGAAGACGTAAGAAGCTACAGGCTCACCTTCAGGAAAGGAGACGGTACTGGAAACTAAAAGTGGAAGTATCGACCACACTCTCTGGAGAACTGGCTTTGGAAGGTTAGGTTATGGTCCTCTCATAAGACAGACTACGTGATGATGATGATGATTGCTGTAGATACAATTGCATCAAACGAAATGACTTGAAAAATAATGCCTTATAGGGAAAAACAGAGCTAAGCAGCTAGGGAAACAGGGTAAAGTGTAGGACAATATAAAAGGACAGTAAAGGATATATATATATATATATGTAAAGAATATAGACAGAAATACTGGAAAATGTACAGGGAAATACAGGAAAATCATAGGGATGTGCGCAAAAATATACCATAGGAAGGTACAGGAAAATACATAGGGAAGTGTAGAAAAATATATAGGGAAGGGAAGGAAAACAAAAGGAAGTATCAGAATACATAGGTAAGCGTAGATAAACGTACAGAAAAGTGTAGGGAAATACGTATGAGATGTAGAAAAATATGCAGGAAGGCGCAGGGAAGTCATAATCACGTAGTCTGTCTTACGACAGCTCAATTCCTAAGCCAGTTCTCCCCAGATTATGATCTAGTGCTTCCTCTTTCAGTTTCTAGCATCTCGTCCCCTTAAGGTCATCAACTAGCTGCTTACGTTTTCTTCCTCGTCTTCCCATTACTTCTTTCATTCAACAACTGTTTCGGAAGGCAGTTAGTGACCAATCCAGTTACCCTTCATTCTTTCATTGCACGCAGGGCGTTTCTTTCATCCTTGAATCTCTGTAACACTTCATTTCTCACACGATCGGTCCAACTGATCTTCCCCATCCTTCTCTAGCATCACGACTAAAACTTTCCAGGTATTTCTGATCAACTTTCCGAAGTGTCCAAGTTTCAGCACCACACAAAGTTATGCCCCATGTGTAGCTTTTCACTAATTTCTTCCTTAAATGTCAGCTCAATTTGCTGGTGAAAAGAGCATCCTGTTGGATGCTGTTCTTGCCATGGCAATCTTGGCTTTAATTTGACGTGTACATTTTGCATTATACGTTATCAGGCTACCCAAGCAGTTGAAATATTCCACATTCTATAGTTGTTTTTGATTCTCAACATTTTGTACTGGAGATGGTTGCCATCAGAGAGGGGGAGGTGTCCGGAAACAGGAGTATACAGGACAACACATGTACACAGGCGTGTGATTGTGGGAACATTCACATGGCAGTGTAGAGCGGTATATGAGGCCAGAATTTAGACCAATTCCTTTTCGGATTGTACCAACATTCCAGCAGGAGAGCCAACATCAGCACAAAGTGAGGAGAAGAAAAGGAGCGCCTGTGTACTGGAAGCTAATTAGCTTACCCCGCCCGCCCGCCCTACCCGCCCGTCCGTCCGTCCGTCCGTGAGTTTCAATACCTTTAATTGGATCCTGGCAAGTACAACATTGATCCTCTCTCCCTCTCGCAGTTTCCACATCCTCCCGCGCCAACTGACTCTTAAAACCCTGCAGCTTAACCTCCCTCCCTCTTCAACACCCGCATCACCCCGCTATTATATAATAAATTTCCGTCCAAGTTCTAACACACACACACACATATGAACAAACACAAGCACACAAAAAATAATAATTTCCTTAATCATAGTTCCCTATAAAATATAATTTGATTATTAAAAATTTAAACTCTTGAATACAGCCATGTTAATTAAATTGAGCCTATAGAAAAGAAAAGCTAATGAAATGTCAGGCAGGGGCTTGGGAGAGTGTGATTAATTGCGAGAATTCGCGGAACAGCCACTGAGAGGAAATGAGAGAGACGGAGAAGGTAATTGTCTTTCAGAGGGACAGAGACAGAGCTAGTCCGTGGGGAGTGGGAGGCGGCGCGTGCGATGAAGAAGCGAGGGACGAAGACAGACAGAGGATTAGCCAGACAGAGGGAGACAGAAAACAGTGGATGAGAAAACACAAGAAAGAGCGAGCGAAACTGCTACAGAGTGAGATGAAATAAAGTTTTGGTGTGACTTAGGCCACTTCGGACTTTCTTTAACAACGGTTATAAAACTGTGGAACGCGCGCCGCACTTTGCAAGAGCCACGAAACGTGGACCAACAGACTGAAGAGCTAAGTTTAATAAAGAGATGCAAAATTCTTCTTGTCCGCGCCATGATGGGATATGGTTTGGGGGGGGGGGGGGGGGGGGGAGATAGAGGTGTAGCCCCACTATTTCTTAACCCCGGCTAAACAGGGGGGTGTTGGTTTAACGTACCACCCCCCCCTTTTTTCCCTGGGGAAAAACCCCCA
>Ga0123355_10017669_pt1 | contig 11281 bp, 7 predicted proteins | sample TergutEmb28metaG_3_FD_89872 | JGI IMG/M metagenome (GOLD analysis project Ga0123355, IMG submission 89872) | Embiratermes neotenicus P1 segment gut microbial communities from Petit-Saut dam, French Guiana - Emb289 P1 | ecosystem: Host-associated > Arthropoda: Insects > Digestive system > Gut ...
AGATGTTGGTCAGGGACTGGAGTGTGGGTACGGGATGTTCATACAGAAATGGTTAGGGCTGAGTTCATGTGTGGCAGTTTTGTTGTCTATAGGCTGAACATTAACAATTTGTTGTTCAGAGGAACATCTGAATGCTGAAAAAGCAAACATTTTGTAGCCTAATAGAGGTGATGGTGAAATTATAATTGGAAACGTGACGTAATGTGACGTCAAGTGAAGTGAATTTTGATTGTATGTCACTGACGAATAGGGCAACACAGGAATAACAGTAATAATTTGAAATTATTGTTGATTAATGGGACAATATTCAGTTATTGTCAGATTACTCATTGACCATTCTTATCAGATAATTGTATTTACGAATGAATTGCAAGTAATTTTATTTAGAAAGTTGAAACGTTCTGTGTGCTTTGGTAATGTGATTATTATATAATGTTGTGAGCTGAATAGATAATTTTCAGTTTTGGAAATAAAAAACACAAAATTACAAGAAGGAATAAAAGTACAACAATATAGTACTAAAATAAAAAAACTTAAATATACATAAACATACCAATAAAGAACATACAAACAACATAACAATAACGTACAGGAAATTTTCCAGTGTCTTATTTGTGCGTATTAACACGTAATTAATAAGAATTGTGTCAAATGTTTGTCCGTGAACATAAGCCTGCCATTTAGTGAATGATAACTTGTAAGAAAAAACAACATAATGCTAATATCAAGCCATTAATATCCCATCAATACAAGCGGTATATATGACTCTGCATCATAACAGGTATTATTCATTAATTGTTTTTATTTCCAGCATTACGTCTGTTTGTGCTGCAATGTCTCAGTCGCTGTCCAGCACTCGCTGTGTCCGACCGAACTGTTCGCTCAGTGACACTGACTGTACACTGTTACATTTCTCTTCGTACAGCCACAAATATATTGACATTGTTTAAATGTAGCAGACATATTGCGGTTTTGTAACAAAATTTGTGAAATTTATATGAATAATTATCATTATTCTTCCCAAAATTCTGACAGCAGTACTGTTGGCTACAGCAAGCTCTTCATAGCACATAACAAGCAATAAGCACAGCATTCCCCAGTGCTGTTCTGTTAAACCGGTCTAAGTTGCTGCATGCTTACCGACAAGTAGCAGAAGGCCAACTGCGGCTGTGAATAGCGGGATCTGTAGGGTCTTCATCTTGCGGCCAGTGGGTAGTTTTGACTGATAGCGAATTGGGTTCGGTGTAACTTTTTTAGGGGACATTGAGTCATGGATGGGGGTAGGCGTAGGTAGTGAGTGATTCGCCGGTGAATTCTTCGACTGAATGTGGGAGCTTTACCAATGGGTGAGTTTACTGATAAAGAAAGTTTTATATTCCGATATTGACTGTAATTTTGAGCCAATTAAACGCCCAGGCATTTTAACTTATGTTTTTCTCTTGACGTCACACCAAGCAATATACTGAATTTTTAATCTTCAAACCTAAAAAGCAACTTCAAGTCAGAATATTATTAACAGCAGGTGCCTGAGTGTGTGTCAGGTTGTGTTTAGAGGTACATTTAGTGAGACTGTAGCGGAGACAGTAAATTATACTGAAATGTAATTCAAGTAATACAATGGGCCCTTATTTTTATGGTAAATATAATTTAACCCAAAGAATACAGGAACAGCCCCCTTTAATTTAAATTTGTTTTACAGTAAATTTTATTTTGTGTAAATCAGTACATGACGATCTACGGAACATTGTTTTGCAGTATCATTATCAGACAACCGAACACTAAAATCTCTCAAACACATTTAGCAACCAATTATCTTCTTCCTCCATCATTAGTTGTTCCATTTAATAATATTTTTTAACACTAAATATCTGACAGTTCACCATTTCATGTCACTTCATTTACGTTTGAATTGCCCAAGCCGAGCGGTAAACTTGGGCGAGACAACTGTGGCCGTTAAAAGCCTATCCAGTTATTCCCACGGGGACAGGGAATGAACGGTTGCGATAGCCAAGTCGGAGGTTTCGCTGTTAACTAGGTATATCGGGAGCTAAAGGACTCCTTTGTGTTCAGTGTGTGACGAACTGCGTAACACACTTAACAAAGAATTCTATATTATACTATATGTACCTTAACATACATTTAGGTTATACAAGTTGGAAATTGGTTTCTCACGTTCCTTAGTTACGCTGGATATTCCGTTACAAAATTATAGTTCATTAAATCGTCAGGCCACCATTCAATCCCAGTCGGTAACCATAGAATTTAGAAAAGTAGTTTGTTTCCGAAAGTATCTCGCTGAAATAAGCAATTTAATAATCGTTCAGTCCAGCTTACCTCCTGTTATCAGCCACAATACGAAGCAGCCCAACATCTCAACAGATGATATTTTATTAGGTATAAATTTCTTCAGTCAACAGAATAACTTCGAGTCGTAGACCAGTAAATCTCCTCTCCGGTCTTGCGAGTCTTGCGAGTCTTGATAGTCTTGCGAGTCTTGCGAGTCTTCCCCCAGTTCGGTCGTTGCCTAATTTCATTGGGATTTTATAATGGCGTTGTGCCGACTCAAGTATTTTTCTTAATGCTTGCATCTTTACCTTGGGCACTCATACACGGCTCAACACACAAGTGTGAGTCAAATTGCCCGATATTTCCTATTTTCACCAAACAAAGTTTCTTTACAAGCACATTCCAGTTTTTACAAAGAAGCCAAATGATTTCCAAACGTTGCGTACTTTACACATTGCCATCTCAGGTTTGTCCACATTATGTAACACAATAGGTAAGACAGTTGTGTAATGTTTTTTTTTGTCAGGTTACAGTATTAAGACGGGAAATTCTTATTTCAAAACAGTTTTTGAAGTTTTGTTGGTAAAATTTTCTTATAAATTTTTATCTTTGCACCGTGCATTTTGTAGTTTATTTAAGCATCACACCAACAAATGCACATATATAGTCTTTAATAATTTAAATTTACATTAAATCACTTAAAAGTTTCCTACATATTTCGATCATACAATCATCCTCAGGGATCATACTTCGTTCCTTGCTAAAGTTACATTCTAAAACACTCTAGCTTTATTTGGAAGTATTTCTGCTCCGCAGTTTTATGGGTCAGTCAAAATACAGGGTCCGAAATGATATTGTGTTATGCCCCTGATTATGGTGTTTATATTCCGGTATTTGTTCTTCATCATAATAAATATCAAGGATTGGACCCTTCGATCCGTTCCGTCTCCACAGTTACAGCTGCTCGCGCCAACGCTTCTTCGGTCTTCCAATTGTTCTCCTTCCTTGTGGTCTGTAGTGGTCTGATTTCAAAGCGATTCGGTTTCGTGGCATTCTTTGCAACTGTGAAAGCCAGTCCCGTCTGTATTCATCTATCTTGTCTCGTATGCCTGTAATCCGTAGTTCGCTGCGTATGTAGTCATTAGTTTTGTGGTCATAAATGGTGTAGCCTGCCAGAGGTCTCAGTAACTTCATTTCTGCCGTTTCAATTCGTCGTTTTTGTAAGGCTGTTAGAGTCCAATTTTCTAACCCATACAAAAATGTACGAAAAACTAGTGTGTTGTGTATTTCCAAAATAGTTTCCCTCCTCACTTTCTTAAAAATAGTTCACTTTATATTACGTATTCATCGTAAAAATTTTGCTGGTTTAAATTCTACATCATAGGAAAACTGGTAATATATACTGCAACCTAGATAAATAAATTGGCTAAGTTGTTCTAGTGTTTCATCATTTATAATAATTTTTGTTCTTATGTGATCCGTTCCAACGAAACCAAATACTTCCGTTTTTGTTCTTGTATATGATAATCAAATTTTGTTGGTGCTCTTCAGCTTCTTCTATCCAATCATGAGCTAATATACTTACTAATAATTCTGTATATGTCTAAATATGAAGTTATTACAAGATGTGATTTTTGTCACCTATATCGAAGGGAGTGACTGGAGTGAAACAATTGACTGTTTTCAAATTGTTTTGGGAAATAAACCTCAAATTGGAAACAAAATTTTCATGTCGAATACAACTCAATTTCACACAATACCGCAGCACTATGGGAACTTAACGAACTGCGAAATTCAAATTTTCATAATTTCCACACTCAAATTGTGTGCATGTCAGCAGGTGACCAGACTGTCAGCAGGTGACCAGACTGTCAGCCTAGTAAGACGCATTCTCATAATTCGTCCGTTAATGTCCGTGTGCCAGTTCGTTAGCACACATACATCTTTCTCAACAGATGTAGATGTAGATGTGTTGTTACATTTAAGCCTCCTTCATTTCACCTTTCTGATGCCTAAAATTGTGAGACGCTTTATAAAGTTGAGGAAATTTCCTACTCCTGGACCAAAGCCGGTATCATCCTGACACAGGAAACTGGGAGCTGTGCGTTTAAAATTGTGTTGTGCTGCCTGTCGGTGCGGAGATATTGTCAAGTTGTCTGTGTTGTACCTTAAACTCAGTGTTGCAAATTACACTCCGTCTTGTACATAACACCCAGTGTTGTAATTTCACTCAGTGTTGTACGTTACACTCGTTGTGCCTTACACTCAGAGTTGTACATTACACTCAATGTTGCAACTTAGGCTCAGTGCTTTTCCTTACAATCAGTGTTGTACCTTACACTCAATGTTGTACCTTACACTCAGTGTTGTACATTACAATCTGTGTTGCAAATTAGGATCAGTGTTGTTCCTTAAAATTAGTGCTGTAACTTACACTAGGTGTTGAACTTTATACTTAGTGTTTACCTTACATTAAGTGTTGTAACTTACACTCAGTGTTGTACCTGACACTCAATGTTGCAACTTAGGCTACGTGCTGTTCCTTACAATCAGTGCTGTACATTACACTCAGTGTTGTAACTTACATTAATTGTTGTACTTTACACTCATTGTTGTAACTTACACTCAGTGTTTTACCTGACACTCAGTGTTGCAATTTAGGCCCATTGCTGTTCCTCACAATCAGTGTTGTACCTTACACTCAGTGTTTCATCTTACATTAAGAGTTGTAACTTAAATTAATTGTTGTACCTTACACTCATTGTTGTAACTTACACTCAGTGTTGTACCTGACACTCAGTGTTGCAATTTAGGCCCATTGCTGTTCCTCACAATCAGTGTTGTACCTTACACTCAGTGTTGTACCTGACACTCAGTGTTGCAATTTAGGCCCATTGCTGTTCCTCACAATCAGTGTTGTACCTTACACTCAGTGTTTACATTACACTCAGTGTTGCAAATTACGCTCTTGTTGCTCCTTACACTCATTGTTGTACCTTACACTCATTGTTGTAACTTACACTCAGTGTTGTACCTTACACTCAGTGTTGTACCTTACATACAATGTTGCACCTTAGCCTTAGTGTTGTACCCTACACTCAGTTTGTATCTTACACTGAATTCTGTACCTTACACTACGATTTCAAATTCAAACTCATTGTTATATTCTACATTCAGTGTTGTAACTCACACTCACTGTTGTACATTACACTCAGTGTTGAACCTTCCACACAATGTAGCACCTTACACTCAGTGTTTACCTTACAATCCCCGGTTTTTTAAACTTTAATAGTAGCGATGCTATTTATTGTAGCGTATCCTTAGCACTTCGACTCATGTCTATAGCTGCACCTCATCCTACTGTCAGTGTTGCCAACCGTGACCAACTCTACACCAGTCTGTTCTGCATGTATGTGTGCCAACAAAACTAACTTACATTCGTTCCTTAAGCAATCGGAAAATGCGTCTGAGAACTTAACATTTGTATTGCCACGGAAGTGTAGATTCTGACAAACGTGAATCTAGATGGTTCTTGAGCTTGGTATTTGTGCTGCAGATTGGCTGTAAGAGTGTGGGCTAAGCGTTGGTAAAACAACTGTACTGTCCTAGATTCCTCACTAACACAGTGCAGAATTTGTCTAAAGTAGAGTCCAGCACAATTGGAGGGCAGCAATTTTGGACAGCTACTTAGAAATACGGAAAATTATTGAAATGTAACATTGTGTTGAGTGAAATATAGCTATGGTTCAGAGTCTTTCTTGAGTAACTAACTGGTTTGCAGCTATTCAAGAAATTCCCCGCATATCACAACACAAATTTTCATTACTGCACTCACAAGCGTCTGTCAACTGTACCTATCTTGGGCCAGCCCAAACCAGTACATATAACCACAGCCCACTTCCTGGAGATCCATACTAATATTATCCACACATCTATGACCAGGTCTCCCCAGTGGTCTCCTTCCCACTGGTTTCCCCACCAAGGCCCTATACACCCCCTCTCCTCACCCATACGCGCCACATGCCCAGCCCATCTCATTCTTCCCGGTTTTATCACCCGCACAATATTGGGCCTGGATTACAAATCATTTAGCTCCTCGTTATGCAATCTCCTCCATTCCTCCGTTACCTCGTCCCTCCTAGGTCCAAATATTCTCCTCAACACCATATTCTCAAACACCCTCAGCTTCCTTTCCTCCCGTAATGTCAACGACCAAGTTTCCCAACCATACAAAACAACAGGCAAAATTAGAGTTCCATATACCTTTATCTTTAAATTTTTGGTTAGGAACCTAGAAGACAAAGAATTCTGCGCCGAATGATAGTAAGGATTTTTAATTTTTCAATGGTATTTTTTTTTTAATTTACTTATGCTTTAAACAAAATGTACAGTTGCTGAATGAAATTAAGAAAAGAGTCCTGGTAGGATTTGGATCTTGGAATTCGTACTAAAAATTTTGAAGTACATAATTTTTTTCTGGTCTCTTAATTGGCCTTTTCCATTAAATCTTATTTTATACATTTTAAAATATAAAGTATTATCTTCCATTACATCAATGGACACCCACAATTTTAACGACCCACACACTAGTCTTGTATTCTATAAGCTCGGTTCATTCTCAGTCCTTCAAAGATGAACGTGAAATGTGGTCCATTGCACGCTAAAAAAAAAGAGTTCTTCTCATTCTAACGCAGAATTTCTCAAGGTGTGCCATCCCCGTTGTGTTTGGTCAATAACACAAAGCTGTAGTTTGTGTATATATCTGTATATACATACAGTCATGAAGACAGCAATATTAAATTTAGTAGCAATATATAGTATAGAGCTAAAGATTTCAGCCCTGTATGTAAGTCATCGTCATTTTGATCAAAGAACTCATTGACTACACAATATGTGTGGTAATTTTGGGAGGGGACGACAAGTCGTCCCTTTCAAAATTACCACATGTACTGAATAATCACTTAATAAGTTCTTTGGACAGCCTGATGATAGCTTCTTTTCTGTTAATGTAATGAAAACTAACCTATGTTCTGCAACTCAACACTGAGTACTCCACACTTCTCACAAAGGGTCACGTAGCCACTTACAGAACTCATAATGACACCTCAGACGGAATTCCAAACAACCAGCACCGAAACAACATTCATTAGTTTTTCTATACCACTTAATATGAATACTGAGGATTACAGCTGGTATGTTTCCTTACGCCCTAATTGTATTCGAACAGCAACAAATTGCCGAGGGCCACTGTATCAGAAATTACCATTAAATTTTTAAAGCTTAAGACGTATTATATTTACCACCAGTTTAACACTCACAAATTCTACCTTCTACTCATAAAGTGTATTTGTGCGTTTTGAGTGGATCTCAGAGCAAACAGCGAATATTTCCCTATACAACATTAACTGGCTGGTTTTTATAACCGAGACGGAGTGTGTTTACTGGGCGGTACGGACTGGATATTTATATCAGACCGATAAATTTTCGAACTTAGAGGATTAACTCTCAAAACCACACATTTACTTCGCGCTGAAACAGCCTGTTAGCACATCCTGCTGAAATGGCACGTGTGAAATTCGAGAGATAGCAAAATGTCATTAAGAGAAGCAACCTGGTAAGAGCTCGCTTGAAGATGGTAGAGTTTTGTAGCGGTCACAGTTTGTCTGTTTCTCAGTTCGTCACAAAGCACCGTCCTGCTTTACTGCTATACTGACGGCTTGGCTGGACGGAAATTTTTCGATTACTAACGATTTAGAACGAAAGACATTGCGATTGGTTTCTTGAAAATCTGGCGCCATCTTACTCTCTGTTCAGCTATTATAGTAGAAATATTAGAGAATATTTAAACTGAAACATTTCCTCAATATTATCACCTACAACTTTATTACCTTCTTCTTTGTCATCATTATCACATCTTTGGTTCTTTCATTATCACATTCCTCCTCTTCCCATGTTCTACACTCATAACCCATCAGCCTCACATAAAACCCTCATTTCCATCTCCTATAACATTACGATATACAACACAAAAAAATAAAATATTCTTTATTTTACTCCACAAAATAAACGGGTAATCCCACGCGGTATATCGATACGTTGTTAAGAATAAGACAGGACTATGACACGTTCCGAATGCTGTTAGCACACCACACAACACAACATAACACAAGACACACAATAAAACACAACATAACACAACACAACACAAGACACACAACACACAGCACACTGGCAGTCTTCTGCATAAATGTGTTTCTGTCAGTTTGATGGATTACTTTACCATTACGTTTTATTGCTGTTTCCAGTCACAGGCAGTTTGTTATAGAATTGTTAGTAACGCGGCTTGTGGTTAATATGATATTACGTTATTGTGGGTATCGACGGAATGTGTGTGGGACTGTGAGAAAAGCTTGCAGCTTTGGGTATCCGGAAATAACTGTATAGATGGAACAGAAGTTGCAGTGAGATAAACAGGCAGGAATATCGGTATAGGAGACGAAATGTTGACTGCCGTACATTGGTCACGTTATGACACGAGTAGTCCACGTGTCGACGTTAAATAATACACCAGGTGTATAACTTGCAGTGCTACAGAATTTAATACAGTGCTGATAGCAAACGTTACATATAGTGCAGTCTATATATATATATATAATATATATGTATATTTATATTGTACAGTGTACAGTGCTGTCGGTACAGCACATTTAGTTCCCACAACCCAGTATTTCACCGACATCCAATCAAGTACAGCGCTCAATCAACAGTACATTCAGTGCTGCCCTTTGCACCATCTGTCACTGTAAGATTGAATTATTGTCTTGTAAAGTAATCTTCAGCATTTTGTAGCCGATTGCTTGTTGCTAGGCAGGTTCTTTGTCTTACAGCTCATTGTGAAGCGGTTGATGGAATGTTGCCAGATTGCATGTGCTGCACTGTACTGGGATTTGTCAGCGATATGTTCCGTAGTTGTCGAAGATGAACCAGGTCACATTTGCGAACGGAAAGATATAACAGAGGATCAACAGGAGGAAGTCTACTAAATATGGTTTCATGTTAATTATCTGAATTCCCAATAATTTACCGAACAGGAAGACCCCAATTTGGAAATAAACCAAGAATTTGTTTCAAAGAAGTAAGATTACGATTCTGGATATCAGCCGAATCGAGCTCTTGAGGACGTCCTCTGCTGGTACCTGAAACGAAAATAAGACTGTTTCACGCCATTTCCCTGAACTTCTGTTCGGATCAGTAAAATCACGATACGTGGTCTTGTAATATCTCTCAGATTTGAAATAAGAATTTATGTGTGAATGGGAATGAACATATTTGGGATTTTCATATTTAAGTATTACGTTAACCTATAAAACATTTGAACATATTATAATATCGTTGCTCTTGTTCTTACTGAGATAGAGTGTTAAAGGTCACGCAAAGTGATGATGAGAGTGATGATAAGTGAAATTATTCGGGGTTTTATTTCGTACGTCGACCAATTGTACCGTTGTTTCAGGTAGAAATGTGACAGTGTTTAGCACTTCGGGTAGGGATTGTTCTTTTGAAGTGGAAATGCCTGGTACAAGTCAATTGTACAGAACGTGGCTAATTTGCTGGTTTCAATTCTAGCACTAAAGAAGAGGGCTTTAGAAAAATTAACATGAAATCATTTGGTAAAATTTGTCAATATGAGATCGACATTTTAGCTGGTACAACGTAAAGCGCTGTCCAGTTTAACTCGACCATCAACTGATAAGGCTAATGGCAGTGTAATGAAACAGTAGTGGTGTGGGTCAGAGTTGTGGAGTTGATTGGTGCAGATGTTGGTCAGGGACTGGGGTGTGGGTACGGGATGTTCATACAGAAATGGCTAGGGCTGAGTTCATGTGTGGCAATTTTGCTGTCTATAGGCTGAACATTAACAATTTGTTGTTCAGAGGAGAATCTGAATGCTGAAAAAGCAAACATTTTCTAGCCTAAGAGAGGTGATGGTGAAATTATAATTGGAAACGTGACGTAATGTGACGTCAAGTGAAGTGAATTTTGATTGTGTATCACAGACGAATAGGGCAACTCTGGAATAACAGTAATGATTTGAAATTATTGTTGATTAATGGGACAATATTCAGTTATTATCAGATTACTCATTGACCATTCTTATCAGATAATTGTATTTACGAATGAATTGCAAGGAATTTTATTTAGAAAGTTGAAACGTTCTGTGTGCTTCGGTAATGTGATTATTATATAATGTTGTGAGCTGAATAGATAATGTTCAGATGTGGAAACAAAACACACAAAATTAAAAGAAAATAAAAATATAAAAATAGAGCGTTAAAATGAAAAAAACTGAAACCTACATAAACATATCAATAAAGAACATACAAACAACATAACAATAATGTACTCGATAATTTGCCAGCGTCTTATTTGTACGTATTAACACGTAATTAATAAGAATTGTTAGAAAATTTTGCCCGTGAACATAAGCCTGCCATTCAGTGTATGATAACTTGTAAGAAGGAACCCCATAATGCTAATATCAAGCCATTAATATCCCATCAATACAAGCGGTATATATGACTCTGCATCATCACAGGTATTACTCATTAATTGTTTCATTTCCAGCGTTACGTCTGTTTGTGCTGCAATGTCTCAGTCGCTGTACAGCACTCGCTGTGTCCGACAGAACTGTTCGCTCAGTGCCACTGACTGTACACTGTTGCATTTCTCTTCGTACAGCCACAAATTTATTGACATTGAATAAATGTAACAGATATATTGCGGTTTTGTAACGAAGTTTGTAATATCTAAATGGAAAATAAACATTAATCTTCCCAAAATTCTGACAGCAGTACTGTTGGCTACAGCAAGGTGTTCATAGCACATAACAAGCAATAAGCACAGCATTCCCCAGTGCTGTTCTGTTAAACCGGTCTACGTTGCTGCATGCTTACCGACAAGTAGCAGAAGGCCAACTGTGGCTGTGAATAGCAGG
>Ga0123355_10017670_pt1 | contig 11281 bp, 4 predicted proteins | sample TergutEmb28metaG_3_FD_89872 | JGI IMG/M metagenome (GOLD analysis project Ga0123355, IMG submission 89872) | Embiratermes neotenicus P1 segment gut microbial communities from Petit-Saut dam, French Guiana - Emb289 P1 | ecosystem: Host-associated > Arthropoda: Insects > Digestive system > Gut ...
AAAATTGTGGCCCAAACACTTTCAAGAATCAAGTTTATTATTATTATTATTATTATTATTATTTAGAAGCAGCAAGCAAAACAAGCATGCAAATGTCCCCTTCTATGGAGTTCAAGCACAAAGCCAATGCAGAACAGCAATAAGTAAAACAACCTTGACTTCACTCATATGCAGCCCATTACTATTACAGTGCACAACTTCTGCCACAATTAAGTGTAATACTGTAATTACGCATGGTCATTTGTACCGTCATTGTACAGACCTTTCTTGTATTGACAGCCTGCATCTGCTGGGACAAGCCATGACAGCTGTAGTGCTCATAATAGCAGCCAAAGCAACCATTGTGCTTCTCCCATGAAGCTGGGCAAATCTTACATTATTAAATATCTCTATATCAAGCACAAAAATTACATAGCAGCAAATGAGCTGAGAAGGTGATCACAGATTATGAAGGTGGGTAGACAAGAATTTGGAAGAATGCAGGCACGGCTTCTCCAACAGTACTATCCTAATATTCAAATAATGCTGGCACAGAATTCAGACCAAAAGAAATTATTTTGCAAACAGAAAGAAGACAATACCAAAAGGTCAACAGCACTACTGTGAAAGTTTGCAATGCAGCAGCTGTAAATAATAGGACAGGTGTACATCAATTTTCCAGAACTGAGTCATGCACTCCACCACATCACATGCACAAGACTGTCCATCCCATCAAACTTGTACATGTCCAGCATGCCAGACACCATTCCAATTCTTTGTCCAGCAGATCACAGGACAGATCACAAAGCAAAACTCTATCTGTAAACTACAACAATGTTAGCATTAAATAGAAGGTACAAATGTGGATCACTGCAAATTGGAGACTGCTTGTCCTGTAAACTGGTACAAAAACTGTGCTGATATCTTAACTTCTCAGATAACTACACAAAGCTGAGAGAGAGGCCACTTCTAAGTCAAGAGAATGGCTTATGAAAGGAAAACAGATTAAGGTACAAGGGCAACCCATTCTGGAATGTTATAACAGATAAGGTGGGATAGAAAAAAGGACTTGTCAGCATACAGGCCAATGACAATACAGCAGGGAGGAGTCTGAGACTGGAAGCCAATAGTGGCAAGTTCTTAAATGCTGAAACCAAAACACTAAATAGTAATCCAAAGTGCGGTATGCTGGTTACCATAAATTAAAAAGACTTAATGTGTGCTTGGAATAAAACTGTGAGCAGTGTTTTCTGCAGTTAATATTGATCATCTCTTCACTTCAACAACAGCACAAATACAAAGTCATCAACCACTTGTAAAGGGCATTTATTATTTAAAAACAAACAAACAAACAAACAAACAAACAAACAAACAAACAAACAAACAAACAAACAAACAAACAAACTGCAGGCTTCTCACTAATGTATCGCCAATCTACAGCAAAACAATTCCCACTACTGCTGACCCTCTTTTCATTTTAGTCCATGCAAACAATGTTTCACAATGACAGTGTAGCTTCAGAATTAATTGAATTATTATCCTATTTTGGCAACAGGAAGAAACAAGGTACATGGTAAGAAAAATCCAGATACTAGAAGAGATAATTTTTGGACTGAAACTCTGGACCAAACAGCAACACACACACATACATTAATGGTGTATGCTTAAATGCAGTAACCACCTCTCTCATTCTGGGCAAAAGTTTCTGGCAAATAAGCATTTATATCAAATTTGGTCAAAACTCAGAAATCTCAATATTTACCGTCTGATCACATAATCTAAATATCTTTGAAGCATATCCCCATATGGCAGCAGACTTTTTATGTGAATTCATAGCACCTTATTTTAGTCTTGTCTTGTGCTACAGTCCCCACAAGTGGCTGTACCAAACCAACTTAACTCATAAAATTTTTCAATGTTGCGCATCACAGAAAAAATTTCAGAACTTTAAAAAACCTCTCAAGCAGTAATCCCACACTTCAGCAATATTTCAACATTGCTAGATATGCATTCAGTGACTAAGGGAGTATACCACCAACCAATCTTGTACAAATCAGAACTAAAATTCTATGTGTACCTTTTGAACTGTCTTTTTAGCATGTACGCCACACTTCTGTACACTAAATGAACAAAAACACAAATAGAATTTTGTGACACAACAGTTTACATGTGTGTTGCCAAGTTTTCCACCATTACAACATGCAACTAAACACGATACAAGAGTGAGGTCACATACTCAAACAAACAGGGTATCTATCACACACTGAGCTCTTGGACACAGCACAGCATATTTTTTAAACCAGTCTGCTGAACAGCTACATAAGAATTCTACTGACTTTAATGTTACTTACCTACCTTGCACATCATACTAAGTTTCCCAGAAACCAAACAATGCATTTATACTTCCTACTGGCCATGATACTTAAGGCAAGGAAAAATTAAAATTTAAAACTACAAACACGACTAAGTAATAGCTCACCCATTGATAACAACCGTGGTATGACGCCAAATTACTAGCAAATTGGTACCATTTGTTTCAAAATGCTGTTCTCACCGTAACAAGTCGGTGCTGTATTGATTGACCAGGGCGTGGAATTGTCGTTACTCCTACACTCTGAGTGGAGGCATTCACTGGTGTCACTAGTCTAAGTTGGCCTGTCGGCGCCTGTGGCCTCAGCTGCGTCTACAAGATACACACACATCAAATCAACTGTTCTTTAAAGAACAGTGAATGTCACCGCATGAGGCTCATATCTAGAAACTGGCCTTTTACAATGTGCAATTTCTGACGTACACAAGTAGTATCTGTAATAAGAATTATTACCAGGAACTTACAATAATTTAAGCTATCTTGAACTGTTTTAGAATGATGCATTACAATAAATTCCACTGCTATGAAAAACTACAAAAATGAGATTTCCTTCAGTGCAATCCACAGAATATATTTACCAGACCCTTCAATTTACAGAATATACTCAAAGACCCTTACCAACTCCCCTGTCAGCAACCAGTATTATGTACTACAGTTTAGGACACATTTTCTACCTCCACACCACCTAAACCCTTTCAAATCTCAGTATCTGTGTATGTTGCATCTGCCACTGTACAATGCAAGTGGCTAACAGCCCCCAGAGAGGACACAGCCAAACAGGGGAGAAAACTACAGAAGTGCATTCAGATGTGCTTTGCTCCACTGTAAACTAATAGCTGCAACTTGGAGGACACGCATACTTGCATCTTCTCTTCAACAACAACCAATACTTACAATTTTCACTATGAAACCAGAATCAATGTAAGAGAGCAGATACAGTTCAATATTTTTAACTGTCTTATATTTGTCCACACATGGCTCTTTTCTATCTTCTGTTAACTTTCATCACTTATGTCAAACATTTATTGCAAAAACACACAAAAAAATCATCCCAGTTTGCAGGACAACAAGGATTAATGGTTTAACAATTTTTCCCACAACAAAATGAATGTGGCAACGATACTTCACTCACACAATCATACCCACTGGTAGGCACATGGTACAGACAGAGTGTTGATGCAAAGGTCAAATGTGCTAGGCCAGTTCATGGTATCAGCATAAGTTTTTCTGAGTGCACAGGCACTCATTTAAACTATGCAGTTATATTACTCCAATACAAATTTATTACGTTAACTGTACACAACTTATTTGCAGAAAACATAGTTTGCAAACAGTGGGCAGCAGACCATCACCTGTGTGTGGTGCTTCCCGGATAACAAACCAAACACTCTACACACATGACCCCATATTATCAGCAGAAGCATAAACTTGGTGCATGATAGCAGAATTCCCAAGTGCAAATGTTGGAAAAGGTGGAGGAGGAGGAGGATGAGGAGGAGGGGGGAGGGGAGGTGGAGGGGGAGGGGGAGAGGAAGATGATGTGACCAATGCAACAAGCCCAGGGATTTTGGACACTGTATAAACCTCTGTGATACCAAAAGGTATATGCATATACATAATGAACAGTGTAATGCTCAGAGTGCCAAATGTTACATAAACATGTCTGCTCTTATGCAGCCCTCATTTAAATTCCTATCTTCTGCTAACAACAGCAGGCATTTAATTATCGCACTAAAATGTTTCAAGATTCCAGGTCTTAAAGAAACAGCCCTTTTAAAGGGCTCATACACTAATTCATATTCTGAAAAAGTAAGTAGTATACCATAAGCAACAAAAATGCTTGTGAACTTTGTTTTTCAAACAAAATTGTTTGCTATCAGCCATATTCAAAAATGAAAACATTAAATCAGAATGCCACTGAACAACTAATCACAGAAAAATAAGAGAAATATCTACTCCACCGCTTCATTCTTCACCAAAGCAGCAAAAATAACTTTTGAAATAGAGAGATGAATAATACCTAAATGAGTATTTGTGTGAATACAACATAGGCAGGAACTAAGATTGCACGTCAAACTTGCATATTTGACATCTGCATCAATAATACTCTACTACCCACAGGGGCCTTTTCCTGCTATGGAATCCAGCCACACATCTCAAAAGGTTCTTTAACATTAATTCATGCTCTTCTTTACATCAGGCAAGAGTGTCTATACTTGCTACATATCTGGCACAAAAAACCAAAAATAATGGAAGGAAGAAAAAAAAACACATATGGACAAATACAATAAAATTACAAAAGACTGAAATTAGACACCATCTGTATGCTTACATCACTTCTCATTTTGGACTTCGAAAATTTTAAGTGCTTCATTTTTGCTGCAGTGTGTACCAAATGTGAGTACATTTCAAGTCACTGAGCATAAAATTCTGTATACTGAATATAACATATTCATCACAATGTCCAATTATATTCCACAAAGAGAAGTGCACGATACAAAAGCTGGAATGAGCTCCCTCCAGACTTATTATGGATCCTACATATCTGCGAACCCAAAGCCATCTGGATCCCACTGTATGGAAAGCATTTATATTTGGGTTTACATATTACAGTTACTGCTTAAATAGTAGGAAAGAGCAAACTATCGCAGCATTAAAAAAAAATAAAGTAAAAAGTAGTTTAACATATAACTGGCCATGTGGGCCCAGAGTGGGAGTACAGGTATAGCTCTACTCTTTCTTTAAACTGGACACTAGATGAAAATGGGCTATCAATGCCACAACCAGGTCCCTTTACTACTCCCCCCCCCAGGAAAGAGACCTTGTACCCATGGCACAGGAGAGTGTGTGGTGCCCAGGTCTGGATGGGTGCATAAAACCTTGCCCCCAACAGGATTTCATCCCTGGAACATCCAGCCCACAGCAAATCCCTATACCGACTACACCATTCAGGCCCACAAAAATAAAGTAAGTTCCCAAACTAATAAGAACTTCTGTCACTACTGTAAAAGATACATGAATAACAGATTTTCCAACTGCCAACCTCAAATCTAAAAATTAATGTACTCTTCTCTAAGTCAGACAACAAAGGTGGCACTACTTCCGTCAAAGTAACAGAAAACCACTTCAATCCAAGTAACAAAAAAGTTACTGCAGCTGCCATAAGTATGTATACAAAGCATCTTTACAGGAAACAAGGCCAGAAACTATGTAACAAGAAGGTAATAAGGTCTGGCAGTGACACAACTGCAAAATAACAATCATGTAAAGAATATAAGCCACTTATTTTAAGCATCACCATCACCTAATACAAAAAGAGAATGATCTTTAAAGTAATGGCCAATTTCCTGAGAAGAATTTTCATATGGTAAGGTGATGACATACCACCTTTGGCACCACAAAGTGTTTGGACTTCATTTACCATCCAGTGCTTCAAAATACAAAAAAAAATTACACACATTTCACAGACAGGCTCTGTCTCCTTCTGCAAGTATAAGGGGTGCAGAAAAACCTACTCACTGGGATTGGCAAAAGCTTTCTCCAACTCTAACCCAGTTTGGTAGTGTTAATAAACCACTGCACTGGTAAAATCTGATACAAGGATAAATCACAAATCATAAATATTGAGTCTTGTACAAAGAAAACCTGTTCAGTTGTTTTGTATGAAGGAGTACAGGCCATTTAATGTACATGGGTGCTTAGGCAGGTAACCCAATGACATGAAGCTAACAGATCCCCTCCACAAAGAATTCCTTGGGCTACTGCTGGAACCACTACACCACAGTAGCCTCGATGTTTCTGTCCAACTCGAAGCGACCTCTTAGCACATGCACTTGGTGGTCACACATTGAAAAGGACACACTGTCTGGGCCATGTCCCATGCCTTCCAGCACACTGAATGGACAGTGCAAGCCGTACGGGGATAGGTGTTGTCCACCTTTCACAAGAATGCTGGTATACTTTCTCTTGATAGTAATACAAAGGCCTTGGAGGATTCCACAACAGTGCTGTAATGTCAGGGAGCAGAGTGCCAGCTTGCTGATCTTGTATGGATAGGGCATGCATCTGGAATGCTGGCATTTAACTGTGTAATGCTGACACCATTCCTCTAATGTGAATCACTCTGTTGCACAGTTTCCAGCTCAGTGTTTGTGCATCATGCACGCAGACATGTGATTATCTGTGATGAGCCACATTTACTGGGAGCAGCAGAAATGGGTTTCGTATGAACAGCTCTCACATCTACACATTACGAATGGGATACTCTTTCTAAGACAACAAGTAGACATGGCAATGATACGCATCTTCAAGGTTATACCCGACAATTTTAACACGTAGAGAATCCGTACTTAAGACAGTCTTCAGAAGAATGAACAAAAATGATAAGTACTATGAGGACCATATCAAAAACACAAATACAGTGCACAGCAAAATGCAATTTCTTTAAGTTACAGAAGACCATACATATTTTTACTCCTGGGCTGTAAATGATAAATCACTAAACCGACCTTCCGATATGTGCCAATTCTGCCATACAGTCTCGAAGTGTTCAGGTGGTTTCCCCTTTAAATACATGTACTCCATACTCAAACCCTACAAGGGGCATTAACCTTTTGGCGCCGGAATTATTTTTTTAATTTTAGCACACTCTGTATATAAAATGTGAATACTACAGGAACCAAATATGTTAGAATTATGAAACAAACTGCATTCTGAACAGAAAACAACGGAGAGTATATACCATGTTTAAAATATTCAGTACCTATATTTGTTGACGAAATATATAAAATGCAACGTTTAGAGGTTAGCGGTGCGGTATGACCACTATAGTCGTCATTAGGCGTCAAAAGGTTAAAAGCCTACTGCTATGTTTGGAGTACTCATTTAAATTTGCACTGTGACTTTATGCATGTTCCTCAACAACAGATGAATGCAAATGGTCAGTCTCATTCTGCTGACATGTATTACTGGAAAGATACTTCATCCAAGGATGAAAAATTACTGTTTCTTCTATGTTTCAGATAAATATTCTCAATCTTAATGAGATCTAATTAATGCAAAGTGCAATTTGAGCTTTACATGAAGCAGAGAAAACTAACATGAACCAAATTAATGTTGCCCAATAACCTCTCATGCAGACCCTCAACACTTCTTAAATTTAACCTGAATTCATTCCAAAATTTCACAGATAAAACATAGGATGGACATAATATAACCTACCCACTAAGCATTCACGCTCAGCATTCTGTGCTAATAATACATACAAACTGGGCAGATTTGCATAACAGAAACACATCTGACTTGTACCTGGAAAGTAGACAGAAAAAGGTCTGTCTTATCCTAAACAAAGCTGTGTGATTTTCCTTCACGCCTCCAAGCAAATATGACAGTACCTTTTACCTGATGGTCAAAGAACAGCATCTCCAAGATGTGGCAGTAGCCCTATCAAAACAGCTGTAAAATGTTTAAAGTATGTTTTGAAGTATTCACTTACACTGTGCTAGTACTTCAATGCGTCAACAGACAGTAGTCATAATTTTCAGCGGTCTTTGACAACAGAATGCATCGTATGTATTGACATGTGACAACGACCTAAAGATAAAATAACTCCACATGAGCAGGCGGCTTCTTCAATTTCAACCATTCAAAAAAATTCAAGGGATGTCTACTGGCTTATAAACACCTTCCCATTTGCTATGTATATCATATACAATACTGCTCAAGATCAACACATTAAATGGTGTTCTTAAAGTTACCAAGGAACTGGAATATCGTAATATTCAACATATCCCAGATGCAATACCAGTCACAGTCACACGAAAGAAAAACATATCAAGATGGTGATGAGAGATCTGAAGATAGGAGCATACTGAATATTCAATATGCTGCACATATCAAACCTAAAACTGCAGGCAACATCAAATATAAATAATGTTGTATCAATAAACTAACCACTGTCATATGACTGTTCTGGAAGTTACAGATTCAGTTCTCACATTACCCATAAAGATCAAGCCTATAAGTATTTGTGTACATCATGCATCAAATGTCTTGCCTTGATTCCTACAGTCCACACCACACCCCCAGACTTAATGCTCCCATGCACACATGCCCTCTCTCCCACATACCACAGTCATGCATGCAGATGCCCATATCACTAGCTGAGTTAGTTAACATATAACCTAACATTATGAATGCAGATCCATGATTATTTAGATCACAGAGAAAATGCTGCAGTTTGACACAGTATAAAACAGCTAAATTTTCACACTGATGCAAATTTCTAAACTTTGTTTTTCAGAATACAATTTGTAGCTTGTTGTTGTCATTCTGCCTATGCATCACCTCTTCCATTTACCACATTACTCAGTTTTCACAACATTATGAGAGAGATGTAATGCGTTCAGTCCAGCCATAAACCAAGCTCTACACATGATAAGTTTTTTTATGTCATCATTTAACACTTCAGTAACTTTCAAGCAATTAAAGCAGCTAGAATTTGATGAATAAAATGACCCTGAAGGTGTCCCATCATCTAAATTGAATTGAAAATCTACCGTTTTGTACAATGCATGGGACTGACCAAAACATCACACTATGCATTACGGAAAACATTCCTATATCTCTGTCAGCCCTCACTTTTCACCACATTCCAGAACATAAACTGTCAAATAACAAATTCTGTTCTGTCACTGGATGGTGTAACAACCATGCCTTAAAAGTATCCCTGGACAAAGCTGGCAAATGGAAAAGCAATACTTTTATATGTTTTCAAGTAAAACAGATAGGTACCTATAAATATGAAACCTGTAATCCGCATGGCAAGGAATAGGACATAATCCTAATAAACACAAGCAAAATTTATGCCCCCTCTGAAATAAGGCACTGTCTGTTGATGCCCAATAACAATATGCCCTAGGCACAACAGTGCACTACATGGTCATAACATTAGAAATCACTGTTTGAACTACAAAACTACACACATAAAAACTAACAGTATAGGTTACCAATGTTACTTAAGTCCTGAAATAATGTTAACTGACACAGGAAGGTCACAATATTTTTATGGCTCAGAAGAACAGATGTGTAAAATCACAACTTTAAAATGATATAAAACAGCATCAGTTAAATAGACTATGCATAACCAGTACAACTAAGAATTCCAAAAGCTTCAGCCTCTGGCATTGGAATTAACTGCCTGGTGTTGTGTGCAGGAAATCAGAATTTTAATGAGAGCTACCTTAGGAAGGTCATTAATGATCATTATCTCTTCCTGACAGCTTGCACTTGAAGAAACACACTCTGTGAGGGTTATACTTGATGTCAGCTGTCAAAGAGTTAAATGTACCTCAACTATCATCGATCACAACACCGCAGAATGTGGCATGAATACAAAACAGTCATTCCCCATTAAAACGTGAGTATTCCACCACTATATGAAAAAGAGTAAGGGTAAATAATGCTGCATACATATACATCATCATCACAAAACAAACATCCATATGTCAGACGAGTATGGATGAACATACTTTTGGTTGAAGGCCTACCAACACTCACAATGGTGGTGCCTGCAATTTGTTGTGCAGTGTAATCCCTCCAGTTATTGTCTGTTCTACATTGCAGGCCTGACTAATGAAGTCCTTTTCTGAGGCGTAAGACCTATAAGGCAAGCGTACAGATATGGTGGAAGGACAAGTAAGGAGAAAAAGGATGCATCTGATAACACAGGACCTTTAACAGAATTCTAGTGTGCTATTCCTATACCACCCATCATGAATGTAAATGCAAGATCATGTACATAAAGTGGCTCAGTAGTCAAAATTTCCTTAACACATTTGTTACACAGGTAACCTAACGTGTGGTGTGGCAAGCAGAAAGAATGAATAACATTCACTCCACCCAAACACAGCTCACACTCCTGTTATTGCACACAAGCCTACACTAATTCTGTGGCACAGAGCCCTCCAGAAGATGACCATCTCTCAGTATGGTAAACAATCCCTGCCTTACAAAGAACCCAATAATCTGTTACAAGAGAGCATTGTACAAGCCTACAATAATTCAGATAACATTAAATATGCTGCGAAGCAGAGATTACTACACATTCATGAGATTATAACACTTCCATCTTGTTAGTTTTTTGGCTTTCCCCATGGCACGGTTGGGGTCTTTCAATCTTCTGGGATAGTGTGCCATGTCACTGGATAACTGGCACCCACATTTCAAGACAGTGTAGTGGTATTGTTGTCAAGGGTTATATATCTAGTGTTACTGTACAATCCCTCACTGAAGATGGAACCACTATGCTGTCTTCCAACATCATGCACCAATTACCAAGGGATATACTACGACACATAAAAGAATAAAGACCTCAATTCCCTCTTCAAGACACACCAATTCCATCTTGTTCGTATGAATCTAACATCACTGATACACAAAAAAACATGAATAACCAGCATGGTTTAATTAAAATTTAATAAATCAATTAAAAATCTAAACATCAACTCATCAAAATATCCATGTCAAACTGCAGCCTCTTCCACTCTTCAAACCTCTAAGAAGATTTTTTACATGTGTAAAAGGCACCATAACAAGACAGATAATTTAAAAGTGGCATCAAAAGACAGGGTCCAACTGCAAGCATTTATTCTATTTGCAGTTGAGATGCTAAGATACCATTTCCACTTCTTGCACTGTTCAGATAAAAATAATGATATGCTTGTCATTGTAATGCCCGATGCCATCTCAGAAACATGCATTCTCAAAACATATAGCATCAACATACCTGTAGCTGTGGCACCACTGTAGCTGAGTTAGGTAGTGAAAAAACAACAGTATGATGAGGAGGTGGGCGAATGCCTTCTATTGAAAGCTCCTTAGCAACTAGTGACTGACGAAGAAGAGGTAAGCTTTTCTGCAACAAGCAAGTTA